>JAABUN010000204.1_pt1 | contig 154373 bp, 96 predicted proteins | sample 5559311 | NCBI WGS metagenome assembly JAABUN01 (sample SAMN10711877, study PRJNA513370) | rock metagenome | isolation source: Antarctica rocks | place: Antarctica: Victoria Land, Siegfried Peak sud
CTCTTTCCTATTCTTTCCCCTATATCTCTATAGAGTTAAAAACCGTTCTAGATTATAAATTAGAGTTAGCCTTTATTATCTTTTATAAGGGTAGGAGCCCCGTATAATTAAAAATTACCCGTAAGCTATCTATTAGTATTAAAATTTAATTTCTAGAATTAACTCTACTTTTTAAATATTAAGACGTATAGCCTAGAAAGCCTAGAAATCTAGTAGGACTATAAACGCCTAATAATATACTATAAAATTATCTCTATTAATTTCCGCCGTAGGGTCTTATATAACTTTATTAGGAAACGTATTTATTATAAGCTACTTAGGGTAGCTATTATAGTTTACCTATTCCTATAATTTTAGGCTTATAAATTTTTCCCTAGTATTTTTCCTATTATAAACCTCCCTTCTAATATAGCCTTCTAGATTATAATAGGTAATAGCTATATCTTTATCTATAATCTTAGCGTACTCCTTAAGTTTACTTATAGGTATAGTATAGAGTTAGCTAGTTTCCTTTATACTAAGCTTTATAATTAACCTTCTTTTATCCTATCTAAATTCTATAACGCTAGTATTTTTAGACCCCCCGCTATTTATCCTAAGATTATTATTTTTTAGAGTATTTATATTTCTTAAGTCTACTTTCTAGTTAATACTTAATAATAGGCTATTTATACTTCCTAACTCTACGTCTTAGTTAATATCTAATAATACGCTAGGTCCTCTTTCCTAGTATTCCTTTAATTTATTAATAGAATTAAAAATATTTAAGGTTAGATTTACTATTATCATTTTTCTTTTCCCTATATTCTTATTTAATACCTTAATAACGCTATCTTTTAAGTATCTAAGATCCTAATTAACTCTAAAGACTTAAGAGGGAGGAGCTCTTAGATATAGTTTTAAGTAGTTATTAGGGTCTTAAAAGGAAAAGTTTTTAACCCTATTTTAAATATTAACCGCCGCCTTAGTAGTAATAAAGTTAAATACTTAGAATCTTTTAAGAGCTTCTAACTAGACTTAGGCTTCTTCCTAAGTCTACTCTTATATTAGTATAAATATAGCTCCCTAAGGGTATTTATTATAATCCTTAGAGTATATAACTAGAGGTATAAATAGATATTAAATAATATCTTCTTTTACCTAATAAAGGTTTTTATTATATACTACTAGTATAGCTACGTTTAAGGAAATTCTATTTAGCTACTAGGCCTACTAAATTTACGCTTTCTAGGTAGATTTCCTTAGAGTTCCCTAGAGTAGGAAAGAGAGGTACTAGTTATTAAGAACTAGATAGATAAGGTTATATAGAGGTAATAGCTTTTTAAAAATATTATATTAAAGGAATCTTAATACCGCGGAGTCTAAATACTAGTTTAAGTAGATAGGTTAACTTCCTATTAAGTAGTCTAGAGTCTTAGTAAGTTTAGTTTCTAATCTCTATACTTAAAGTAGGCTAGAAGTATTAGGTAGATACTTAAGAATTTCTTTAATAGATAGTCTAAATTTATAGAAGTCTATTATAGGGAAGCGCTAGATATAGCCCTTATTAACCCTAATCCTTAACTAGTCTACTAGGTAGGCCTTAATCTACGCCTTAGATAGTTAATAATAATAGTATTTATCTTCTTTATAATTATAAAACTAGCGTAGTAAGGACCTTACTTTAGTAGTAATAGTAGTATAATAATCTATTATTATAAGTAATAAGTTATAGTTTAAACTAAGGTATAAGTAAAAGAATATATATTAATACTAAGTATAAGAGTACCTATTTTAATATTTTTAGCTATTACTATATTTTTTTTTATCTAATTATAATTTTCTTATAAAGCCTCTATTTTATTACTATTTACTAATTTAATATCTTAGTATAGATATAGATTCTTTAATCCCTATCCCAGTAAGTATAAGACTTCTTAAATTTATTAATAATATCTAGTATATCTTCCTTAAGTCTCTAAGTAGGCTTATAGGTATCCTCTTTATAGCCTTTCTACTTAACTTAATACCTATTTTACCTACCCCATTTTTCCTTTTAAATTATTCTTTCTACTACGAATTCTTCTTAACCCTAGATAATAATTAGAGCTAGTAGGGGTATATCTTAGTTATATAGGTTAGCTTTTAATCATTTAAGATACATAACTAAGATAACTAGGTAAATCTTTATTATACTAGGAGGAAGCTCTAGCTTATAAGTAAGTAGGCTTATTTTTTATAGAATTCTATAAGGCCCTACCTTCTTAATAGTAAGGGATAAACTTTTAGGGATATAGTACCTAATATCCCCTATTTTTTACTAATTTTAAATAAGTATATCTAGATAGGTCTAGTACGCGATATTTTAAATCCTACTTATAAGCTATTTTAGCCTAGGCTAATTTAATAGTATTAAATATATTATTCCTAATAGATTCTTAGTTATAAAGAAAATTTCCTACCGTAGAGTTAAATTCTAGTATTATAGATAATAAAAACCCTCTTAGCTTTACCCTATATAAAACTTTAAATAGTATTATAGTTATACTAGTATTCTCTAAAGTATTTAACGCGTACTTAACTTCTATTAAAAGGGTATCCTAGTTTTCCTTATACTAGCTAACTAATAAGTAATATAAAGTTATCTCTACTATTTAGTTTATTTATTTAGCCTATCTATTAGCGGCGGGATAGTATATAATAGTTATTCCTAGGGAAACTCTATATCTAGTAAATAGGATTTTCTAGAAGGTACTAGTAAATTTTAGGTCTCTATCTAAAATAAGATAGCTAGGTATACCCTAAGTTTTATAGATAATATTAAAGTATCTATTAGCCTAATCTTATACTAAATCTATTTTATTACCTAGTACTAGATAAATGAACTTAGAAAATTTATCTATTATTATAAGTAAAGAATTATAGCTACTAGTAGTTAAAGGAAGGCTAATAATAAAATCTATTAATAATTCTTCTAGCGGCTACTAGGATACCCCTACGGGTTAGAGTTCCCTATATAATAGTTATCTAGAAAGCTTAGATAGTTAGTAGGCTAAATACCTATTAATATAACCTTAGATAACCTTATATATCTTTAGAAAATATACTAAACTCTATAAGTAGTTATATATATAATAAATACCTTTATACGTATAATAATTATATCTATATTCTAAAATTTTCCTCGTGAGTTTTTTAGGAATATATAAGTAATCCGGCCCTAGATAGCTAACTATATATAATAGTTAAGAATTAATATTAAGCTAGTATACTTAATAAATAGTCTTTAACCCTATTTCTAGTTATTAAGATTCCTAGACCTACTTCTAGACCTACTTATAGATCCGCCTAAAATAAGGGTCTTTTAGTAAGGTAGCCGCGATTTCCTTAAGAAAATCTTATTTAGCCTAGACGACTACTACTAGGAATATATTAGTTAGATTAGGTTTCTTAGTAGGAAGTCTTAAAAGGCTATTAGCATTTTTATAGGGTTTCCCTACCTAGTAAATAATTTTTATCCTTAGTTAGAATATTAATAAATATAGTACCTATTTATTTAGCCTAGTAGACTACTATCTATTTATCTTATTTTATAGTACCGATTTTAATACTATATAGTTAGTAATAACAGTAAAATCGCCGTTATTAAAGAATTAGGGAAATTTTATAAGGGCCTAGACTAGAGTACTAGCCTCTAATTCTATAACCTAATATCTTATTTTAATATCTAAAAGGTCTCTAAAAAGAAATAAGATTAGTCTTTCTACCCTATTAAACTTAATCTAGTATAGCGTAGCTTTATAACCCTTCTCTTTACTACTATTTATATAAAGAATAAAAGGCTTATTAAAGTTAGGGAATACTAAGGTAGGGGCGTTATATAGTTTATTCTTAAGTATTTCTTATACTTCGTAGTATTAGGGGCTAATATATAGCCACCTAGATTTAAATCTAGATCTATTAAGTTCTTTAGGTTTATTAGGGTTTATTATTAATTTTAATAGTAATAACTTCGCTAGTAAAGGGCTAGAGGTATCTACTAATAGACGCTTCTTTTATATATAGTTCCTCTAGGGGCGACCCTTATTTAAGCTACCCCTAAAGCCTTCTATTTTTAGTCTAATAAGAGGTCACGCTATTATAGCGTAATATTTAATAAATTTTTAATAGTAGCTAAAAAATCCTAGTCTAGTTTTAAGTTCCTAGAGATTTATTAGGAAAGTTATATTTTAAACTACTTTAACTTTCTCTTTTATAGTACTTAAACCTAGTCTAGAGATATAATATCCTAAAGTAGTGATACTAGGATAAGTAAAATAATATTTTACTAGGGATAATATAATACTACTTTTCTCTAGTAGCCCTAGGACTTAGTCTAAGTACTTAAGATAGTTATTAAGAGTAGCTAAAAAGATTATTACGTCGTTAATATATATTAAAATAAATTATTATAGGTATAAGGATAGGAGTATTTCTATCTAATATTAGAAGAAACTTAGAGTATTTACTAACCCTATTATAGAGACCTTTAACTATTCTTAACCCTAATAGGGGCTAATAAACGTCGTCTTCTACTAGTCTAAAGGGCGTATACCCTATTAAAAAACCCCTTTTATAAGGTTAATAAAAGAGAATATTACTAATCTATTAAGCGCTCCTAGAATTATATCTTATTTTAAGAGGGGATATATATCTAGGTAGAGCTTAGTATTAACCTTATATAAATCTACTACTACTCTTAGCTTCCTATTCTTCTATATTATAAAGGCCGGCGATAATATAGTAGATAATACCCCTAGAGGAACCTTTTTAATTTAGCCCTACTCTACTAGGGGGTCTAGAATTAAATCTATAACCTTATAATCCCTTTAAGAAAGGTTATAAGGGTTCTACTTTAATCCCGCTATATTAAATTTATCCTTAAAGGGTATTAATATCTTAATACTATTATTAAACTTTCCTAGGCTATTTTAAAAAAGTATATTATACTTTTTAAGTACCTTTTTAATATATTCTTAGTATTTAGGCCCCTAATAGGTAGAGATATCTACTTCTAGAATTACTACCTCCTCTAGGAGATCTATTATATAAGGTATATTAGGTTCCTCCTAGAATTTATTAGTATAAAGATTAATAAAGTAGAAATCTACCTCTATAAGCTTTACTAATTCTTATAATATTAATAGTCTACCTAGTAGCTATCCTTTATAGATTTTAATAGAGTATTAACTAAAATTTACTATTAGGTAGGCTTAGGGATTATTACTAACTACGGCTTAAATACCTAATATAAAGGTTTTTAACTAGAAATTAACCTTTAGTAGAGGTTTAAATAAGTAGTTATAGTTTATTATTAATAGGTAGTATTTAATTAATATATTTTATCCTATCCTAGAGTCTAGTATTATTATTAAGTTAGTATAGATATTAATCTTTTTATATTTTAAGACCCTTAACCTTTTTAGTTTAATTAGTAGTATTAGTATTATTATAAATTCTTAGATATTAGCGTAGATCCTTAAAATTAGATCTAATTTAAAGGTAACTCTAATTAAAATAGGGGTTTAGTATATTATAACGAGATCCTAGTATTTACCCTATTAGATATTAATTATATTTAGTTTTATAATATCTATACTAATAATTATATTATATAGGAGTCTTAAAACTATATAGATTTCTCTAGATATTTTAATAGGTTCCTTAGTTAAACTATATATTCTAATATCTACCTTAATATAATCCCGTAATAATAACTCCCTAGAATTAACTCCCCTGTATTAAAGCCTTTTCCCCCTAGCTATAAGGTAGATATTATAACCTTTAAAGAATACTAGATAGTAATACTTAGAAATAAGGGATACTAAGGATCTAGTATTAAAATAAAACTCTAGTATTCTACTATCTTTACTAATATATTAATATATAACGCTAAAGAATTTCCTAAAATCTATACTAACTCCTATTAATATAGTAGGAAAAGTAAAAATACTAGGTTCTAATCCCCCTAGGGATAAAATAGTAAGGTTATTAAGATAAGATAGTTTTAAAGTTTTTCTAATAGTAATATTTAAGCTATTAGTAGAGTTATTACCCTCTAGTAGGCCCTAACTATTAGTTAAGAGCCCTAAGAGGCTTCCCCTTATAACTCCTTATTTATAAGGATCTCTAAAGTTATATAGGTCTCTAGATTATATAGATTAAGATTATTATCCCTATTATAATAATCCTTATTAGTTAGGTTAATATCTATCTCCTCCTCTAGCTTAACCTTTAAGGACTTTTTCTTTTTATTATTATAATTACTATCCTAATAATTTCTACTATAATATTAGTAAGGATAATATAGGGTCCTTTTAAGTTATTAGTTATTAGCTATTATCTTTTCTAAAGGATATCTTTTTATCTTTATAGCCTTAGGGTCGGCTAACTAGATAATCCCCTTAGCCGCTAGATTACTAAATAATTACTAGACTTAGGCTAGGGATAGTACTTATAATACTAGAGTTACTACTAGTTTCTAATAGGGTCTATTTATCTTATAAATCCGCTTAGCTACTACCTTATTATTTTAGACTCGCCTATTAAAGTTTTCTATAGTATCCCCTTCTTCCCGTATTAGGGTTATAAGTACTAGGTTTAGCTTAAGGCCTTATTATAAATACTTAATAATTATATTCTTATTATTAATACTTATATTATATAAGTAGTTAGTCTTTTAAGTTAGATATTAGTTAAGGGTAAGTAATAGTTAATTAAAATAGAACTTTATCTTCTTAACTTCCTTTATTAATTTAAGTTAATTAGGTTAATATTCTTAAAGAAGTTTATCTTCTTAAATAGCTAAATTATAATTTATTTCTTAGTAGACCCTTATAGAAAGGCTATTATACTATTCTAGAGTATCCCCTTCTAGATATATTAAGAGTACTCTAAGGACTAGACTACTACCTTCTAATTCCGCTATATAATAAAAGTAGTAGATAAAGAAGGCTACGGAGTATTTTTTAAGATTAAATATTATAATTTCTTAGGGTTAAAGGTTTCGCTATTACGCTCCCTTAATTAAGGTAGATATTTATTAAGGTCTTTATATTAATAATAGTTATAAGTATTAATATAGTTTTAGGGTAGGTCTAGTTAAAATTCTTAGGGAAAGTCTTAAGGAGGATTTAGATATCTAGCTCTAAGTAGTTTATAATTATAATACCCTAATATTAACTCTAACTAATAATTTTCCTAAGAAATAAACCTAGGTTCTAGGCTAAGGTTATAGTTTTAATTATAATAGAGTTCTACTTCCTATTAAGTAACCTTCGCGCGTAATTATACTAACTTATTTTATTCTATTAAAAGACGTCGTAGCTTAGATTCTTATTAATAATAGTTAAGCTAGAATACTTTAGGCTAATCCTCTATAAAAGGTTAGTAAGGAATAAAAGTCTCTAGCTAGGTATCCTAATAAGGTAGTACTAAGGTATTTTAACCCTATAAACTAGCTATAATTAATTTAAAGCTAGGAGTAAATAGGGACCTATTATATTATACTCTTATTGAATCTTCTTTAACTTCTTAATTAAAAGGGTCTTTTTATTCCTAACGGGCTCTATCTAATACTAGACGCTAGATTCTATTAGCCTATAACCCTCTTCCTAGAGGGCGAGCTAGCTTACGCTATATAAGTAATAGATAATAGCTAGAGGTAACCTCTTTAATTACTTATTAAGAAAGATTAAGATTATCCTATTTATTAGGCCTATTATATAGTTTATTTAGCTACTCCTAGAATATTTCTTTATTTTTAATAATAGAGTATAGGTAGCTAAGAAGTTATTACTTAGCTTCTAACTAAAAAGACTTCTTCTTAGCTTCTAATAAGAGTTAGTAGACGGCCTAAGTAGCCCCTATATTAATATTATTAATTAGTTCTTAAAGGAATAGGGCTTTATATCTTAGGGTCCTTTTAATTAATTATCCTATAATAATTAGTACTATAATATAGTCTTATTAATATACTATTTTTAAATACCCTATATTACCCGAATTCTTCCGGATTCCTATAGCTTCCTTAATCTACCTAGAAATATATTCTATTATACCTAGATAAGGTATAGCTTATTTCCTAGCTACTATTAAGGATTCGCCCTAGGCTACCTTTATAGATTTAGGTAGGTTAACTAGATTATTAAGGCCTAAATTATTTCTCCCTAATTTAATTTAGTTAGCTATTCTTACTAGGGTTATTCCTAAATCTAGGGTTATTCTAGAATCTAGGGTTCTAGTAGATAGAGGGGCCCTTAATAAACGCTAGGTAGTCTTAGTACCTCACTTAAAATCCCGTAGAGTAGCTAGGAATATCTCTAGCTCTAGTCTAAACTACTAGGATTCTAGCTAGGCCGATCTTTTAAGATCCGCTACTACTCTTAAGCCGTATTAAGCTAGTCTAAGACTATTTTAAGTAAGATACTTAATAAGGTACTAATTAAGATAATTAATTAGGTTTACTTATTTAGATTTTATAGAGAGGAAATTATATAAGTAGAAGGTAAGAATAAGAGTATTATAATTAGTTATAATAATAGGTTAAGCTAGGTTAAATAATATAGAGGGCTTTCCAGCTCTAATTTTTTAGAAGAAGGATAGGGAATAGAATAAAGAAGAATAGAATTATTAAGGCTAATAAATAGAAATCTTTTAATAGGGTAACGGGATAGAATAGAGCGGAAGCGACTTTTATACCCTATAATCCCCTTAAGAATAGTTAATTACTAATAAATAGACCTAATCTAAATAGATAACTTAGTATATCTATTTAGGATCTTCTAGTATTACTACTAGATATTAAGGCACGAATAAACCGGTACGATTTATAGTTTATAAGAGCTATTATTCTCTAGATATTAAGACGTCTAGTCTACCTATCTAAACTAAGCTATATCAGGCTTAGCGCCCTAAGTAGATTACGCTAAGCTATATTAATTACTAATAAAAGCATATTATAATATATTTAGAATCTAACCTATTTAAGAAGGCCTACTATAATTTAAAGTCTTTAGCTAGGTAATAAGACTTAAAGGGCGTTTAGCTAAAACTACTATTATAATTAGTAAGCCTAATTATTATTCTAATAATTTAAAAAAGAAGGGCGAGTATTACTATAAGAGTTACTATAAGTATTTCTATATAGCTAGTCACTAGGCTGATATAGCTAATAGCCTACTCTATTAGGGAAACTATATTAACTATACTATCCCTACCTATTTTTATAGGTAGGATATTAAGATTACCTAATATTCTAAGTATTAGTAGTCTAATACCTACTAGTATAAGCCTACTATCTATACTTAGTATTATTAAGGTTATTTATAAAGTTATTAATAGTTATCTTATTATTTAGTTAGTAAATATTACGGCGAGGCTCCTAATTAATAGTATTATAAATAATATCTAATTAGACCCTTACTTCTTTTAAGCCTATATCCTTAATATAGCGTAATATTTTTATACTAAATTCTATAAGCTTATAATAGTTAGTGGTATCCTTTATAATATATTTTTTATATATTATAGTATTAATTATAATATTAGTTAGCTAGCTAAACTTTCTTATTAGTAATCTAGCCTATTTATTAATACTATTACTAAATATTATAAGGCGTTAATTATTATTAGATAATTATCTAGTCTACTACTCTAAGGCCTACTTATAAAGACTTAGCTAGAGATTATTATATATAGTTACTAGATCCTTTAATAGGTATATTTACTTAGTACGATTTAAGAAGAGATAAATATTATAAAAGTATATTTCCTTTCCGGCGTATTTAATAGTAGAGCTAGTAGTAAGAGACTTACTATTATATATAGGGTTAAAATAGCTATAGTCTCCTAGATTCTATTAAGGTCCTCGATTTTCCCTAACTTTAGTATTAGTACTAGCCTATCCTAGCTAGCCTACCTAGCCTACCTAGCTATATAGGCCTAGCGGTCCGGGTAGTCTAGAAGATCCTTATTAAGGTGGGTTTTTACGTATATACTATACTATCCTAGCGTTAATAGCTACTTATATACTAGTATTAATAGCTACTTATATAATAGCGTTAATAGTTATATTTACTATACTACTAGAAGGGTTAGGTTCTAGGCTAATAGGTCTTCTATAAATAGCTTCTTTAATAGATATCTACCCAGTAGTAGTAGTACTATTATAAGATAATATAGTATTAGTCTATTATAGTAATATACCTAGTAAGGGTATATTATTAAGTAGCTTATAAGAGGCTTCTATTCCCTTATTAAACCTAGATATAGCCTTTTATAGTACGGGCTTATTAATTACCTAGTCTTAAGGCTAAGAAGGCTTAGAGTTTCTAAGGGGACTAACTTCTAAAGATATAGATCTAGAACGAGTACCTCCTTACCTAGTAGAGGCTTCTTAAGTTAGTTTAGTAGGCCTAAAGGTATCCTTTATAATTAAGGAGATAATATAGTAAGCTATATTATTAATAATTAACATAAAAGCGTACCCCGTTTATATAAATTTATCTAACTAAAAGGTAAGGATAGTAATCTTATAGGTAATTTAGGGAGCTATAATAATAGAATATTAAGAAGGTAGGGAAAGAGTAGTAAATTAGGTAAGCCTTAGTAAGAATCCCTAATAATTTCTCTAACTAAGGACTTAGTAGACTTAGAGGTCCTAGTTATTAAAGCCTTTAGTAGATATTATTATATTATAATAGCTTAGTAGGCTATTAAGGGCCTTATTAGATAATAGATTAAAGTACTATTATAGTTATAGACCTAATAGGTATAGTAGAAGTCTTTAGGAGGTCTTAGAGGAGATTAGATCTAGTATTATAAGGATAGCGTTAGTCTATATTAGATAATTATATAGTATCTAAAGAGATATTAGTTACCTAAGCGTAAAATAAAGGTATTACTACTATTATTAAGGTAGCTAATAGACTTATTTTAATTTATATATATATAATTAATTAATAGAGAAGGGAAGCTTCTCGCAGGTATAAAACCTGCCTACGGAAGGCTTCTAGTCTCCGAGCTATCTAGCTACGCGACATATAATAAAGATATATATTAAGGTATATAAAAAGGTAATAAGATTAAAGGTAATTATCTTATCTTTTAAAGTTATAAGTATTTATCCCTTTTATCTTAAGTAAGTCTTAAAGAAGGTCTAGGCTACTACTCCTAATCTAGATAATTATCTAATACCTACTAATATAATACTAAAAACCCCTAAGATAGTAGAATAAATATAGTTTTAATTCTAGCTTATTATATTAATAGGATATACCCCTCTAAGGAACTACTACCTTAAAAAGCTTTAAAAAGGGTATATTAATACCCTTATTAATAATATTCCTCTTAATTACTAGAACTATCTATTATTCTTAGAAAATCGCGTATATAAGGTATTAATTATATCTTATAAATTAGTATTAAGTAATAGCTATTTTATAATACTTAATAATACTATTATCTAAAAGAATACTATTAATAATATTAAATTAGAGTAGATTTAAAAGGCTTATTATACTTAAGTATAAAAGGAATATAAAGCTATTCTTTATATAAGAAACCCCTATTAAAAGATATTACTAAAGTATAAATATATTATATTACAGGTAAATCCTATAACTAAAATAGTATAAAAGGGCCTAGAGGAGGATAGGGAGGAGTTAGTATTATTAGATAATAAAGGTAGTAATACTAAGATAGAAGAGTCTAGTAGAGAGGAATAGTAGTAGTAAGGGTATATTCTAATAAGACTCTCTATATAATAGCGATATTTTCTCGAGCGAATATAGTTATTTATTACTTATAGGGAAGAACATATAATAATATTATTAAACGGAGATATTACTACTACAGCCCTACTAAAATAGCTAATTATCTCTAGGCGGTAACAGCGCCTTACTTAGTAATCTTGAATAACTGTAAATCTCTTGCCTTAGTACCTTAGACGTGCTATTAATTAGCTAGCAAGCTGGTTACTAAGCCCCTTCAGGTTAGTAAGGCTAACTACGTAGTAGGAGGGTAGTACGTCTAAGTATAACTTCTATAATTTTACTAGATATCCTATTTTTTAATAATATACTATATAATTTTTTTACTTATTAATAAAATTTATTAATATTTAACTTTATAATATAATAGTATAGAATTCTATTATATAAATACTAGCTATATTAATACCCTAATTATACTCTTACTTCTTTTAATTCTAACTAGCCTACTTTTAGCCTAATCTACCCCTAATAAACTATCCGTAACGCTATTACCATCTATTAACTCTAAATTTCTAAAAATCCTAGTAGCTAGCTAGTAATAATAACAATAGGCTAGCTTATTTTTCTAGTAGTTAGTAGGTTAAATAGGGTATCTAAGGTACCGGAGTATATATATCTAATATATAGGGTACTTAATATAGGTAATCTTAGTACTATAGCTGTTTTAGTAGAAGCGGTTACGGAGTAATAGGGCGCGATAGGGCGTAATAGCTTATAAATACGCTATTAGCTTATTTTATATCTTACTAGGATTCTAAATATAGATACCTTACTCTATATATACCCCGTAGTAAATAATACTAATATTATTAATATACTATTAATAATAAGGAGTTTATAAGTAAAGGAATAAAAGTTTACGCTCAGACGTGTTACCGCCCGGCTGCGTAGTCAGCATCGCTAACCCGAAGGGGCTTGGCGCCCGGCTTGGAACACGTCTGAGGTACTGAGGCAATAAATCTCGTTATCCCGTCATCGACGTTATAATAAACATCGTTAACTTCTCGGATAGAATACCCTATCTTTGGTTTGTATCGTTACAACATGTCTACAAAGTAACCCCACCTGTCCAGTCCACTGGGGTAGATGGTCATCAAGGTTCATCTCCGCTTCATCTGCATGCTTCACACCTCCTAGTCCTGTTTGCCGGACGATGGCTGGGGAAACCCCCAGTTCAAGAGACGAAGCTTTCCCATGGCACCTCGGCGTTTATGACGCCCATTGTCATCCTACAGATTCAGTATCATCCATTGATAGTATTGCAGCTATGAAAACTCGGGCTCTGGCCATCATGGCGACTAGAGATCAAGATCAGAGTATTGTTGCAGACTTTGCAGATCAATTGGACATTTCACGCGACTCTCTGCCGATGCTCAATCCTGCCGAATTCAGTGAAACTCGAGGTCATCTCATTCCATCCTTTGGTTGGCATCCATGGTTTTCTCATCAGATCTATGATGATGCTCCTAATGCAAAAATGGAAAGCGTTAATAAGACTGAGCACTATATTAGAGTCATTACACCCGCACCCGGACAGGATCATGCTTTCATCACTTCTCTCCCTAATCCGCGACCGCTCTCGGGTCTCATTTCTCAGACCCGGAGCTACCTCGCGCGGTATCCTTTTGCCATGGTTGGTGAGATTGGACTCGATCGGGCATTCCGCATCCCTGGAATGAAAATGCTGGATAGTGGGTACCAAAGGGACACAGCATTGACTCCTGGTGGAAGAGAAGGTCGGCGATTGTCGCCTTATCGCGTTCATATGGATCATCAAAGAACGATACTAATCGCTCAACTCAACCTTGCTGGTGACATGCAAAGAGCGGTCTCTGTTCACGGTGTAGCTGCACATGGTGTTCTTTTTGAAACCCTCCAAGAGACTTGGCATGGCCATGAGAAGTCCGTGCTAAGCAAACGAGAGATGAAGAAGAAATTCAACATTAACACAGCTGACAAAGGCATGGATTTGCCGGAAGAGTGCAGCGTAGATTCTGGCAATCCCAAGCCCTTTCCACCTCGGATATGTCTTCATTCCTATTCTGGGTCGCCAGACACTCTCAGACGATATCTCAATTTGTCGATCCCTACTGTCATCTTTTTTTCGTTCTCTCGTCTTGTAAATTTTTCAGTTCCTAGTTCCAAAAAGGCTATTGATGTCATCAAGGCTGTGCCGGACGACAGGATCCTTGCTGAGAGTGACTTTCATACAGCCGGAGAGCAGATGGACGATCTTTTGGAGGACATTGTTCGTGCGATATGTGAGATCAAAGGGTGGTCGTTGGAAGACGGCGTAAAGCAACTTGCTGCTAATTGGATGAGCTATATCTTCGGTCCTGCATGAAGGTTGCACTCAAATGGACGGAATCGTCATCATGATTCAGTGTCAACACGTTACGTACCAAATGCCACAGTCCTCATGTCTTAAGATTGTGGCTTTGCCATCCAGTCTGCTGATAAATTTGCACATTGCATGTGGGTTTGTACGAAGACTATGGCTGATGCCGCATGACAAAAATGGTGTTTTGGATGTTCCTAGAAGATAATCCACAACCTCAGATAAGTGCCACGAATATCAAATCACAAGCTATCGAGGAGTGAGGTAGAACTGCACTTTCGGATGGAAATGGTAGGAGGTGCCCGTAATTGCCGTTCTGTTTGATTAAGCACGCCACCACTTCACTCTGATTCACCTTGGAAATAGACATGGTTGGTCTCACTACCATGTAGTGAGCACTACAGGACGGCGCGAAGAGGATCATGATGAATAACATCCACATTCTCGAGAAGGGGGAATGGTGTGCATGTTCCTGAGAATTCAAGAGGAGGCTTGTGTGTTTTCTTGGGAGGAGATGAGTTACCCTCTTTTAAAGACAGGATCAAGTTCACGCTCCCGAAGGATGATCCGCATACACAATCAAATATCACGCAGTTCCCATGAAAACACTAAAATAATTATGGACTTCAATGAAGCTCAAATTTTGCCATACAATTGGCTATCTAAATACACGACTTGTAGATCCGGCAGGTCACCGATCACAGGTCTAGCACTCGAGCGTGAACATCACCCAGACGTGTTCAATGGGATTAAACGTCGTGATCTACCTGCACTTGAGGCAACTACATCTCGTTGACACGGCCAAGGGTCCTTACTGCAAAGGTTTGAATCATTCTCATCGGTTACTTGTATCAGTACTGAGCTATATTCAGCAGAAGCTACACAAGTGAACTATTCCCGACCTCACAATTGAAAACTCTACAAGGTAATAGTCACCAATCAACAACACGGAATACTCAATTTGACCGAGTTCATACTTGCTTAAGTATATGTTTCCTCGAAGTCATCACTACACAATATACATAAAGTCGTTGGGGGCGTCCGGATGCCGTGATCGGCGGCTTCATGTTTCGCTAACCCGCTCCATAAGCGCCAGAAATTGCTCTCACTACACCAACAATTACAATGATTTAATGTGGGACAAAAGTACCGTGCAACGCCTGGAGGATTCTTCGATGCTTCTATACTCAATCTCGTTAGCAGCATCAAGTTTTCCCAATGAAGCCTATACCCGACAGCAGTTTCAGCGCCAGCACAGCACAGTACTAGTCTCTCATATAGAATAGAGACTCGCAAATTATAGTTCTACAACAATTTCGATCGTCACTCCCTACTCCCTATGATAGGGGCGGTGCATTCAACTCCATGAGACACAGGAGTCAAGTTAGAGGCCAGGAGAACAAGCCCTAGTGCCAGGAAAAGCAGGGTATGGGTGGACCCTATTGAGCCTCTTGTGAAGTAAGCTCCGAGCCATATTGAAATCAAGAGAAACAATACAAGTTGCCAGAAACGGATTGAATATTAGCCCAACAGAGCGATAATGGTCGTGCTACCAATAGGGGAGAACATCGAAGCTTTGCATTGTGAAAAGTGGAACATGTGTAACGAATTTCTTGTTTCACTGAGCCTCTACTGGTGGGAATATAAGATGGATCATAAGCCACTGGCCGAACCACCTTCGAGGACTAGTCAAAGGAAGCACCGAGTTTAACCCCGGAGGAAGTGGGCAAATTCAGCGGAGTGGGACTATTCGCTAACGTCTTTATTAGGAAATACAAGTCGCTAGAAGTTCTGTAGCAGGACACGATCCAACAGGTAAGGCTCCCAAAACCGGAGCCATTAGAGTAGACGGGGGACAGTGAGGAAGGCCGTAGAGGACGCTCCGCCTAAGCTGAAACCCGAAGTCAAGGTGAAACAAGTGCGAAGGTGCACAAGAACGGCAAAGACGAAAGAGTGAAAGAAGGGGAAGCGGAGGGAGGTTGCTCCTCCAAGCCTAGGAGCGCAGTTGTAAGAAACCAAGACGAGCGGGCGAGAATCTGTGAAAGTTGGAAAGGATAGACAAAGAAGCACCCATCCCTTGCGTGACCATTTGCGGATCCGTTTCACAACAAAGATTTGTAGCTTTTGAATGCGATAATTGGTTTGAGGAGACGTTGTCCCTCAATTTCGTCTTGTGGTGTGGAACATCGTCCTAATAGAATGGACAATATCAATTCGTGTGCAGCGACCAAGACGAGCATTCTGGTATGTGCCTCTCAACTGATTCTCCGTTCCAGACTAGTCGATTTGACGGCTGTAATGTAATGTAATGTAGTGTAGTGTAGTGTAGTGGAGGCGGCGATTCACAAGCACGAGCGACAGACGAAAGCTGTCACTCCAAGAAGTCTGACGAGCCTCACGTCTTTGTCTTTATGACGGAGCATACACAATCTTGGAGAAAGACTTCTAACGAGTCATACAGCGAGACATACGAGTGGGGTTCATATCACTTTTGACCGAACACCCCTCCCGAAAGATTTTGAGTAACAACAAAGCGCAAGACGAGCTCCATACCATGACATGAAGGCGGACCTTAATTCCGACCGGTCTTGGTCACGACGTCAAAATGTATGTCGACATTGTGATTGTCAACGTAGAAGCTCGCGCTCGTGACACATTATTGTATGCAGCGTCCCCGAAAGCAGTGTTTGATACGCACGCAAGGTCTTCTTCCAATTTGCGTCAAGACATGAGCACGTTCGAGGGACGGCTTTGATCAAGTTAGCCACCACTATTGTACGCATGTCGTCAGGATATGAAATAAGCCGCGGGTCTACATCAGTAGAGCCAACTAAGGTCCAAGATGAACGGGATCATCAGGCTATCACAAAAACTCCGCTAAAGAGGAATCTAAACTGGGTATCGTGCATGACAGATCATAAGATGTTGGTGAGAACAAGACAGACGAATGCTCTGATTTTTTCGTTTTACCAAAGATCCCCAAATCTCTCATGGAATAGCCCGACCGTCTACGCACCATCATGTGAGAGGTATCTAAGGACACCGTGAATCGGAAGTTGAGGTGTCGTTGCACAATACCGTTTCTTTAACTAAAAGCCTCGCATCAAATCTTCAAGCGTGATAGGCTTCCTCACAGCGTTAGAGAATCCTTCGTGAAAGCTTACCCATACCCCCAAATCTTGTTCGACACCTTCCAGCTTCGCCTCCTGAGCACCTGCGCCATGTGGCGCTACCGATGCTGGCCGGGCTTCGTCAATAAGCCTCCCGAAAAAATCACGCTTAGCTGCTGCGTGCTTCGACTGCCTTTCGTTTGCTCGCGGCTCAGTATTCTCCTCGTCATCATGGGCTGCAGATCCAACGCCCCCACCGGCGTTGTACCTGGCTTGACGAGCATCTGCGTTCTGACGGAGAAGGTACTTCTGATATTCCTGGTCAAGAGCTTGGCGAGTCGCATATCTAGTTGGAGCGGTTGGACCGCTTTGAGAGGCTGTCTCGAACGCTGCAAGCTTATCCAAAGGTCTGTGGAGCGGTGAGTGAACGATAAATCTGTCATTTTTGATGCTGACTTACGGTTCCATGCGAAAGATATAGCTGCTGACTCCCGTTTGCTTCGTTTCAATTTTCACCCGCTCGAACGTCACACCAACAGCACCCATGACACTCACGGCATGCTGTATCATGGCTCGCTCGCCCTCCTTATGGACGCTCACGTTTCCCCGCTGATCACCACTTCCGCCTACCATGATAGGTTTAACATTTGGTGTGAGCAATCTGACGAGATGTGGCAGTAAGTCAGTAGATATATCTTCAGCAGACTTGAAGAGGCGATACAATGGGCTTGAGAGAGATGATTGAAGACCCTGCAAGAGGGCTTTGTTCTGCTTCATGGCTTCTGAGGCCGACCAGTCTGCCCGCGGCCCGGAAAATGGCAAAGCCTCTTCATCTTCGTTGTTGTCCCAACGCCTCTGATCGCTTGACCAAGACTGCTTTGATGGAGAGGCGAACAAGTAATGGAAGCCAAGGGCCGACTGCGACAGATATGGACCTAATTCCCACTCCTGACCAACGTGCACCTTGGATGATACTCGATCGTGAAAATGCAACCACTCGTACGCTGCATTTGGCTTGGACAGAAAGGTATCGTCCTGCCACGAATGGGTAGGGTACGCAGCAAAGCAGTCGGCCATTATGCGGTCGTTTTCACCGCAGGTGTCAATAATTGTCCGGAGTCGGTCCATTGCCCCCCCTTTCGCCAGCTCTGATACTCCCGCAATTCTGTCATCTCGTGATCTACCAGAATCCTTCGCTGGTGGAGCGAACCCTGCTTTGGGGAACCCAGCACCATCCAGAAAGATACGCTCGACAGCCTCTTTCGCGCCACCACGACCCAAACCTCGAGCACTGCCGCCACAATGCGACAGGTTCTCGATCATGTGCTCTTCTACCCATTTCTTCGTTAATCGTGCATAGTCCCCAGCCGATGCCCGCAGCTTGGATGCAACCCATTCGCCTACCACCAGGATTCCCCTCATGTCACCTTCCCCGGTGCCGCTTGAGCTGGGCCGACGTTCTCTACTGTTGCTAATGCCCCAGGTTGCTTCACAGATGCGTCGGACACCATCGCCGTCACATGCAATACCCTCTTTGTCAAAAACACTTTTAAGTCGAGCGACAACCTTATCAAGCGGTGGTTTTCGAATATGGATGATCTCTGCCATAGTAGACGACCGAAGTGGTCGAAGAGCTGGGTGATAAACATCGTTGCAGATTAATATCATCGGTCGCAGAAGACGAAACCTATCTCCTTTCTTCTTTGACTTTACGGCGTTGGCCGATGTAGCTACCAGGACGTTGGAATTCTTCTGATCAAGCATAGCTAGGTCGATTAAAGCCTTCGTGAAGCCGCCCTCTCCTCCGCCACTGCTTCCACCAACTACTCCGTCCACTTCGTCAACAATCACGCATATAGGACGCCCGGCTTTCCGAGTAGTCCCTCCCGCTTCTTTGGTGTTGATGCCTTGGACATTTTCTGTGCCTACACAGTCTCTGATGCGACCTTTGACCACGTCTCGGCTCCTTTCATCGCTGGCGTTAATTTCAACTACCTCATAGCCAGCTTTTCTTGCGCAAACATGTGCAAGCGTAGTTTTACCCAAGCCAGGCGGTCCCGTAATAAGCAAGATCTTCCTGTGCTGTCGAGGCTCAGCACCATCGTCCACCAATTTGCTCTTTGGCTTAGATTTGTTCGACCCAGGAAAGACGATTGGATCCCAGTCTTTAAGCCAACGCAATACATCTCGGTGGGTGCGCTCATCGCCCAGGAGATCGGTAAATTTACGAGGACGATACCTTTCTGTCCATAACAAGGTTCGCTTGTGCTTCGAAGCTTTGCTGGGCACTGAAGTTTCAATGGAAGGATTAGGTACGTGTTTCTCTAGGTTCGTCGTTGCTCTGGAAGAAGTTCCCTCTTTGGCCGCCTGATTAAGTAGGTCATGGATGTCAACGCCGTAGAAGCTTTTAGTGGCTTGTCCTGGCACCGCCGTAGATCTACCAGCAATGAGCTGCTCATACGTGATAGGCTTCTGGACTTTCTTCGTATTGATTCTGAAGGTTTTGCCGGACGATGTCGCTACTTGAGGCGCGCCTTCAAGAATGTTAGGGGGTTTCAGACATAATGGTACCTCCAACGGTTCGTCTGGCGCAGGAGCTATCAGCGCAGCCCGTGCACATCCATCGAGTATAATGCAGTTATCCGCTAGGATATGGGGCGTTGGCCTATCGTCATCATCTTCATCATCGAGGAAAGGTCCCCTTGGTATCGAAGTTGTCTCTATGTGTGCCCTTGGCTCCTTTCTGATGTTCCCACAGGCGCCCAAATCTGATGTACGAAACAAAGATTTCGCTTTGAGTGCCCCGTCGCCTCCATTGAGAAGCCTCCTTTTGGGCTCGGGAGAACAGGCAGGATGGTGGCTCTGCTTCCGCTTCTCGAGAACGACGGGCGGTGATGAGCTTGCCGGATAAGCTACAGCCGATGACATGAGAGGCGTTATTGCGCCTTGAGACGGTCTTGATTGTACAGAAAGATCGCTGTGATGATAGTTCTTTCCCAAGCAGGTGTTGTGTATTACCCTGCTCTGATCTGTGATGGGCCAGACTTGGGGTATCCTTTATCCAGAGGTTTAAATCCAGTCGATGGCCATAAATCCCTCCGAAGTAGATATTCGACTGCAGCCAGCAATGTCTTGACTAGCTTTACTGAGACACCTTGGTTTTCACGTTGGACTCCAGGTAAGATCCCTCGGCTGTCTAAGATCTACCCAAAGTGCTGGGAGACGCGCCGTCACGCGTTCGCGTTGCGCTAAAAGCGGTTGTGGCGCTCTAGAATAGAGTTTGCGACAAAGCATGGCTGGAATTGCTTCCTGTGTGCGCTCATCACGGCTTCGCATGCACTGTCCATCATGCCTTTTTGAGACACACTTCTCTCGTGAGAGAAACGACAGCTTGAGTCGATCCCATGGATTTTCCGCAGTCTCCACTCACTCCACCACATACACCACCGGCTATAGAATCATACTCTCACGACACCCTGCATATCCACTATTGCGATTTTGCTGCTGAGGAAAAGGGCCCCTTTCGCATGGCAGTGACAGATATAGGAGACACTACAGCGAAGACCTTTGCCGAGTATGTGACGCTACGACTTGGATTCTGGCTTTCACTAACGTTGTTGCGCCTCAGGCTCCTGTCTGGATCTACTATGGATATCTACGTCGGTAAAGGACTGCGCCATTGGTCGTTGCATCGTAACCTCTTATGCCATCACTCGACATGGTTCCAGAAACGAATGGAAGATGGTAACAGAAAAGATGGGGCAAAGGTTGAGCTATACGACGACGACCCAAGGGCCTTTGAGTTACTCGTGAAGTGGCTATACCAAGGTAAGATAGACGACGTCAGCGATATGCCCATGGAGAAGAAATGGGACTATGCGGATGCTTGCCAGCAGCTGTATGTGTTGTGCGAGAAGATCAATCTTCCCCAGCTCAAGAATCTAGCCATCGACCAATTTAGGAAAGGGTGTTTTGAAGCTGGCTTGGTGCCTGGGGCTGAAGAAATGTTGCCAATCTATCAGAAGACACCGCGCTCATCGCCGTTTCGCAAGCTTGTGAGTCAAATTGCTGCGCGACAGATAATGGACCCCGAGAGCGAGAAAGATGCGTCGGCATACAGGCAATGCTTTGAAGGAAGTGCAGAATTCGCAATCGATGTTGTCAACGCTATCAAAAAAGGAGCTGGAGGCAAGCTTTTTGCTGACCCTACCAACTCCGAAGTAGATGGGTGTCTCTATCATGACCATCATCTCGGACAGCGTTGCAAAGGTCGAATAAAGAGATGAAATACCAGGCGGTATCAATTACTGTCCGAATTTGGCGAGGATCTTGGATCAGAGACAACACAGAAGCAACACATAGCACTCAAGGCTCCGAAGGAAGACTCCTTAGAGGAGAAGTCGAAGGACCGTACACAGCGCCGCAACGGCGAGCCTTATTCCCCAAGGTAATGAAGTCACTACGACAATGATCGTTCGAAGCCGAAGGCAATGGAGGGCACGATTATCGAATGAGGAGCAAGAGAGTGTCGGGAGGGAGAAGCTCCGAGTCCCTTGGGGAGAAATCAGATAACAATGGCCTCCCTAGGCTGGAGGTATACGGTTGACCAATTTTCCGCTCACAAGGCGATGCACCCGAACGCAGGGACTCGCGACGGATCTGAGAGTAGTGAGGCTGACAATCCGTCTGTGTACTTTGATGGCGCTGGGAAAGTATGGGCGATTCATCTCTACGAATGAGAATAGTCAAATGACTTACCAACATCCAAGAATCAACATTGATGCTGTATAGGATAGGTTGTGGACATTGGTATTGAGGAACAACCCCTCCGCCGATCCAATTCACAGGACTGTGTGCCTTGTATGAAGCTGCCTCCGTCTAGCGATGTGGATATTGGTTGAGATCTGACAGGTGGCGTGGATCACGAACGACTTCCTGAAATCGCTGTCATCTCCAACGTATGATTGACGAAAGTGCACAACTCGTGACTCCCAAAGCTGGAAGGAAAGGGTCGAGAAACACCTCTAAATGCAACCTCAGTATCAGGGTACGTGTTTCAGCCAATCGTCCTCGACTCCCACGCGGTTGGGTCCGACCTATGGAAAGACAGGATGAAGTTCGTTTCTCTGCTGCTGCTTTGTTGGATTGAATGAGTACCAAGGTGCTTACCATACCCGAAAAGTATTCCTTGAACTATGAAACCAAGTCCCACTCGACATAGCTACCGAGAGCAAGGCCAAGATAGACACGAACACCAGTAGCCAGTATGAGACCAAAGTCTTCAACCACTCTGGACTGCAGTCCTGGCATATGATTCAACAGTGTTGAGTTTTGCTTATCAACCCTCTAATTCCCTGTGTCACAACCAGTGAGGATCCTAATAAAGATATCATGACGTAGATGTCCGGTGCGGTAATGGCACTACCAGCAAGTCAAGAATGAGGAAATTTGGATCACGACCTGTCGCTATGGACTGAAGATTATCGAATACCTTATCGAGTGCTACGACACCTTAATTAGGCTGACCACTACTGTCGGCAGATTTTCGTACTTTCCAGCGTCAGCTTTCGACCAAGCCGCGTGTTAGAATACATCGTGCCGAGCCGAATGCAGAGATCTAGATTGACGGTGGGACAGGTCTATCAAGTGCCACCCTGATAAGATCCCGTCCCTCGGTCAGCCACTGAGCGCTAAGCGAGAGAAGTCAAGTGCGTTACAGTGGTATTGACCAAACGCTTGAGAAGAAGAGACTACTCTGACTGGGGACAAACTCGTTCATGAAGGAACCTTGGTGCTTGGCACGTGGTAGTGCGCCAAGGTCAAAGTAGATGTGGGCAGATGATTGGCTGACTAGGACAAGTTTAGTGTGGCGTTTGAAGCGATCTCGTACATTACATGATTACCGTTCTACAGAGTGCATAGTATACTAGTCCATACGATCTAATGTGGAAGAGGATTAAGTCAACTAAGCGCACCGAAGGACTTGGTCGAGATCCGCCCCCTGCTGGCCCTTTAGCTCTGATCATGCTGAACTCGAGCGCACTGCACATATCCTCGGAGATGCAGCTGGCTTGGGACATCCTACAGATATATCGACCAGAACGGAACCCTCAAGTCTTCCACGAGAAGTGCGCATCCTCCAGCCCCGTCATGCCTGCTAGCTTCCTTATAACAACTATGCTACGCGCTCCTCCACTTCCTCCCCGCGCCCCGCTTCCCCGATAGCCAGTATATCACCATGGACGCATAGCCCGTGGTATTGGATTTGGTCCTTAGCTGAGAATGGGTATTACTGGAACTCCACCCGACAGCGCCGGCGTGGACGCCAGCAATACCTCCAGCAACACCTTACATCGTCACCAAAGCGGGTCCCCTCAATTGCCCCTAGCAGAGCCGAAACGGCAGAGACGGAAATGGGTCTTCAATTTACGTCCAGATGACGATGAGGGTCCTCAAGACTGGTGGTTCTGTTCCACCGCCATACCATTGCTCGCTGCCACCACCGGGCCCTTGGCCAATGTCATGTCCATCGCCGCCTTGGTCACATCATGGAGGAACGAATATGATCCGGCCTTCCCCAACGTGGACGCACAGTCGAAAGGCTTCCCGGATCCGAGGTGGTGCTTGGGACTCAATGGCATTTCGTTGGCCTGCGGCTTTATTGGTAATATCTTTCTTCTCTTCAACTTCACTCGCCGGGTGCGCTATATCGTCGCGTTGCCAGCCACCATTATACTCTGGTATTTCGCAACGGGTATCCTTATAGCTATCACTATATCCGTGAATGAGTATGTGCCGCCTCAGCGGCCCACGCAGACTTACAGCCAAGGCTTTTGGCATGCTGTAATCGCTGCCGTCCTCTATTTCGTCTCTTCAATGGCTCTCATGCTGAATATGTTGGGATACTTTCTTGGTCACTACCCTCAACATTTTGAATTGTCTGACGACCAGCGTAATTTGATTCTTCAAACCATGATGTTTTTCATCTGGCTCGCCGGAGGTGCTGCTGTATTCGCTAGAACCCAAGGCTGGTCTTTTGTCGATGCTCTATACTTCTGTGACGTGACTCTTCTGACCGTGGGCTTCGGCGATTACCATCCTGTAAATGACGTCGGACGGGGACTGGTCTTCCCATATTCGGTTGGGGGTATCATCATCTTGGGTTTACTGGTGTCCAGTATCAGAGGCTTTGCCCAAGAACTTGGATCAATCCACGTCGTGAAGTCGCACGTTGAGAAGAAACGGTCAAACACTCTGAGGAGAAGTGCAACCACAGAACTAGAGTTCGACCAATTGACAGCGCACCATTGGGCAAAGCATCACAAGAATCGCCCTCCGCCAATTTCTAGACCTTTGCATCCCCGAAAGCGAACCATAGCTTTTGATCTCGAAAAGGGAGAAGGGCCCTCCGCTCAGCAAGCGCACATCAAGCATTCGAAGACGAGTTCAATAGGGGCTGGAATCAAAAGATTAAGACGAGCTGGCTCAAGGCAACCCAAGATTCTTATGATGAGAGAAGAGAAGGATCGATTCGATGCGATGAGGAAGATCCAACACGAGACCCATAAGTTCAAGCGGCATTCCGCTCTGGTGATGTCCATCATAGCATGTAAGACTCTACATTTCTTGACCCTTTCGTTCATCTTTGATAAGCCCCTGGTTTACATGGTCTCCAGTCGGCATTCTGTGGTGTGTCGGCGCCGTTGGCTTTTGGCAGGTCGAAGCGAAATCACAAGGTCTCAGCTACTTTCAATCTCTTTACTTCTGCTACGTCTCTCTCCTCACCATCGGCTATGGTGACCTTAGTCCAACCAGCAATGCCGGTAAACCTCTCTTCATCGTTTGGTCGCTCCTCGCCGTTCCCACCATCACCATCCTCATCTCGGATATGGGAGATGCCGTCACCACGAGTTTCAAGCGAGGCACGTTCACCCTCGCGGACTGGACCGTCCTGCCCAAGGCGGGGCTGTGGCGCCAACTATTGGAAAAGCATCCCTGGCTGCTGCTCTGGCTGGAGAAAAGATCGCGTGAAGCCGGCGAGAAGAGGCGGCTTGCGAAAGGAATGCCTGTTGGCCCGGAAGACGATGACGCAAAGGCTTCGCCCCCAACCATCGAAGAAGTCGCCGAAATGGACAATCTCGATGACGCTACCTTGGCACGTCGATTGGCAGTCGCCATCCGTCACACGGCGGATGAATTAAAGAGTGACCCGCCTCGTCGCTACACGTACGAAGAGTGGGTGGAGTACACGCGACTGATTCGCTTCAGCAGAGGTACCAAAGAGGAGCTTGGCGAGGAGGAGGAAGACGAGGGACTGATCGAGTGGGATTGGATCGGCGAGGATAGTCCCATGTTGGCGGCGCAGAGCGAGAGCGAGTGGTTGATTGATCGGCTTTGTGAGAGCTTGAATCGGTATATGCGCAGGCTTGGAGGGAACGGAGGTGTTGGAAAGAACGATAAAGATGATTGATATTGGTTTGTTATGACGTATATGCATATCGCTTGTGGAATCTGTTCGTGTATATATAAAGTCAAAGTAGCTCTGCATCCCCGACATCGTTCCTTCCATCGTGTACAACGAGTCTGCCAATCAATTCCATCGGGAATATTATGCCAATCAATTTCGAACACCAACCTTCTATCATCCCGTAGCTCGACTTTTCACCCCCGAATTCTAGTACTCACCCACTCGCCTTGACATTCCCATTCTTACCACTTCAACTCCACCAACCCATCCCCATACAACATACCAGGCAAAAATTAGCACCTCCATCATCCCTCCAAGACGCGTACTAATATCTCTACACGTAATCTTCCCTCCAGAAATCCAGGTGAAGACACTTGATCTAGGACGCGATTTACTAAGACAGGTATGGATTAGATAGATAGATATTGGCACATATATCAAAAATGCTGTATCTGCCACCACCAGACTTTGGAATATGGTCTCACGGTTCTTGTATTGATGGGTAGGATGTGTGGAAAGAGGAAGAATTGATGGTTTGGCGAATGGTGCTTCTACTGCTGGCGTTTTCACAAGAAGGTGGGATGTGGGGGTGGTGATGGAGTGATGTGATGTGATGTCAGATGTGAGAAGTGAGGATATTTGGACTTTAAGATTTGAGAACGGGACTCCTCATGTTGGTAGATATGGTTTAAGGGAGTATGAGTTATAAGATCGTGAAAAGCATTGTCATCCTTTCAGAGCGACAGGATAGAGGCAACGCTTCCTGCTAGTCTTCCATGTCTGTCTAGCCCCCAAGAGGGGTACACCTCCCGTTAGTCGTTATCTCGTACATCCTGAATTCTCCAACTATAAATACTCATTTAGAATCGAAACCCTGGTCTTGGACATGAGATCATGATCGCTGCTGAGCTGCAGGATGCTAATCATCTTCAGAACATCGTTTTTGGCCCGCATACGCACTGGATCCATGACCACTGGATCGTCTTGACTCCTGAGTAGTTCCGCGATGACGTGCTAGCCTAGCTGTTAGCACAGGGTACCCTACGGAAAGATAATATTGAATTGGTAGTGCTTACTGCTTCCGAAAATGCTCGGTGCTGGAAATGGTACCACACCCTTGCCTCATCTTCGAATAAGGTATGCAGCAAGAAGAAGCTGTTGATGGCCTCGTGGGCCGCATCCAGAGTCCCCCGGACATCGACTTCCATATTTTCATGCTCATCCGAATAGATCAACATCAAGCAATGGAAATAGTTGCTCGTAAGGAACAGAGTCTGTCTGACCAGTCGCTTACTCTTACTTGCCATATCGTAGATCGAACTTTCGGAGAAGTTGCGAAAGGGTAGTGGGAAAGACATGTAGACGCGGTGAAAGGAGGCGATGAGGCGTGTGCGTGAGGATGCGGAGTCAGATATCGGCAACTGGAGGGAACGGGGCGTACAGAGGGTCGACTGCACTATATTTGCGAGATGCCACATGCTCGATATGTAGGAAATATCGCTCGCGCCTAGGCGTGTCTGTGAGTCTCCCGCTTCGGGCTCCAAGTCTTCGACCCGAACATCGGTGTGGGTGGCTGTCGGAGGTAGCTTCAGGATGACTGTCAGAAAGGTGTCTTGGAACAAAACGGCCTGCCACAGCTTTCTTCGTTGCTGCTTCTCCGAAGAGTCAGCGTTGGGAGCAATTATTGAAGGATCACGATTTAGGCCCAGCGCGTATGCCTGACGAGTAAGAATGCCTGCAAAAGCCCATGCATCGGCGGCATGGTTGTCGTTCATCAGGAAGTAGATCATCAGAATCATGGTCTGAATGGACATCAGTGATGGACGGCTAAGGTAGCCGACTAATCTCAGTGCTTGGTGCGATGCCGACACTGCTTGAGGTCAAATTCGTCCTATTCGCTGGTGAGCTGAGGAATATTACCATAGAACTCTGCCGTTTGCTCCTTCTCATCTGGCGATGGAAGTGTAACGAATTGGGTACCTATCGCAAGCATGACGAAGATCAAAGAGATCAGGGATCCGTCGAACGTTGATCGCTCCCCTGGGGACAGCGACCAGAAGAAGTCATATTCCCTCTGGAAGATATCACGCTGTACTATTGGATAGACAGGGTCTACGGCCTCAAAGTATCTGGCAATCAGGCTTCGTGAACGTCAGTCGCACTTCATGTATTGCTTAGTGCTGAGAGGAATATTCGAGGGTAATTAAATCCAACGAAGAACAACAGACGAAATGACCGCTAGAGCATAAGACCCAACAATGATACTACTTCAAACAATCACCCAAGCTTCGTAGGCTGAAATGAAGAACACTCACATATCAGCCTGATCTTTACTTGGTAAGACGGAAACAACCTCTTTCAGCCCGCCGTGGTGAGTCCAGAAGTTGGAGAATGGATGTTCCACCTTGAAGACGTTCGAAGCTGAGGCATGAGAATATGGTATGATCGAGAGCAGCATGGGTGAGGAGCCGGTTGGGGATCTTGAAAGCGCTTGTTCAGGGGAGCCGTGTCCATTGTACGCGCCATCCTTGTTCTGATCAGGTGAGCCGCTGCTTTCAATGACAGGCCATGGTAAAGGAACGAACGCTCAACGTTACAGGACTGGACGAGGCCGTGAAGTCGTCGGTCTTCTGCTTCTTTCGCGGCGCTTCGACTCCAAGTGCACGACGGGAACCTCTGAGCATTCTTTTAGCAAGCCAGGCTCAAACAGAGGGGACAGGAAGGACAACTCTATGATGTCGGCGAGATGGGAGTATTGACAATCTGCCGGACTCCGTTTGACGCATGCGAAGCATCTGTCAAATGTGAGTTCGATGTTAGATTGGTGCAGTGCACCCTGTCAGGCACGTTTGGTCTTTGACTGACATGGGCCTGCCTCGGTCACACTAGGCCAAGGTATCTCGGTCAGCGAAGAGTACCTTACTGATGCCTCAATTGCGTTGCGGCATTCACTTGGCTGACCTTTGTCTTCTTAACCTGCGGAGTACATGGAGACGCATCAATTTTCCCAACGTTCATCCATGCAGCTCGCCGAATTACGTTACAACATACACACTTACGGTGCACGCTTCGCAGGATAGAGAAGGCTTGTTGCGCTTTCTCTGCGGCTTGATCGCCACATCCGAACCAGTGCCTAGGGTTCTGTGTGGCCGACTGACTTCCCTGGCTGTGTGCTCGCCCTGAGCTGCGTTCCCATGGGTACCAATCGCGTTGCCGATTGCGTACTCCGATGTTGCTGCGGGTGCTCCCTCAGCCATCGCCGCAAATAACGCGGGAATATCATGGATGGTTAGATTTCACTGTCTTTTCGCACGCCAATCTTGGTGGGGAGGTGGAGATTGCGGGGTCAACCGATTAACGATAGGGACTCCTAGCGCCAAAAAGGCATATATTGGAGAAGTCTTTTCACAATGTTGAAATTGTAAAGTACTAACAAACCACGCTGAAACTGACCCGCCGCAACCGCTGCAGATGGTGTGGATTTCCAAGTTGAAGGAGCTTGTCATCGGAGCATTCCATGATAATATATCACAATGAGGTTCAGTCCATATAATACCAGTATATACAAGAACGGCAGTCAGCCAGCGGGATCCGTTATTGCTGCTTCAGCTTTTCCGTCAACTCCGGCACTTGCTTGAACAGGTCCCCAACCAAGCCTACGTCGGCCACCTGGAAGATAGGCGCATCTCCATCCTTGTTGATTGCTGCAATCACTTTACTGTCTTTCATCCCTGCGAGATGCTGTATGGCTCCTGAGATGCCGGCACAGAGGTACAACTGAGGCGCTACATTCTTACCCGTTTGTCCAACTTGCAGACTGTTGTCTGCGAAACCACTATCAACCGCCGCTCTTGAAGCCCCGATTGCTGCTCCCAAGGCATCTGCAAGCGGTGGAATTATACGATCGAATTCATCCTTCGACTTGAGTCCGCGTCCACCAGATACCACTCTGCTGGCAGTCCCTAGGTCAGGTCGGTCCGATTTTGCCAGATCCTCCGACAGCCACTCAGTCTTTGTTTCAACTTTCGGGTCAGCGCCCGCCGCAATCACAGCAGAGCCACCTTCAGCTTCAGCCGCAGGGAAGGCCGTCCCTCGTACTGTTATGATTTTAATTGGATCGGACGACTGTACCGTCAAGATCGCGTTACCAGCATATATTGGTCGAACAAATGCTGCGAAAGGTCAGTGTCCATTCCGCTATAGCGTAAAAGTGAATATGAGGAGCGGACTGTCTTTATCATTGATCGCAGTAATATCCGAGATCTGCTGTACGTCTAGAAGTGCGGCAACTCGCGGCATAAGGTTCTTGCCAAAGGCTGAGTGGCCAGCGAATACATGGGTAAAGCCTTCCTTCTTGATGTTTTCCGTGAGCATTGGAGCATAGTTCTCTGGTAGACCCTATTATATTAGTTCAGCTGAAAGTATTGAGCTTGCCATATGTGGACGTACTTTATCGTAGGAGCCGTTCTCTATAATGATAACCTTCTCCAAGCCATTGATCTTCGCCGCCTCTTCCGCTACTAATTTGGTATTACTTCCAGCGATGAAGCCTGTGACTGGGCCGCCGAGCTTTTGAGCAGCAGATACAGCGCTGAGTGATGCTTTGTCCAGTCTTCCTTCGCGTTGCTCAAGAACAGCAAGAGAACTTAGGAGGCGAGCAAAAGCCGATTGACGTTGTGTTTGGGACAATGGTGAGGGTCGAAGGTGAAGTTGTGCTCGACGTGAGATGGATCCACGAGTGGCTGAAAGCATTTTGAGGAGAAATAAACAATCCTCACAACTCCCCCTCTCAAAGTGAGCGCGATGTACGGTCAGACACCTGTATACTGGATTTCTGACGCTGAGGGGGGCATTCTTCCGTGAGAGTCAAGAAACCTCGGTCTCGGGTGGAGCCGGCACTAGAATAGTCTGCGGGCGCTGCCAAGACGGGTTCTTCAATTTAGCTCGCATAACAATTGCTGTCTTCAACGCGCCCAGAGCAGAGGTATCGATCGATCAATGCAGACGTCCAACCGTATCATGTCCTATCGTGCACTATCTGAGAGCTGAAGGCCGTCTAGCAAAGAGTACGTTGGGGTTGCGCCTGGGAACAGAGGGGACAGTGAGAGTTTAACTCTGTCCGAATCAGGAGTCCATACCCACGAGCCATCAAGTCTGCTAAAAGATATTCATCTGCACTAAGCTTCACTGTGCTGGGACCTTCGTCGCAGACATGGAGGGGGAGGACTTGGGCTTCGCCGACTCCTCTGTCCCGCAAGCTACCGACACCAGTCAAGTTCATCAATCATCACAAGAATCATTTGCACAGGGTATCCCAGGTAATATACTCTTGTCCTCAGCCCTCTTCCTACCTACCTCCCCTTTTCATAGCTTCACAATGGAGATTGTAGCCTCTACACCCTCACTTGTGCACAGACTTCCTCCTCCTCATCTCATGAGTACTAATTTGTTCAGACTTCACAACCTCGCAAACGTTACGGACCCCTGACCCAAACACCTCACCGCAGAAGAATTCTATATCCACACCCACCATAATATCAGACAACCCGTTAGACGCACCGGACGCCCCACGACCGGGAGATGAAGACCCAGATAGGGAGGACGAAGAGATGGCGGGGATTGGCGAGGAGCCCGCCGATAGGGTTGGTAGCCATGAGAAGGAAGAAGCTACTCCAGCGGAAGGAGCAGATGGTCATGCCGATGGCCCACCTCAGTCGAAAACGGCCTTGGAATCGGCGGCGCGATCGCACTTGGTGGCCCAACGGCATGCCGTTGTCCTACCCAGTTACAGTACCTGGTTTGACATGCATACGGTGCACGAAACGGAAAAAAGGACCCTCCCAGAATTTTTCAATAGTCGCAATCGAAGCAAGACACCAGCCGTCTACAAGGATTACCGTGACTTCATGATCAACACGTACCGCCTTAACCCCTCAGAATACCTTACTGTGACCGCATGCCGACGTAATCTCGCCGGAGATGTTTGTGCTATCATGAGAGTTCATGCATTTCTCGAGCAATGGGGACTCATCAATTATCAGGTAAGCTTCAGCATACAGTTCATCCATTTGACCTCCTCCTAATCGCTGTTGAAGATCGACCCTAATACAAAGCCTTCCGCGATCGGTCCTCCGTTCACCGGCCACTTTCGCATCGTCGCGGATACGCCTCGAGGCCTACAAACATTTCAGCCATTGCCGGACGTCAAATACGAGCCCGGCAAGTCCTTTGTAGGCACGGAGAACGCTCTTCTCAGAGCTTACAAAGAGGCGCCGGCCCATGAACGTGAATGTCTCAATCTCGAGATTCGCCGGAATATATACGATCAGAAGGGCAAGGATCTCACCGCAGACCTAAAGGCCAAGCAGTCCAACGGCGAGGAGTCTGCATCTAATGGCGTCTCTACCGGGAATCTGCCAATGAAACAGATTGAAGACCTTGCAAAAGAGCCGAAGAAGTCTGTCTATTGCTATTCATGCGCTAATGACTGCACTCGAGTCCGATACCACTATGCCAAGTCTCCTAGGCCAGGAGCTCGTGGAAAAGAAGAACATTTAAATTACAATCTATGCGCAGCCTGCTTCCTGGAACAGAAATATGACCGGAACACTTTCGCTATAGACTTTGTCAAAATCGAAGATCCGAACTACAGCACCGTCACAGACAAGGACGCACCGTGGAGTGATGATGAATTGCTGCTGCTTCTCGAAGGCCTGGAGATTTATGACGACAACTGGAATAAAATCTCTGACCACGTTGGTAGTCGTACACGAGAGGAGTGCGTCGTCAAATTCCTTCAACTTGAGATTGAAGATAAGTACCTTGAGCCTGAAAATAACGGCCACCCAAGCTATGGATCGCTCGATACGGGGCGAATTCCGTTTTCTCAGAAAGACAATCCTGTCATGTCGGTTATGGGGTTTCTGGCAGGTATGACCGAACCTGCTGTCGCTGCAGCAGCAGCCGGGCGCTCCGTTAGGGAGATGGAAAATTCCTACCGAAAGCGCTTGAACCTTGGCGTAGGTCGAGATGATTCTAAGAACAGGGAGAAAGACAAGGAAGCTATGAAGGTCGAAGGCTCTATGGATGTCGACGATGTCAGTAGTCCTCGGGCGGACGATCCTAGCGAGGTAGCAATCTCAGTGGGTGAGAAGCCACAGAATGCAGCATCTTTCGCAGCAACGACCGCGTTCGCCACGTCCGCTGCCCGCGCCGCAGCACTAGCTTCCGACGAGGAGAGGGAAATGACCCGGCTGGTATCTGCTGCCGTGAACACTACCTTGCAAAAATTCGAGCTTAAGCTCCAGCAATTCTCGGAAATGGAGACTTTGCTTCAAGCCGAGCGACGCGAGTTGGAGCGTGGCCGGCAGCAGTTGTTTCTTGATCGGTTGGCTTTCAGGAAGCGAGTTGCGGAAACTCAGGAGGCGCTCCGGATGGCTAGCCTGAAGGGCGGAGAGGAGGGTGCGAGGATGGCCCAGAACGTCGATCTCAGCGGCGGCGGCGAGAAGCTGGCTTTCCAGCAACAGAACTCGAGAAGTAATCTGGGCCCAATGGTTGTGGGAGACTCTGGTTACAAGAGTTGGGAGATCTAGGGGGATCATTTGGGAGGCGTATTTTGGGAGCCAAGCAGGTAAGCTTGTCTAAATATCAGGATATGGACCAGACGCTGCGTGTCGCACGCGTGCCGAAGCTGCACAAGAGGTTCAATATATCTCCTTCACGACTTGTATCATGTATTCTCGTTTCGAAATCATTGTGAGACTTGGCTGAACGCCGAGGTTCTTTCGGAGCAATGAGCTTGTCATCTACTTTCCGCTCATTCATCAGTGTCATCAGTATGCCTGCTATCCGCACCATCCTCATTATCCTGACTGCCTCGATTGCTACCGATGGAGGTCAAAGATTTGTTGTTGCGATAGCCTTCGTTCACAATCATCTGTTCCCTCTCATTGCTTCCACCAACAGATGACATTTCAAGCCCTGGTGTTGGATACGCGGGCTCCTCTTCTAATTCGCCGAGCTCATCATCCACTGAATCTCCACCTCCATCCGCTTGAAGACTGACACTGTTATCATTAGACCCAACGCTGAAGTTCTTCTCTTCTGTTTTTGAGCTTTCATAGTCACTGAAGGATACATTGCTGGAGTCGTCATCATGCATTGGCTTCCTACCGGGCCAATCTTGACAAGAAGACATTGTATGGGACGATGAATCGTCCACAACATCCTCAGAGTCCACTTCAGAACCCGTAAGGCCGGCGGCTCTTTCAATTCTTCGACCCAGACTTCGATTCTTAGTGAAGCTGATCTCAGATACCGGTGTTTCATACACTTCCCACTCCGCGGCATAGTTCACCCAAGCCTTCCAGTCATCGAGACCCTCTTTATCCTTGCGTTGGGACGTTGGCATTTTGGGCAGCTCAACATCTTCGGACGTGATTCTTTCTGCCGCATTTTCGCCAAGGAGCTCCCACAAGCGTCTTTCTTCGGCGCGACTCGCTCGCTGATCGAGTACTTCAGCGTAGATGTCGTGTGCCGTTTCGCGAAGCTGTTGCTTATTAGCTTGCTTGCCATCGGTTGTGTTGGTAGTGATGTCACTGTCAGAAAGATCATCTGATTCCTTGGCCCTATATGATGGAGAACCGAGCAGCCCCAAATTATCTGAAGAATGCGATGAAACATTATCCGGCATTTGATTTTCCTGAGACCCCGAAAGGTTCACGTAGTCTTTCGGTGCTGCTCTTGATCTTCCTCGAACCTTCGAAGGCACAGAACTCAAGATAGCCTCGATCTCTTGATAGCTGTATCTTTTACCGAACGCTTGACGATGCTTGATTTCATCGTAGACACGAAGCTTGCATTTTCTGGCCACTCCAGCCCAGAGTCTTTTGGTGTCGCTCTCCATGCCCAGAATATCGAGCGCTGCCATAACATCTGCCCTACTAACGTGGCGGCCAAACTTGTAATTGCTTGATGCATTGAGAGCTCTTCGCCTGGACATGGCCATGAAAATACTGGACTGGACGATCCTTTTGGTAATAGATCTGGTCAGAGTGTGAAAGTCGGAGAATGCTGTGTAGGTAATTGTGGGCGACTTGCATCTCTCATTATATGTACGCCAATTGTTCTCCATGATACTCGAATTCATGAAGAAGCGTTTTGATAAAGCAAGGAAGGTCTTCAGGTTCAGTAATTCAGCTGCGGGAAGTGCCTTCAAGATGTCATGATCACCTTCCTCGCCGGTACTCAAGTAACGACCTGCCTTATCAGCAATATTGGGCGTCAGTAGAGATAGACTGCCATGCTTCTTCTTTTCGAGCCTTTCTTCTTCTTGCTGCTGAAGGGAGGAAAGAGACTGCGCAGCAACATCGAGTCTCGCACAACAGTTCTGACTGATCTCAAAGGCTGCGGAGATGTCAAAGGCTTTGGGTAGCTTTTTGATGGGTTCATATGTCTGCTCGTCGGCAGCAGCCGTTTGAAGCCTACCTAGATAGATGTAGACTTCCGACTCACTCTTGGAGCCTATGTCAGCAGCGATATCTTGAATTGCATGCCTTCCTCTTCTTGCAAGGCTACGGAAGAATGTATCTTTTTCTTCGGAAGACCATAAAGTGACACCGATCTGGCTCCCTGGCAGCCTTGTATAAGTTGGGCCTTCTCCAGATGCGATTCCAATGATTGTTTCATTGAACAATCCACGATATTCATCACTATAAGAATGTCTCAGTCGTTTGACCCAATCACGTCTCGACGTCGAGTCTTCATTGACTTCGCGTTTGGTAGATCTTCGACCACTACCAGAGGAAGCTTCGCGTGCAGAGGACGAGATATTGGCACTTCCTGAAGCTGAATAGCTTGCTTCTGACCACGTGTGTTGCTCTACGTCACACATGAGCACAGGCACCTCAGGACCTACCGTTCACATGGTCGTTGGTGTCGTGTTGTCGAAGATTTCAGATCTTAGCTGATGGAGATAAGAGGAGATGATATAAATGGAGATGGCACTAGTCTGAACCTTATGCATTCATTTTTTGAAAGTAGTAAGTTGACGCTGTTACTCTGTTTATCTGTTTATCTGTTTATCTACTATTCCGAGGATCTGAATCACCATCAAATTTTTCCTCTCGGGAATTGTTAGCCAAGATGGAGCTATACCAGTTCTAGTAGTATCGAACCCGTTTTCAGCCCGTTTGCCACCCTACCTGCGGAGTCGAGAGCTCCTTCGTCCGTAATGATCAGTCTGGACTCACATCAGTGAGGAATGCGGCGAGCTGTGCCAAGGTTGCCTACCAATAGCAGGTTCCGTACCCCATGGAGGTACTCGTCGCATATACGCAGCCTTGCTACGATTCCACCATTCGTGCCAACAGAACTTGTATCGGGGCAAAATACTACGATCCTCCTCCGTGAATATCAGGAAGAATGCATCCAATCCGTACTCTCATATTTTGCAAAAGGCGGCAAACGCGCGGGAATCTCTCTCGCTACGGGTAGTGGCAAGACTGTGGGTTCGTTCCGTACATCCCCTCACATGTATCTCCGTCTAATTCATGGATAGGTCATCTTCACTCAGCTTATTGATCGTGTCGAAGCCCCGAGTCCCCATGCTACACAGACCCTTATCCTTGCACACCGTCAGGAGCTTGTCGAACAGGCCGCATCACATTGCGAGAATGCGTACCCGTCGAAGTCTGTCGAGATTGAAATGGGATCTCGCCGCGCATCCGGCGCAGCGGATATTACAGTAGCATCAGTTCAGAGCATCATCTCAGGTGACCGTATCAACAAATTTGACTCTACCAAATATAAGCTTGTTATGGTGGATGAAGCCCACCATATCGCAGCGACAAGCTATATGAGGATTTTGGCACATTTTGGTTTGCTCCGAAACCAATTGACCACCCAGGATCATGAGATTCAGCCTTCAGGACACTCTGGACTACTTCAGGATGACGTCTCCACGTTTCCCCCCAAACACTCGTCCCATGAAGAGCTCATTGTTAGCGACTCCCCAGCGCTCGTTGGAGTGTCGGCAACATTTTCTCGCAGTGATGGAGTGCGACTAAGCGATGCCATCGACAATATAGTCTATCACAAGGACTTCATAGATATGATTACTGAAAATTGGCTCACGAATGTCTTGTTTACTACAGTGCAATCCAAGGCCGACATTTCTCGAGTGAAAAAGACAAGCGGTGGAGATTTCCACGTTGGAGGTTTGTCGAAGGCAGTCAATACTCCAGAATCGAACGAGATAACTGTAAGGGCTTGGCTATCTCGAGCTGCGGAGCGGAAGTCCACCTTGATATTTTGCGTTGACCTGGCTCATGTCTCGGATTTGACAGCCACTTTTCGGAGACATGGCGTTGACGCGAGATTTGTCACTGGTGACACGGCGAAAAAGATCCGAAGCGAACGGCTTGATGCCTTCAGGAAGGGCGATTTTCCTGTGCTGATCAATTGTGGAGTTTTCACCGAAGGTACAGACATCCCGAATATTGACTGCGTGATGCTAGCTAGGCCAACACGATCGCGTAACCTGCTCATTCAAATGATTGGCCGTGGTATGCGTCTACATCCGGGAAAGGAGAACTGCCACGTCATTGACATGATTGCTTCTCTCGAAGTTGGAATTGTCACAACTCCGACCCTCCTTGGGCTTGATCCAGCTGCAATGGTCAATGAGACCACCATCGAGGAGCAGAAGTCGGAAAGAGAACGCCAGGATTTAGAAGCCGAGCGTGAAGAGCACCTTGCTGAGCCTGCCCTTGAGTCCCGACCATCACCGTTGCGTCCGCAAAGCATTACATTTACTGATTACGACTCGGTCTACGATCTTATTGATGATGCATCGGGAGAGAAACATGTTCGCGGTATCAGCTTGCTAGCTTGGGTCAGAGTTAGACAAGATCGATATGTCCTTTCCACGCATAGTGGTGACTACCTGTCTATCGAAACCGTCGATCCTAGTGCAGATTTCAAAGTTATCTATATGAAGAGTATACGTCAGTCACGGTCTGCCCCAGAGAGCAAGGTGAAAAAGAGTCCTTACATGCGACCGCGGGAGATAGCGCAAGCAAAATCGCTATTGGATGCAGTCCGTGCAGCAGATACGTTCGCCTTGAAGATATTTCCCAGACCCTTTGTTCTCCATAATCAAGCATGGAGGAGGGCGCCAGCTACAGAAGGGCAGCTAGCGTTCATCAACAAGTTGAGACCGATGGAGGATCAGTTGACCACAGACATGATTAGCAAGGGCAAAGCGGGAGACATGATCAACAAGATTAAGTTTGGAGCCAAAGGTTGGTTTGAGAAAATGGGAGCAGAGAAGAAGAGGGAGGGGCGGGCGAAAGAGGAGCTTCGAAGAGTGAGCACGATAAGACAACATGAACAAATCAAGGTTGGCCCACTCGTAGGAGGATAGGCATGACCGGGAAAGAATATCAAATTGCTCATCAGGAAGACCACCAAGAGATTCTTGGTCACCTGCTAACAGCGCATCAGCCTTCATCGGGCTCTATCCCGAAGTGTTGCGCCTAGCAAGATTCATTGGCCCATCGGCTTCACTCTGAATGGCTTCAAGCAACAGCGCTGTTGGGGGGGTTTCACAGAGGCATACATCAAGCTGGACTTGTGCAGAGCAACGTGTGTTTGGAGAGTGTAGAGGACTTGTCAGGTTCGAGTGAAGCCGGGGGTGAGCGATCGTCATGGGATGGGCGAGGAATCAAGTTCTCGGTCCCTGTACATTTTACTAATTCAAGGATCGTCAAAATGCTCGAGATCTTGTGTTAGAATAGTAGAAACGGGGGTTTGGATGGGACGGAAGATTCGTGATGTACGTGATCATGAATGAGTATTTGGAAGCTTTATCAGCGTAGAGACGCAAAGCTTTGGCACGCAGTCATGGAAAGTCTTGGTCGTTCATGGACAGGCAGGTACTATGAGGAATCTTTCTTAAATGCAGATCTCGTCAATTAATGCCAGTCACTTTCAAGCGAGGCCGTTGATCACCGACCGTCCCAGATCCATACCCGGTACATTAGCCTATTAATGCTTTAGAGGAGCCCCTAGCCAACCATCCATCCCAGGCCAGTGCCAGGCTTGCAGTAGTCCATGTAGCTCGAGTACGCAACGCATTTGCAGCCAACGTCGCAACTCTACGGCTTACTCCCCCCTCTGCGGTGCATACCGCTCGTTACTTTGTTTTGGAGAACTTCACAGTAACTTACTTGGAGGCGGGACAAGTATCGTACTCGCCGCTCACGGAAGTCGTACAATATTCTTAACTTGCCCTGTGCTCGAGCCTTGGCGTAATTGCCCAAGGCTCGACTGTCGTGGGGAAATTCCTTCCCTTCTCGTCCCTCTCACTTCGCTACAAAGGCCGGACCGACGAATGCGCCCCGTTGCTTGGTTCAATGGTCACAAGGTTGTCGGGCTCCGCCGAGGAAACCGACAACAACGATCCTGTCGAAGCTGAGCCTCCTCCCTATGCGAACAACGGCCATGGAAAGAAGAGGAGCTTCACCTCTACCAAATTTGGCGCGACTCGGCATTCAGACTCTCTGGACAGGAGGAAATCTGAACGAGGATCTGGGCTTACCACTTTGTATTCCAATGGACCACTTCCGGCACCCGACTCAAAGGGGCAGCCACTGCTTGCTCCCAGTCATGAGATTGACAAGCTGATAGAGCCTCGGAATTGGCGGCTTTCATGGGTTCGGAGTCCCTGGTCGTGCTCATTGCTGACCGCCGGCATCACTATCTCGGCTGTGGTTCTGCTCCTCTCCATCGTCCATGCCTTCCTTACTCGACAGCTCGACTCGAAGGGATGCGACATGTGTTGGTCCAGACCTATCTATTTTAAGTTCTCCGACTTTGATACTGAGCATACGCGCTTTGCTAGCAAATACCATCTCTATCTACATAGGGAAGGAGGGTTTGACGAAGACCCAAAGGTAAGAGGCCAAACCACCTTAGCAAGCGTGAACATACCTGACTCTTTAGTAGGTCAAGGGTGTTCCTATCCTGTTTATACCAGGTAATGCCGGGAGCTATAAACAGACAAGATGTCTGGCTTTCGAGGCAGCCCAGTATTACCATAATAGCATACAGCAGGATCCAAATGCTTTGAAATCGGGCATGACAAGTCTGGATTTTTTCGCAATCGACTTCAACGAAGATTTGACCGCTTTCCATGGCCAAACCATACTAGACCAAGCAGAATATTTGAATGATGCTGTCGCATACATCCTTTCCCTATACCATGACTCGCGGAGATCGCAGAGGGACCCTGGACTGCCAGACCCTAGCTCCGTCATTCTGGTCGGCCATTCAATGGGCGGCGTTGTTGCTCGAACAATGCTTACCATGCCGAACTACCAATCGAACTCAGTCAACACCATCGTCACAGTATCCGCGCCTCATGCGAGGCCCCCAGTCTCGTTCGATGCAGAGTCTGTGCGTACCTACAAGCAGATCAATGATTATTGGAGGCAGGCATACACACAAACGTGGGCTAACGACAACCCGTTGTGGCATGTCACCTTGATATCGATCGCCGGTGGGGGTTTGGATACTGTCATACCCTCAGATTTCTCAAGTCTGGAATCGCTTGTACCAAGCACTCATGGCTTCACTGTCTTTACTTCCGCTATCCCCAATGTGTGGACTGGTTGTGACCACATACAAACCACGTGGTGTGTCCAACTGATGAAAGCGATTGTAAAATCGCTTTTCGAAACTCTGGATGTACACCGTCCATCCCAGACAAAGCCTAGGGCGGAACGGATGCGCATATTCAAGAAATGGTATCTGACTGGGTTAGAGGATGTTGCGGAGAGAACCTTACGGCAGAAAGAGCCGCCCACATTGCTGACATTGGAGGATGCATCGAATACCGTGTTAGCTCTGGGGGAGCGTGTGGTGATAAGGGATTTTGGACGAACGAAAAGCCCAAAGACCCGTCTACTCCCAATCCCTTCGCAGAGCAGGTCAGGAACGCAGACTTTCACGCTGCTGTCAGATTCGCGTCTTGAAGGCCCTGGAAATCCTGGTCCTATCGAGGTCCTATTCTGCAGCGTCTTCCCGTTGCAACATGGACAAGCGTCTACATTGTTCTCAATGAACATGGATCTAGCAGGAGACACGTCAGGATCGACGAGGCTTGCCTGCAAAACCATGGCTTCGGACGTCATCCACCTACCAGCGTCTACACGGACGTCCTCATTCCCATTCGATAAGGCTCAGCCTTTCTCTTATCTTCAATACCACTTGGAAGACCTTACAGATCACCAGTTCGTCGCCATCATTGACAAAGCTACAGACTTGACGCAGGGATGGGCCATTGCCGAGTTCAGTGACAAAGCCAATTCTGTCATACAGACTAGTACAGGTCTCAACGGGCTGCTGACTTTCGGAATGCACCTCAAGTTACCGGCAGGAAGGCCTATGGTAATGGAGCTAAAGATACCTGCATTGCACTCGAGCCTCTTAGCATTCAGCTTGAGCCTTGGAAAGCAAGCCTGTGGCGATGACGCAGAATTGTTTACTCCATTATTGCGGCAACATCTGTCCGAGCCCCATGAGTCCAAGTATTTCGTGAACGTCAAGGATGCGAACATTAGCCTCCATGGGGTAGCACCCTTCATGCCGCCACCATTGCGTACTCATGCTGCTGGTAATGGCGTTTCGTTGCAATTTTGGTCTGACCCAACCTGCAATTCCTCGATCGACGTCTCCATGAACGTCGACGTTCCTGGGAGTTTGGGAAAACTGGTGATGCGCTACAGGGTCGTATTCGCAGCGTTTCCACTCGTCATCGTCGCTTTGGTCCTGCGAAAACAATTCAAGATCTACAATGAAAGTGGTAAGTGCGACGGTGTGGAACCGAGTAAGCTTGAGGCTGACGAAAGGCAGGCATCTTCATCACGTTTTCAGAGTCGCTGGACCTCTGCCTGAGGTCCTCGCTGCCTGTAGCAGTACTAGCTCTTATTGCTTTGGCCTTTGCGTTGACCATCTCAAGCGCTGCGCCTCAAAAGCCTGCGTCTAGAGGCTTGTTCGGCTGGGGTGGAAACACAACGGAATCTGCCATCGACTTCACTAAAAACGATCTCCTGCTCGGCTCGCAGGACCCAATCTTCTGGTTTCTCGTCCCACTCTTCGGCCTTATCAGTGTCGGAATCTGTGTGGGGATTAATTATGCAGCTCTTGGATTGACCAATCTATTCTACCTCCCATACAGCTATTCGGCTGCCAGACCGGCATGGGCGAGGGTGGAAGACGTCAGGTACGTCCGTCCGCAATGGCATTCTATCGGCAAACTAATTAACAACCACAGTGGCAGATCCACCGCTCCAGGTTTCGCCGCCAGCTCGCCAAGGAGACGAATAATCACCACTTGTATACTACTCTTTCTGGTATCGACCTTTATCCCTTATCAATTTGCATACTTGGATGCTGTACTTGTACAGCTATCGACATGCACGCGGGCGTTGCATCTGGTCCGAGAAACAGTAAGCCCTTTCCTCTCGTAATCAATCAACCGTGTGAACACCATCTAATGGGAAACCTTAGCGATCTGGGGCTCACTATAATTTCTACAACTACACACACTCCATCCTCGTACTGATGATATGGATCCTCCCCATCAACATCCCCGTCCTCCTCGTCTGGGCCCACAACCTCGCCGTCCACTGGCTCACCCCGTTCTCGTCCCACCATAACGTCTTATCGATAATGCCATACCTCATCCTCGTCGAGACCCTGACCTGCGGCAAGATGATCCTGCGCGTCACGTCCAGGGCTCGACACGTTACCAACGCCATCTTTTTCGTCCTCGCCGCCTACGCCGCCGTCTACGGCGTCACGTACGCTTATATGTTGCACCACCTCGTCAACCTGGTTTGTGCATGGTTGGTCGCGGTTCATTTCTCCAGCAGTGACGTCTCGCTGCAGGGTCTGAGCCAGATCCTTGTGGGTGGAGGTGGGGATGATGTAGGTGATGATACAGGGGCGAAGAAGAGACCGTGACCTTGGCGACAGAGGTGTCTCTTCCCCCGGCCGTCCTATGCTGCTTTACAGAGAGAGTGGTTGAGCCACGTAATAATTCGCTTCGTTGTATATACCTTCGAAACGAATGTATGCGGAATTCAAATAGATGATCAGATTTGGACTTTATCTTTCCTGAACCAACCTTCGACTGAAATCTATCTACCCTTCTAGTAGTCCTCCCATCCGTCTAATCGTCAGTAGCAGATTGCAAGCCAGCAACAAAGCCCTCGCGTGGGCTGCCTCCGGTAGTCTAACTTGGACGCCTGCCACAATGCAAGCAGGGACATGGCTTTCATCTCAAAAATTCACAGCACGAGACCCCTCTATCCGCCTACCACGACGGGGAAAAAATAGCATGTGTGATTTGCAGAAGGGGTAGAAAAGATATTCGCTCTTAGGGTACGCATCTGATCCCGTATTAGTGGACCGTTGAACCATCCGCACCGTGCATCCTTTCCCATACATGCACTTTCCCAAGCCCAAGAAGCCATATCACCTATCTCCACCACTACTGCTGCCCCTTAGGTTCCGAAACCAGGCCGAGACGCCCTGCCCACTGCTACTCCCCTCGCCACCGTCCCCACTACTTCGGTCTCTAGCACTCGATCTCCTCCTCTGGCTGTGGACGTTCCGACTTTGTTGAGGCGAAGGTGGCGAAGACCGATGAGGGGAGTAGTCTAGTTGCTGGCCAGGGGGAACCACATAACTCTGAGGCTCCGGATAACTATGGAAACTTCCGGGCATGTAAGGCTGTTGAGCAGCTGGATGTAAGAAAGCAGGAGGGTTCGGCATCTGATGACCTTGCGGTATGGGTGGGGGATGGCCTCGGTCCAATGGTGGATAGTTGTTCTGGTCGTTCCGTGGTGCTTGATCTGGCGAGCGCGGTGTGCTGACATTTGCGGGAGCGTTCTTTGGCATGATTCCTTGTCGGCAGTGAGGGCAAGTATCATGCTCCTTGAGCCAAGCACCAACACAATCGCCGTGAAACCAATGTTTGCATGGCAAGACTGTGACTTCGTCGCCAATCTCTACGGCGTCCATGCATACTGAGCATTCAGCTTTGCCATTTTCCCCTAACATGCTTTGGTCAGCTTTCTGCTTAGGTAGGGACGTGATAGCAGCAGCAGAGGCCGGCCCGGGAGCGCTATGGGCGCCAGCTTGATCCATTAGTTGGGTGACGATACGATCGAGGGCTTCCTCGGTGTACACGGCGTCACCGTGGGCGCCGTTGCCCATCAGTGAGGCAAGGAAGGTATGCATGCCGCTCGGTTGGCCGCCTGTTTGGTGCATCGCGCCCGCTTGCATTGACTGAAGGAGTGTGGCGAGAACACTGTGCCGATCTTCGATATTAGCCACAAACGATTGAAGCCAAGGAAAGGAAAGCACGTACGCGGGAAGGCTATTGCCGTCACGGTCCCCTGGGAAGGAGGCGGCACCTTCATTAAGGGGCCATCTCCCTGTGGCTGTGAATACATTTCTTCCGCCAACCGGAACACCAGGAGTAACAGCACCGTGATGATGATTCACATGGTGGTAGTGATGTTCCGGGAAAGGATTGTGTAAAGCGGATTCAGGGCGGTGCATTTGGTTACTGTTCTGCCTCTGTGGGGAGCTTCCTGGGTGACCTTCCCGAAGAGACCCTGGGGTCCGGCCTTGTGCGTTTGCTGCACTCTGAAATATTAGCGAGGAGAAATTTTGAAAGAGGGGTGTAAGGCCGTCGTTGGCGCTCTGACCCGGCCTTGGATCCATAGCACCCGGCGTGGTTGAGCGAAATGATGTGCGGGTGAAGTGGATTCCTGGTGCCGGATGCCATTCTACATGTTCGATGTTACCTTCGTCTGGGTCTGGTGGGTCCCCTCGCCAAGGGTTATGGTTTTGTAGAGGATGTCGAAGACGATTATCATTGTTTGTTGCATCATTGCTATCGTCATCGTCGTCGTCGCTAATTGTTATGTGATTGTTTCGTGGATCGCGACGCTCATCAATCTATGATATGAACATCAGTCTGGAACCGTAAAGGGCGTTGTGATTCGGCTCTGAATCATTATACTACTCCTGTGATTGCTGGACGAAACAAGGAAACTCACGATTTCAACGACATCAGAATGACATTGCGGGCATTCGAGGCCATGTTGCTCTCTTAGCCACTCATTTTCGCAGGCGTGACAGAAGACAAGCTCCCTCGCTCCCAGCCCTTGAGCGGACATGGTGTCTTACGTGTGTAGGCAACGGCAGTGTTGATAATCCCACTAAGGGAATGCCTAGTGTTGTTGGTATTCGGATATTTGTAGAAGGTAAGATTTCGTAAAGGAAGGAATGACTCCTTCGCCAGAAGTTATTCTGTGCTTGTGGCGTTCAACGACAATGGATACTGCGGCGTAGCGTGGGTTCACCGTGATGGTGAATGGTGTCGGATCGAGGAATAGTGAAAGGTTTGCGTCGTGCTGATATGTGACGGATTGTGTGACTGAGAGCTTGGTTGATATACACCGCACACTGAAGCTGTGCAGTTGAGGTCAGGTAGCTTAGGTGCTAACTGTGTAGGTAGGTAGGTGGTATTTGGAGATAACTAAAGAAATGACGTTTCAGGTTTCCGGCGATCTGGATCTGGGCCGCTAGACCCTGTTCAGTTGCGCCTTTGAGGGTAACCTCATTAAGTCAAAAGACTGTTGGGCATAAATGGTGGATGTATTATTGCTTTTCATGTCTGATGTGAAGTAAGGAATCTAATCATTTCGAAGATTGAGCTGGACGTTAGAACAGTCGGTCTCGCGATCCGGTGCCTTCTTCTACGTTCCACCACTTTCTGTTACCGTAGCGGTCACTAGGCAACACGCACGAGACAGTCGATCGAGGTCATTTTCACATTTGACGAGGTTCCTGATGGCGTCTCTCTACTCTGTCTGCCACGACATACAAGGTATGCATCAGGCTAGCGATCATCTGTAATTTGAGAGGACAGAATGGCAATCCCGAGATACTGAACGACTTGTAGCCGATATACTACAGCTTGGCAATAAATGCTAGACTCGATCTAACAGTGTGTTCAAAGCGATCCGACACGATCCCTCCACCGTGACTGGAGTTTTGCTTGCAGGACCTGTGATGTTCGATATTCTTAGGAATTCTACCTCCTAGGTCTCGCTGTTTCCAATGACTACTTTGGGATGTGGGTAACTCCAGGACGCCGTACAGTCACCACCCCGGAGCATCATACCCGAGATAATCTCTACCTTCTCCTCGCTCCCTTGAATATCATGGCACCGACCCCTGCTGCGGCTATAGCCAAGCCGCTGACTATGGCAACTCCAACTAATCCCTCTTTCGCAACTTTATCATCAATCAGGCCCCTCAAGCTCCCTGCCTGCATATTGGCCGGTTCCTTATCCAAGAGAAGGTCGTTGTATCTGCGACCTTCCGCATAGTTACCGAGTTTGTAGTTCCCCAGTGCTAGGTAGTATAGGCATTCTCGTCTGCGCTCCGGTTCGTTTCGAAAAATCTCGGACAGTAACCGAACACCCTCTTGTTGCTCACCTCTCGCCGAGGATTTGATCAGCCCCTAAAAGTCGAATCAGAAAAGAACATCAACTCCGTTAGGTCTCGATATGCACCCATGCAAGATTAAACTTGGTCTGTACACCAACGTAAGGCCCTTCTTTCTCATACTGGGCACGCAGTACTTGTAGCTCGTCCGGCTTCAGCGGGCTAGGAGCGGAAAGGTCAGCATTCCAGTGCATCTAGGTCTTCGGTGGACTTGGTGACCGACCTATCAGCATCTGCTGCGTCTGGTAGATGCATTGCCATGTCAGTCAGGTCGAGATTTGTTGAGATAGAAGAAGTGTAGCAAGCGTATGGATAATGAATGGGTCATACATGGTAGATTCGAGCCCATCTCAGAAGGACTTTTAACTCGCAAAACAGTTTACTTCATGTGTGAAGTGAATGGCACGAAGTCTGGGCGGTCGAGATACATGCGCTGGGAACACGCATGCGACTGCGCCCCGTGGCCCCGTGGCTGGTGGCGTACGCCGCTAAAAACGGGAGTCGCCGCTGCCGCTAAGGCGCTGCTAATGATCCAATGTTTACATTCGCAATATCAACACTGCCGTTTGGTACCTGATGCAGTAAATCAACGCCAGCCAGGGGTCTGTAGCGCTCTATAAGACTATACAACGTCCAGGTTCCATATCTAGTCCAGCGCCTGCGCCTTATCTACTTGCGCATATCTTCACCATGCTGTTCGACGAAGACCCAGCTATGGTATGATGTCTGGAATGTTGGCGTACTCTTGGGTAGGCGTGCTAAATATCGTCCCAGCTTGTCCAGAGCACCATGGCCAACTTTCATATCGACACAGACAAGGTTGCTATTGGGCGCATTAACGAGTCACTCTCCACGCTTCAACAGGCTCGAGGTCTGCGCATTAGGGAGGCCGAAAGTGCTTTGAAGAGTCGGTCGATGTCCATAAATCTGGCATGCTGCGATACTGATCGCTTACTCAGAGTCTTCACGCAAATTCGCGACGTTATCACAACAGCACAATGACACCGTCTCCACCCAAAACAGCGTCGATCATGCGTCGCTGATAGTCGAGCTTGACACACAGAAGTTTCGCATAGCCAAGTCCGCTTCGGACCTGGAGATTGAAGGCGAGAGATTAGAGCAAGAGCTGGACGGTCTTAAGAACAGAATGCATGAATTGGACGTTCAAGGGGTGGAAGGAGATGAAGCTGCGAGGAAGAAGAGAGAAATCGATGATCCTACAATGTCAGTACATCCCATGCGGAAGTTTGACGAAGCAAGTCTATTGCTGACGGATCATGTTGCTAGCCTGAAGCTCAAGGTCTACCGATCGCTTGGTATCGATGTCGAAGCAGACGGTGCGGGGAACCATAACAAAGTGGTGATCAGGAATAATCGAAAGGGCGACGTCCATGTTGTTGACATTGACCCCAAATTTTCGACGTTCTTCTATTCGAATTACTTTTGGCAGACAATACAATAGGGTAATCTGAGAATTGCGATATCAGCTACTATATAGCAAAATCTGGGGGGCGCCATGGCTCCTACTGAAGGATGCCGATTTAGCTTTTCAAGGGTTGTCGCTCGTCATCGCGGTCAGCGACGGCTTCAACAGATCAGCACATCGGTCATCAGCCCATGGGCGATGAGGCCTCGCTAATGGCAGCTAGATTGTTGAGACACAGGGGACAATCGGGTCGAGGAAAGCAGAGCTTTTTTGTCAGTATCCTACGCATGAATCCTCTTGCCAGTCTTGACATATTGCAAGTCATACAGTCTTGGTATTTTTGTGTGGTGGGCAAATACCGTATGTGATTAGCTGCAAATAATAGAATATCTTGAAACAAGGCATTTTCTATATATCGTTCAAGTCCTTGATGGTAGAAATACAGCTAGGATATTGCGAGTAGCTACCAGAGAAGTGTCAGGAGTGCATCTTTAGGCTATCGAATTCGCAGAGAATAGTATATTCGAGACTCTTGCGACTCCTAGGGTCTGAACACGCAGATTTCTTTCAACCCTAACTCCGTATGTCTGCACTGTATTTGATGACTCAATCAAATCATATTCTGTAACTCGCATACCTGATAAGGCTAGCATGAGGGACCTGTGAGTAAGAGTTGCCCGACCTTTGATTAGACACATTAAAGTTTTATCGAGGGAGTCGCAAGAGTCTTGAACACGCTAAATCTCAGTATTCAACCCCCAGAGAGCCCACCAATTCAGCAATAATATGCCTCGACAGAGACCCCCGACATCCGGATACGCTCGTATAGCTCAAGCAGATGAGGAGAATGCCTACCAAGACGACTCTGACCAAGATGATGCCTTCCGTGTCCCTCGAACACTTTCTACCCCTTCAGCACCTCGCTATGCCCCCATTCAACCGCAGCCTCATGGACCAATGCATGCCTACTCTGGCGATGAATCTTCGTATCAGAAACGACCAGTCGCAGGAAGACGGCGGGTGCGGAGGAATTCATCCGGCGTCGATATCAAAGCGATCAATGCTAGGCTAGAGAAGTGGGCAGAAGAGATAGCGTCCAAGTTCAAGATAACCAGGGTGAAGGGCAAAACACAAGAGGAGGAGCAGTTGGAGATCAAGCATTCCGTCTTTCAATCACCTGATGGCTACCGACCCTCGAGTGTTGAAACCCTGGCATCTGATACTACCTTAAGCCAGGGTGACAAGATGACAAAGATGGAGTTTGACGATGTCGTGGAAAGTGTCAAGACCGCCATAGAGCTCGGCGTACATCCGAAGATGATTTCGCAAGGCAGCTCAGGGAGCTATTTCGCTCGAAACAGTGACGGCAAGGTCGTCGGAGTGTTCAAGCCTAAGGACGAGGAACCATACGCATCGAGAAACCCTAAATGGACCAAATGGATACACAGAAATTTATTTCCCTGCTTTTTTGGCCGAGCGTGCCTTATACCAAATCTTTCCTATGTTTCGGAAGCAGCTGCATACGTTCTTGACAGCAGGCTGCGGACCAATCTAGTGCCGTACACGGATATTGTTTATCTTTCGTCTAAATCATTTCACTACGACTTTTGGGAGAGATCGGCATACTACAGAAGAAGAAAGCCATTACCGGCCAAAGTTGGAAGTTTACAAGTCTTCTTGAAAGGGTTCAAGGACGCAAATCTGTTTCTGCGAGATCACCCCTGGCCGGATCAGATCAACTCTGGGTTCAGGCCTGATGATGCACCGAGATGGAGAAGAAGGCCTTGGACAGAGACATGCCGGCCTGGTAGTGCTACTTCGGAAGATGAGGAAGGAATGCGTAACGATATACGATCTATGAATGGGGAGGATCATATCCAGGGCCATGATAAGGGATTTGTCTGGACAGACGCTATCAAACAATCGTTCCGGGAAGAGCTGGAGAAGCTTGTCATACTAGACTACATCATGAGGAACACCGACAGAGGCTTAGACAATTGGATGGTCAGAGTGGACGAAGAGAATCAGCAGGTCTCCATTGTGTCAGAGCCTCCACAGATGGACGGCAATGCTGAGATGAGTAAGAATAGCGAGGGTGCAAAGGATCCCAGTGATTCCCCTTATAAACGACAAGAGGCAATGTCGGCTACTAGTAAGGGCGAAACGCCTCAAAGTTCAATCTCCAGTATGGGTGCTTCGATCTCGATCGGGGCTATCGACAACAGCTTGTCGTGGCCCTGGAAGCATCCCGACGCTGTAAGACCTTATCTTCTTAACATACATACACACGCTAACGAGAGATCAGTGGCGTAGTTTTCCCTTTGGGTGGCTCTTTCTCCCAGTCTCACTAATAGGACAACCTTTCTCTCAGAAGACTCGGGATCACTTCCTACCGTTGTTAACGTCTACTAAATGGTGGACCGATACTCAGCTAGCTCTACGGAGGGTGTTTGGCCAAGACTCGGACTTTAAGGAGAAAATGTTTGCGAGGCAGATAGCAGTCATGAAGGGTCAAGCCTGGAACGTTGTCGAGACACTGAAAACGTTGGACCATGGCCCTCTTGAGCTAACTCGTCGAACCCGTGTATGCGTATGGGACGATCTAGTCGACATTCCTGTGGCTATTCCTATGCGAGTGCCTTCTGCCGAAGTCCGGCGAAGAAGGGACAAAGACATACGACGAAGCGTAGAGGCAGAGGAAATGGACATCAGTGCCGTCAATGCCTCTGCCCCCACGCCGCAGCATGATCTCCTTGGTCTGCAGACTACAGACCTACCGAATCCAAACCGATTTGATCTGTCCCACAACAACAGCACTTCCGACCTTGGACAATACGGCGGGACAGAGACACTTGCTACCGTCCATAATCCCGCTCCTGACCAACAAACCGAGAACGATAAGGCTAGAGTGATTCATGCCGGGAATTCTAAGCCTAGTGCCGCGCGATCAAAGAGTCGACTCAGCTTCGAAGGGCACAGGAAGACTTTAAGCTCCAGCAGCCAACGGCGGCGCTACTCGTCCTCGGCTAGGTACGGCAATGGCGATTTCCTGGGTGACGGCGATGACCTAGAAGGGGATTTGGGGTATTCTGCTGCTGAAGGGATGGAGGGTAGCCAACGGAAGGTCATTGTTGAACGATTGGAAGCTGTGAAAAGCAAGAATCCTGTGTTCACTTGGTGTTAACTAATGGGATACGGATTGATATATGCAGGTCTGTACACAGTATAGATGTATGACTAGGGGGTGAGAAGGCACGAAGCGTTATGTTTCGTTGGTTCATCGTAGCGCCGGTAGGGAATTTTTGTACCTTCGAATTTGTGACATACTTTGGTATGCGGTATATATGTCAAACCCGCCATGTCTGAAGCCATCTCTGATGCCGAAATACATACGTAGATTGATGCAGCTTCCCATTTCCCTGTGGAGATCATGTTAGATCCCGTAGCGCGAACGCACGACACGCTTGGTGGCGTTCCTTACCCGCTCTAGAATTGGTAAGTCACTTATTCTATCTATCAGTCGATGACTACGATCAAGCTCACTTTTCGAAGATAACCTACTTACATTTCATGATTCCCATTCACTGCATTTGCAATGTCGCCAGCTAGCCCTACCCGTTTTTCAACATCAACCTCCATGCTTTCCTCACCTCCAACATCCACCCTACATCCACATCACCATGGATGACAACCCGGCCCTAACTCCTTCTTCGAGGATAGTACCATATATTATGGCTTCGTCGAAAGGAGCAAATGGCTATCCAGTGTCAGCTGCAATGCTCATGGATCCCAAAGCCATGAAGAAGCATTTGGCAAATGGTATCTCCTCCTCTCACTTTGAGTCATCGCCGGGTATTGTCCGCCAGAGTAGCGAGCCACTCCCATCTTTTCTTTCCACAAAACTTCCCAGCACAGCTGAAGATTCGCTGCGGGTCTCGAAGGATGACGCTTACGAAGATTCTATGAACAAAGGCAAAAATTCTGCGAGTGGGCCACAAGTTGGGTCAACGCCCTCGAGCCAGTCTGAGGCACGAAGACTCCTGGATCCAATAGGTTTTGACACACTTAATCGTAAACGAGTTGAGCAAGAATATACCGTCGAGTCATCGTCGAGCCCTCAACGCCAGCCAGCAAATGGACCATCACACCAACTTGTGGACAGTAACGTCTCTAAGCGTGACTTTGATGAGTGCGAAGGCCCCGGTATCGGCAGTCTCATCGAGCGTGTCCACAATATCTCTCAGCGTGGGGACCGACCCTCTAAAAAGCAGAAGACCGGACCCTTCGAGGACGAAGACAACGACAATAAGGCCAAGTTCGGAGGTGGGGGCAAAGGTGGTGACCTTGGAGAATATATCAAAGAGAAGAAGAAAGAGGGTATATCAGAATATGGCTCGGTAAATTCTGTGGTTGACTTGACTGGAGGTGACTCGCCTGTATTAAGCTTTACCACATCAAGCGCTAATACTTTCACAGCTGATGACGACGAAATAGTCATCGTTAGCGATAGTCAAGAAAGAGAGGTTTGCTACGGACGTATAGGCGATACCAAAGTACAAGCTCATCAGCTTCCCACTCCTTCTGGTAAGGCGATGTACCTGAGCAAAGGTCAATGGCCAGCAATGAAGCTCCTACTCCGGCGCCATCCTGGGAAGGACTATATCATTCGCGTTATCGATCCGATGGGGAAGGACGTTGGAAACGTAGACATCAGGACCTCCCAAGCACTCTCCAAGATTATGGACTCGAGAAACCCAAAGTTTCGAACTCAAGCCAGGTTGAACGCTCGGGTCCGCAAGAACGGTGACTACCCAGGCAAGGAGTGCTCTGAGTATTTTGATATGACAGTCAATCTTTACGGTCCACGCCACAAGGCTGTGGTCATGGGGAGATTCCTTAGCCAGAAGAACATTTGGCTCCGGCAACCTTTCATGGTCGATGCAGGAATTGAAATATTCAATCCTCATCAGCCAGCCATAGCGCCTCCAAGAACAGTCAACGGAATTGGTGCGCATGCATCATCTGCCACAGGGCCGGGGACAGGGTATGTCTCTCGTACGAATGAGGAAATTACTCGTGAAGTTACTGGATTGTTCGACTCCCTTCAGCAGACAGAGCATTTACCAGAAATGGATGCCGACCCTCGGATCATCACCGAGCTCCTCAGTCATCAGAAGCAAGGCCTCTACTTCATGACCAACAAGGAGAAAGAGCGCGTTTTCAGTGATTCCGAGGAAGAGAACAATTCACTTTGGCGCTTGAACACTTATGAAAACGGTCGCCGCACCTATTACAACGTCATCACTGGCCAAGAAGAGCGTACCAAGCCGCCAGAAGTCCTCGGAGGTATCCTCGCAGATATGATGGGACTTGGTAAGACCCTAAGTATACTCTCTCTAGTTGTCGGTACCCTAAATGAAGCTAAGCAATGGGGGGAGCGGCCTGCCCCAGAGATGGACGGTGAAAAGCCCTTGATCCGGAATTCAAAGTCCACACTACTTGTGTCCCCACTGAGTACTGTTGCAAATTGGGAAGAGCAGATTGCGACACACGTTAAAGAGGGCACGCTCAAGTATTATATCTACCATGGGGCAAACCGAATTTCAGATTTAAACGAGCTTGCAAAGTACGATATCGTCATCACGACTTACAGTATAGTATCGAGCGAATTTACAGGCCGTGGCAAGAGGAAGGGCATCAATCCACTCCTTCAGACGAATTTCTTCCGTATTGTCCTCGACGAAGCCCATATGATACGTGAGCAATCCACACGTCAATCTCAAGCCATCTGTACGCTTTCTGCGCAACGGAGATGGGCTGTAACCGGAACGCCTGTCCAAAACAAGCTTGACGATTTAGGGGCTCTGATCAAATTCCTACGCATCAAGCCGTTTAACGAGAAAGGTGGATTTGCGCAATTTATCATGAGCCCATTCAAGAACGCAGACCCAGAGGTCATCCCAAAATTGCGGCTCTTAGTGGATAGTATTACTCTTCGACGTCTGAAAGACAGAATTGATCTACCTGGCCGCCACGACCAGATCGTTCGGCTGACCTTCAGCGAGGACGAAAGGAACCTGTACCAATGGTTTGCGACAGACTCTCAGAACAAGCTGAAAATAATCACAAGCGATCAGAAGAAGAGTCTGGGCGGAAGGACCTATGCCCATATTCTTCGAGCAATCATGCGACTTCGATTGATCTGTGCACATGGTCGTGAGCTGTTGAGTGAGGATGACCTTAAGATCACCGAGGGGTTCAGCCAGGGTAATGCCATCAATCTTGACGACGACGACGAAGAAGACAATAGCGCAGCACTAAGCCCGAAGCTTGCTTACGAGATGCTGATGCTGTTCAGAGAGACGGATTCTGACAGCTGTGCTCAATGCTCCAAGAAGATTGAGATTTCCGAGAGTGAAGACACCGCAAACGGCAAGGACGACATTATTGGATGCATGTTACCCTGTTATCAAATGCTCTGCAAAGATTGTATGGAAGGCGTCAAAGCCAGTATTGAGCAACATTCCGTCGACCATCGCTTCAAGTGCCCTTTTTGTGAAGTGTCGCAACGGACCTCCTTTTTTGATCTTACGAAGGAGGGAATTGAGGCTGCTGAGGATGCGAGGGCCGAGGCTCGACAGAACCCTCGTCAAGCCAAGATTATGGGCCGATACGGTGGGCCTCACACTAAAGTCAAGGCTCTTCTCGACTCCCTCAGAGAATCGGAGAATCAAAGTAAGACTCTTCCATCCGGAGAACATCCCATAAAGAGCGTTGTTTTCTCGGGCTGGACCGCCAATCTCGACTTGATTCAAATCGCTCTCGAAGACAATGGTATCAAGTATGTACGTCTGGATGGTAAGATGAGCCGCAAAAATCGCAACTCGTCACTCGAAGCTTTCCGAGACGATCCCGCAGTCTGTGTCATCCTGATCTCCATCACTGCTGGTGGTTTAGGTCTGAATTTGACCACTGGATCCAAGGTATACGTCATGGAGCCTCAATTTAACCCTGCCGCTGAAGCTCAAGCTGTTGATCGTGTTCATCGCTTGGGGCAGAAGCGAGAGGTTTTCACATACCGTTATATCATGGACGATAGCTTCGAAGACAAGATGCTGGATCTTCAGCGCAAGAAGCAAAGCCTAGCAGATCTTAGCATGAACCGTGGCAAGCTCGACAAGGCCGAGGCGGCGAAGCGCAAGCTTGATGAGCTGAAGAGTCTGTTCAAGTAGAGACTCATGCTTCTTTGGGCTTTGGAAGCTCTGCGTAACCTTTCTGTCGACTTTCAGCATCATCTTCGCAATGGTTTTGCCGCAATTCATGGACAGACGGCTGCATCAGCTGACTGCGATCGTTCGCTTGCGTTCCGACAACATTATGTGACAAGCGGACCGCCGATTGGATTGGTCATTTCACTTCACGATTTTGAAGCCCCTTTCACGATTTCGTCTTGCTTATTATACGTTCCGCTTGCCACATTTTACGAATCGTTCACAAATACTTTCCGCTGTGTCGGAAAATAGCATCTTCACTTACTTGCATAGCGATGGTTTGGAGGGCAGAACGTATACCTGCCTATTGCATGGAACGGAAATGAACTGCGATAGATTTGATACCCCACTGCAGATAGCAAGCGAATTTCATGATTTAACATCAGATAGCATGGACTTTGGTATCCCTTTACAACGTGGTTAGATACTGATTTTCCCCCAAGAATGCTTTGCGATGATATCTCCGCTATGCATTGAAACGTGCAGGAATTCCGCCTCAATCAGCTTGTTGACGGGATTATTCTCAATAGCGACGATTTTCATCTAGCCCAATGCCGCAAGCGTCGCAGCCAGCTGTCCCTTGTCAAACTTCACATACTTACCCCTGCCCCGATCGAGCGCCTCATAGCGGTCCCAAAACCGTGCATAAAGCGGCTCGACCATATTGCCCACCTCCCTGCTCAGATTGCTCCGGACCTCTCGCTCCATGCTGCCACTCATCTCACGATAACGCTTGACACACTCTTCGAAGCTACTGTTGAAGAGCTTGAATTTCTCCTTGATGGCATCTTTGTCTTTGCTGCTGAGGGATTTGACGACGTCGGCGGAAGCGACGGCGCTGCCCGATTGTGGGCGTGGGCCGCGGTTGGTGTATTGCACGTCGAAGAGGGCGGAGGAGGGTTCGCGCCACGAGTCCATGTAGATGCTCGTGCCCTTTTTGCGCCAGCCCTCGAGCTTGCTCTGGGCGGTGGCGTTGGAGAGGAGGTGGTCGAGGTCTGAGGAGCGGATCATCTTGTCGATTGTGGCTACCGTGTTTGATAGGAAGACGCCGTGAACGGCTTTTGATTTGAGTAGGATGCGAGCGCGCGACTCGAGGAGGCTGAGGTGGGTGTCTATGATGTCTAGGATGTAGTGTGAGAGGAGTTGGTTACCGTCTGCACCGACGTCTAGCGATTTGAGAGATGGTAAGGAGGTGGCGGAGTTGGTACTATGGTTTGTCACGGCGCCGTGGGTCCAATTGCCATCACCGACAGAGGTGAGGATTGAGGCAAGGGACTTTGGGTAGTCGGTCAGGCTTTGCATCAGCTTCATGGTCAGGGTGGTAAACGGCAGTGCGGCGCCATTGGCCGGAAGCACCTGCATATCGCCGATACGCCGCCGTTGATCTTCGAACAATTCTGGCAACGATGCTTTCGCAGTTTCCCGAATTGGCTTCAGAGCTTCAGCAAAGGGCAACTTGATATCGCTGATAGCTAAATTGACCCGATGTGCGACATTGATCACGTATTCGATGATCTCGAAGGCCAGGAAGCAATCGGTAGTTAGATTCTGCTTGATGTACATGTTGAGCTCACGGAGTGTTTTGGAAAAATCGGCTAAGGCCCTTCGAGTTGTACTCTCGATTGCTGTGCTACAATCTTCGCGGGGAAAGATCATAGAGATAGTATGTAACTCGGCAAGGAAAAGGCCCTCAATGGCGGCGGTGTATGTTCCAATTGCACTAGTCCCTTGCCGATAAGTGTCGTCGTTGTTCTTTCGTTTGGAAGTACTGATGGACGCTATGGATAGACTCTGGAGACTGCTAACGAGATAAGGGCTACGGCATTCTGTGTATATACGAACAGAAGGTGATTCGCGTTGGTGGCCAGCAGCTTTACGGGCGCTTGGAGAAGAGATGTATTTGTCCATGGCTCCCAAATATGATGCTTTCTCTTGTGGGATGACAGGGAATTGCAGTTCTACCTAGCATTAGCGTATTATAGTGATGACTAGAGGACGCTACGCCCACCTTTCGTGATGTAATGCAGTGGCTCTACGGGTTTTGCGTATTCCAGGAGAGACGATCGAAATAATCCCTGTAGAGTAGTGCTACCTTCATTCAAAAGCCCTTCAAAATCCCCAATCGCTTGTTGATTGGCACGTATGTTGGTAGCGGTCATTTGGGTGAGAGCACGGTCAATACGCTTGAGCGAAGCCATGTACTCTGTGAGTCCCACCTTGGCTGGGCTGCAGCTCCAGTCAGTATTGACATGCAGTCCTTGAATTAGACACGGGCGACGTACCCAGCTCGAATAATCCTCTCCTCCTTGCCCTTGTCTTGACCAGGCTCCAGCATCTTGTCAATGTGGATATCAAGTCTTTCAATGTCTCGAAGCCAATCAGCTTCAAGCTCCTCAATCGAATTGCCGTCTTACTATGTATCATGATTTGGTGTTCCCTAGTATCGTTGTGCACTGGGCCTATGGCGTCTCTGGCGGTTCGCCCTCCACCCTCGAGACTCGCCTGCAAAGCCTTGAGCCTTTTACCAAGGTCGCTGTACTTGGCTGCATCTGCGAAGAGAACCTCAACCTCCGCTTTCTCTTCAGCATGAACAGCATTCCGTGCTTTCGCCATCTCTGCTTCAGTATTTTGTGCTCGCAGTCGCGATGGATGTTATACAAAGTCTTGGCTCAGGAAAGGGTCAACGTGATATTCAGGAGCTTTGATAGGGCTCTTCGAGCTTGACTGTCCCTTTCATGTACCTTATACTTTAGACATTTCGTCAAGGGGCGCTATTGACGGGACTTCCCGCCGCCATGACGATAGCCCCAACTTCTGACGTTTCAAGTTTTGACGCGTGCTGTGGCTTGGCAGGAACATCCACGTAATATGTGGCTAAACTGCCTGTTTGCAAGCCAAACATACCATGTATCCTGTCCTTGGGAAGTGGATCCCTCGTTATGCGATTTATACCTTCGCTGGCTGTGCAGTAGCTGTTGGTTCTCTCAATCGACCCGGAGCAAGGATACACAGCGACAGTAGCAACAAGCAGCAATGGCCCAAAACGCGTCCACTTGTCGCCAGCTCCAACGGCAGAAAATCCGAAAGATCTGAAAAGACTGGAGAGGTCGACGACAATGTTAATACCACACCTTCTGTGCAGAGCAAAGGCGAAGATGTTGCGGTCTTCGAAGATGAGGATAGCTCAGCTTGGGCATTATTCTCCACCAGATTCGCGACGGCTCGCAAGTCCATAACGTCCTTCCAATGGTCTTCACTCGGAGATAAGATCGCCGATCAAGTACTTCCAGAATGGGCGCAAGCTCTCCCAGGTTATATTACGAAGCTACAGATGGAGATGGAGATGGGACCTGATTCATTGGCTTACGAAATCTGGGAGGAAGCACAGGATGAAAGCCTTCATCCGAATATAATTTCAAAGGCACTAGTACGAGTCAGCCAAGACCTGTGTCCTGACGAGCAAGCGTTCATTGAGCGAAGGAAAAAGTACACGACTGACGCGCTCTCGCGATACCTTGGCATCTCCGATATTGATCCTCGAGATGTACCAACCATTGCCATGTCGGGATCAGGTGGTGGCCTACGTGCGCTCGTTGCGGGGACGTCCTCGTACCTTTCAGCTCAAGAGGCAGGCTTGTTTGACATTGCGACATATACCGCGGGTGTCAGTGGCAGTTGCTGGCTTCAGACGCTGTACTATTCGACTCTTTGTGGCCGTAGACATGATAGGATTATAGAACATCTAAAGCGAAGGACAGGGATCCACATAGCATATCCACCGTCCTTTTTGGAACTCCTCACAAGAGCGCCTACTAATAAGTACTTACTTTCAGGCATCATCGAAAAACTCAAAGGGGATCCTGACGCAAGCTTCGGGATTGTGGATGCTTATGGTCTGCTTTTGGCTGCACGACTGCTTGTACCGCGCGATGAATTAAGTCTTGACCCTCGTGATCTGAAACTTTCAAATCAACGCTCTTACCTTGCTGATGGCCAAAATCCACTCCCTATCTACACTGCTGTAAGACACGAAATACCAGTCGAGGAGGTCAAGACGAAAGATGAGGATGCGAAAGGTAAGCCGTTTGACGCCGTCAAAGAGAAAGCCAAGCAAGAGGCTTGGTTCCAGTGGTTTGAATTCTCACCTTACGAATTATGGTGTGAAGAAATCGAGGCAGGAATTCCTTCCTGGAGTATTGGTCGACGCTTTTCAAAGGGCCGCAGCTTAGCCCGGGAGGATGGCTTAGGGCTTCCAGAGCTTGGTACACCTTACATGCTTGGAATTTGGGGCTCGGCTTTCTGTGCTACGCTCGCGCATTACTACAAAGAGGTTCGCCCGATCATCAAAGGGCTGGCTGGCTTCGGAGGCGTTGACGATTTGGTCGAGGAGAGGAATGAGGACTTAATCAAGCTTCATCCCATACATCCAGGGGCGATCCCCAATTACGCACTCGGCCTTGAAGGTCAGCTACCGTCGACTTGTCCAATAAGCATTCACAAAGACAAATATCTTGAATTGATGGATGCCGTAAGTCTTGGCTCTCTACTTCGTACTGGTCGTCCCTATGCCCTCCCTATGAAGAAGCCCGAATGAGCAAACGGCACCATGCATCCCCTTTTCAATCAAAACGTGCGAGACCGCTGGATCAGCATTTAACACTAGATCGAACCGCCACTAATGCTACATTATTTTCTCTTCCGTTATTACACCTACGCATTCACATGTTCAATCCGCTCTGTATTTTCGTCCCATATCATTATCATCCTACATAACCATTGTGCCGTACTTATAACGTCCTTCATAATCACTGCATCCAGCAATACGAAATCGAAGCATTAAGAACTTTGCTGGATCTGTCATCTTCAACTTACAACTCTGTTCTTTGATCTCCAGCCAGTCTCTCTACTCTAAATGATGTTCAAAAGCCATCAAATTTGCAGTAATCTCGAGGGCAAGCACAAACAAACAAGCGTCTTTCACTCTCGTATGGCCTTCTTGTCATGCAATCCAGAACTACTAAGCTTTACGGTTAACTGCTAACATTTGTTTAGGGGATGAGCAATAATCTGCCATTATACCCTCTTCTTCGTAAAGGCCGTAATGTTGACATCATCGTTTGCTTCGATGCGAGCGCTGACATAAAGCAAGAAAATTGGCTTTCTGTGGCCGAAGGATACGCAAAGCAACGAGGCGTGAAAGGTTGGCCAGTTGGCGCTGGTTGGCCAAAAACACAGGATGACACAAAAAAGGAGCTCGACGCAGCTGACTCGGCGACCGCGCAAGAAGCGGCTGGAAAGCTAGCTGATGCGCGAGAACATCAGAGAACATCTCAGAATCTAACAGAAGAGGCTATGACTAAAAGCAAAGACCAAGACCAGAATGAGTCCGACTTGGGATACTGCAATATCTGGGTCGGCACCACTATGGAGAGACAGATTAAGAACGAAAAACCTCAGAGCAAGGTAGATGCCAATTCTGATTGGAAACTCTCGGATCCAAGTGCAGGTATAACAGTCATCTATTTCCCATTCCTACCAAATTCCGCCGTCGAAAGCGTCGATCCAAACACAAGCGACTTCATGAGCACATGGAACTTTGTCTATACACCAGCTGAGATCGACAAAGTTGTGGCCCTAGCTAGAGCTAATTTCAAGGCCGGTGAAGATCAGACAAAACGGGCTGTCAGAGCTGTTTACGAAAGGAAGAAAGCAAAGAGGTTGGAGGCGGAGGGAAGAGAGCGGATCCGACATTGGAGGAAGCATTTGAGAGAGACAGGAAACCATTTTCAGTGAAGCAAGTGTTTGCTCGAATTCTTCTGTTTGTATAAGATACCCACGCAGGAAAGACATTAGTCGGTCTGCTGTTTGCATTCTATGTCGACTGGAGTCATACAAAATGATCCAGACGACGATCTTCTTTCTTCTTTGCATTGTTGCCACGACATACAAATGCCTTTTCGCTATCCCATTTCAAACTTTTAGAAGATGGGTGCGTAGATCGCATTGGTCACTGTTGAATTTCGATGTTGTTAAATGACCCATACATCGATAGAACCATAAGAGCCTCTCTATACTTGGGTGCAAGAATATTGTCGAATAATGCATCATGATGTCCAACTCACTTCATCGCCACCGCCTGGGTGCTGAGTCATGCTAGCTAGGTCTCGGATCGTTCACCTCTCAAAAGATCCTTTCCCTCATCACGTCTTTCTCACGTAGCACAACCATTCGAGGTCCATCCTCTTATCTCATCATCGCCAATATACAATATATGTATCTCGCACGACTCGGACTCACATTGATGAAACTTTTGAACCCACTAGCAGATCTTCCTTCAGCAGAGAGACAGGGATGAACTATGGCGGAGGCATTCAGCGGAAGAGCAGGTGGACTTAAATGCTCCCACATTCAGCGCACACTATGATATATACTGCATGTAGAAGGATCCGGCTAACGTCTGTAGGGCAGCATAGTCTGACGAACGCAGCTGGAGTAGCAGCTTTGCGATTTGGGTGTTGTCCCTCGAAAGTATGAAGAGAAACTATCAACGGCTAGAAGCAGACGAATCTCTTGGCCTTCAGAGGCTTTGTGCAGAAATTACATAACGATGGTACGTCTTTCAGGAGGGGACAGTTGTAAGCTATGAACAAGCCGCCAGATCGACACGTGCATGCTAGAATATCTCGAGGCTAGCGAGCATGGAATTTTGTTCAACGCGAAGTTGCGATCATTTCTATGCTCACACTCGGGTCGGAGTAAAGATTTGTATGAATTGCTTTCGAGAATACAAATAAGGTTTTCGTTGCCATCACAATGGCGCTCTTTACTTTGCTAGACATGTACTGACAGTGGTATCCCCAAAGCCCAGAGACGAGATCTGGCAGCGTGTGTGTAGCTTCGAGGACATGGTTCAAGCCAGTTGGAAGAGGTCTTAAGGTCAAGGTCACGATGGAACCGAGGGGTTAACGTGGGACTTTTAATTGTCAAACCAGTGAATAAAGCACTTGGGACGTTTAATTAGAGTTTAAGTACTAAGCTAGCTCGGCTAGACTAAGATAGCCCAAAATGGCAGCGGCTACGGGCCGAGTACCTGCAGGCAAAACCTTCCCAACCTGAAAGAGTGGTAGAAATAACCTAGCATTTTTCAATTACTAGTAGAAAACTGTTGTTTATCTCAGCCGCATCGACTAAATAATGGCCGACCGATTGACACAGCTCCAAGATTGCTACGACCAAGTACAAAGTCATTGCTTTTAATCCTGCAAGCGCTCGCTGACTTCTTCTACACAGCTCGCAACCCAATTCTACGCTTCGATCCGCTACATCTCCACCCACCACTCCACCTCAACCCTAACCCCTCCCCCACAACCTCCCCCTACTTCCAACTCGACCTCCCAGACCAGCAAAGCCCAACCCACCAGTACCACCACCAACAACATCTCAGCAAACCACCAACCCACACAATCAACTCCATCTCAAGAACAACAATCCACCGCCCCAGCCTCCCAAGAACCCTCCGATACCACCATCAGCACTCTGTTCCCCGAGCAGCGTCCCGATACTCCGACCACCTTTGCCGCCGCACAACGTGAGCTAGCGCACGATTTGATCTTGAAGACGAAACAGATTGAATACATTATCTCCATTTTGCCAGGGGTGGAAAATTCGAAGGAGAACCAGGAAGAGAGAATAAAAGAATTAGATGAGGAGTTGAGAGCGGCGCTGGAGGAGAGGAGGGAGGCTGAAGGGTTGAGGGAGGAGTGGGTGAGGAGGGTGGAGGGGGTTGTTGGGGGCGTGAGGCGTTGAGGGGAAAAATGGAGTTTTACATTATCAGCCATTTATGGTGATCTTAGTCAATCCGATGAATTGCCCATCGATGCGAAACTTTGGCTGGCGTTTGCGTCCCGACGGGCAACAATGATGCAGCGTGTAAGGCGTAGCATCGGATGAGGGATCGGAACGGCTGCGAATCGCTCGCATACTGACCCACATACCTTGACGTACCTGGATCTTGAAGAGCTGGGAAGCAAGAAAGAGGAGCAAGCTCAGAGCGGACGATCTTCATGGCCTGCGTCGCTGCTCTTGGCTATTATCTGCCGTAACATCTTCGGCTTTTTCGAACTTATTCGATGATTGGAGATATCTCATGGAGGATATCGCCTACTATCTACAACATAAAACAGTCCCGGATCCGATGAAACTCCATACCGAAGCCATTCCGTAAAGGCTAATGCTCACGCCCATATCAAACAGATCAAATGTCGACAGCGAAGAGGCCGTCACGCAAGATACAATTTTTGACCATGCTTCGCTCACCATCACCTTCTCCTTCCCACGACATCCGTGAGACAGTCCAATACCCGTTCCTCGACAAACCCTTGGTTTACCAGATACTTGCTCAAACCCCGGACCACCTCAACCATTTCCTCTCCGTTCAGTCCCTGAACTGCCCTCTCCATGACGTCCCCAACGCTAGCTTTGTACACCGCAATGAAGCTTTGGTAGTACATGAAAGCGAAGAAGCCCATGATGAATTGGCAGTCCATCCGATCGGTGATCCCACCATGGCCGGGAATGGACTCGCCGAAGTCCTTGACCTTGAACGTGCGTTTTAGACCGGAGGCGAAGAATCCGCCAAACGGTGCGATCAGGGAAGCAAAGGTAGCAAAGACGAGGATGTGGAATTGCATTGGTGCAATTTGGACGATTGAGGGAATATGGATAAAATCAGGAAGGGGCAGATTAGAGAGCATTGAGGGAATGTGGTAGGCCTGAGGGATGAATACGGGGTTTGGCGTACATGAGAGACCGGTGAAAATGTTTGCGCCAAGATCCTGCATCAGTCAATATCCAAATTTCACAGTTCCGAACGGGAGGTCGAAGATTGGCATAACATTGAAGAAGGGAAAAGGACGTACATTGACAGGGCAGATGAAGTACTTGTACCGCATCAGCACATTAGTCATGCCGAAGCCGAAGATGATGGTGCAAATCCATGCACCCACAAATCCCTCCACAGTCTTTTTGGGCGACAGCTTGATGAGCTGGGTACGGCCGAAGGTAATCCCGCAAATGTAGGCGAAAATGTCGTTCGTGATGACCAGGGATACTGGAAGGAAAAACCAGATCATGCCCTCAAAAATGTTATTCATGATAAAGTGGGCTTGGACGACGATGAGGTAGAGCGCCATATGAGTCCAAGCGAACTGGGTGAATTGGAAGCGGTAGTGGCCTTTCTGAAGGGAACCAACAAAGAAAACGAAACCTGCAATATCATTATTCAGCTGCTGAAATCACCTCAAACTCCAAGTTTCCCCTCTGCATGTACATTGGACTTACCGATTACGTATAGCATAAAGCTGATGAAGCGGTGATGTGTAGCAAATGGCAATAGAACCTTGTCCACAAGCACAATATGTTTGAAATAGTATATCACACTCTCCCCGTAGAGGAAGTACATGGTCGTGCCGAGAAAGTACCAATTCAGTGATCTCGTGAACCGCAGATCCTTGGCTTTACTGGGAACGTTTGCAATGGCGATGACCTCCTTGAAGGATACAATCTGGAGTCCTGTAACAATGGCTATAACGTATAGATGACCTGAGAACATTGCGGTCAGGAAGCCACCAATCATAACGAGGGTCCATATTGTCCGCGTGATGAAGTTCGCTTTCTTTCTTTCATACTCTGATTGCTCTGGTGGGTCCTCATCCTATATATCGATCAGCCCGTCTGCTTCCTGAAGGTTCGTTTCCTGTTCCGCACGGTGACGCCTTACCTCCTCTTTGCTTGTCTCCAGCTTCCCATTCATCGCGGCTCTCGTGGGACTGCTGGGCGAACCCGCATCCGATGCGCCATCGCTCTCGGATATGCTTGGTCGTCGTCCATTGTGTATACTTCCCTTATGGTTGAATTGTACGCCTCGCTTAGTCTTCGCCATGGATGTTCGCGCTCAGCATCCAGCATTCAGCTAGGAGTCTTGTTCAGCAGGTCGCTACCATTCACAAGATCGATGGTGTTTGGTATGGGTCTACCGATCGTTCGCGTATGAGACGGTGAGATTGCTGATGGTGGATCTCGACGAGCAACAGGTATCTCGGTTTGGCCGGTGAGGCTTGGGCAAGCCGTAATGGGACTGTAGTCAGCCGAACCCTGGTCGTTGGTGATTCGTAACAGTACAGTGCCTAGAATAGCGTTGTAGATCGCCGCCGAGCTGACACTGTGGAGCTCCACTTCAGCCCTAGAATAGCGGCCCGCACTCAAGCCGTTCAACATATACTACTATAGGACCCTTTCCCATAACTCTACTTTCACAACGGCCTCTTACATGTAGCGTACCGTTTTCGCTCAGTCTTCTCAATGCGGGTGCACGACGAATGCTATGGAAGACCTGGACGTCGGAGATGACGGATACTCTGACGATCATCTCGATGCTTTGCCGGACCATGCTTTGGAGGAGCTCCAGGAAAATGCCATCAGGTCAACACAGCAAACCATCACTCGAGGCCAGCTCCCGGCCCCCGGGCAATCTTCGAGAGCTGGAGACCCTGATCCCGCAGGTGGCTTTGGTCGATCTCTTGTGGGCGAAGCCGTAACAGACATCCCCCTTCAACGCGTTCCACTACTGCCATCGTCCGACTATGGAGACTTTGACGACGAGATGCTTGATGGAGAGATTTTTGATGCAGCAGAGGAACCCGCCTTAGCTGCGGAATACGAAGCTGCAAATGGGCTAAGGGGAATTGGAGAGACGACACAAAGGGAGGAATGGCGGCAGCGACGGTATGGTCCGTCACCGCTTATCGTGGAGCCGTTGAGGAATCAGCAACTCGAGCGGACGCCTGTAGTCATCAAACCACCCCCTGCTAGCAGCAATCAAATGGACAAACGGGTTAGTGCTGTCAACGGAAATCTATCCGTCACCGCAGGGGCTCACAACATGAGTATGCAACCTGCACAAAAGGGGTCTGTTGATGTGGATGCTCTTCAAGTACAAGTGCAGAAGCTCCTTCGAGAACGAGAGATACTTCAACAAGGAATACAGAGTGCCAACGACAGTGCTTTCTCCAAAGCCGGCGAGATCGCTATCGTCCGAGCCAACGCTACAAAGGTGGAGAAGGAGTATGAAGCCCGGACGAAGGTACTGCAGAAAATGCACGCCGACGAAGCTGCCCGTCAGAAAATGGAAGTCGAGAAAGCACGAGCAGAGCTTCAGAAGATTGCGACCGAGAAGGATTTCCTAGAAAATGACGTTGCCGAAGGAACGAAACAGATCAGAAATCTTCAAAAAGCCATCAAAAAGGGAGACAGGAGTATTGGCAAGGAAAACCAGCTTGCTACGCCCAAAAAGACCAAGTCCCTGCCATTGAGAGATGGCTTTGATGACAACGAGGTCCTGCCTATGTCACCCTCGAAGCTGGCCCTGGGGTCGAAGGCGAACACACCAAAAGCTGGTACGAAAAGGAAAAGGAAAGCTCCGGAAGACAGCCCCATCAAACCCCTGGAGCTTGCTCAACCTCAGCAGAGTATATCTTTTGAGGATGTAAATCACGAGCAAAGTCACGCCGTGCCGTCTGCGGTTGCTCAGGTTTCTAGGCGGCTTGATCAAAGGTTTTGGCTCACACAAAGACTTCTCAACCATCGATCCACATCGGACGGACCAAGGATATTTGAAAGACTCTCGACTTTTTCATTTCCTAGCCAACCGGACAAACCCCTTTCAACAATTTTTCTCGATGAATCTTCTACACTAACTTACAACCCTGACATAGATAACTTTCCATCAGCAATTGGTCTGATCATAATATCGATCTGGTCTCGATGCATGGAAGAAAGTTTCCACCAACCCGTCCATATGCTGGTAGAGCTCGTCAAATTCGTCTTGGAACTCAATGCCATAAAGACCGCTCCTGATCTCACTAATGAACTCATGTCTCTCGTCCAATCAACCGCGGATGTAATTCTCGTGCCGCGGTGCCAGAAGAAGCCGCCTCGGAAAGACCGAGCAGAGATCAACTCCACGGAATGTCTCTACATCATGCAGATGATGGCGTACGACTGCCAAGGCGACGACGAAGAAATATCGCGCTTCTGGCGCACCATGCGTTTCGACTTTATCATGATGCTCCTCAACTTCATCAACCCCCTTCATGAAATTCATCTCATGCTCTCTCTTCTCCGAACTAGCATCCTCGACCACTCTTTTGCCATGATCGTCCCTCCCAATAACGGCCAACAAGACGCCTCTGAGGCTCACATCATCGAAAATCTCTCCCATCTCCTCATCAATACCCCACGTCCGCCCCCTGGTGAGGACCCACCTGATGCCGCTGCTATCTGCAAACTGCGTCTCAAAGTGCTCAGCCTAATAGAAGCCATGTGCGATACCGCACACAGTGCCGAGTCGCTCGCCAAACACCGTCTCGTCATCGGCTGCCTAGTCCGTGTCATGAACGACGAGCTTGACCGCGTCTACGACCACCAGTATGGGCACGAGTTACGCATTGCGCTCGTCAACGAATCCACCCGTCTGCTCTACCATCTCACGACCAACTATCCGCAGTTTATCGATATGCAAGCCAAGCTCAGCGTCGTCCCAGGCGGCGAGAAGAAGTTCCTGATCGCGCTCACGAGACTGGCTTTCAGCGAGGGGGGTTTCTATGAACAGGATATAGAGGATGATGTGGTTGATTGTGCGCATCAGATGTTGGAGGCGAGAGTGAGTCCCGAAGAGGCGGAAGGGCTGGTTGAGGCTTTTAGCACCGCGCCAGTCAGCAGGAAGTAAGTTTCTGTTACGGGAATCTGAGGCTCCGAGCGGAAGCCATTGTCTGTGATTGCATATAATTTGCTGGTATATTCTGCTTGTATCATCGTGGGTCATTTGCGATCATAGTAATACCACTGGTATTGATTTCTAACTCTACCCTGTGATTTTTCATGTCGGAGCTGAATCCAACAGCCATACCATCAAATTTGACAAGCCGAAAAGGAAGAATTAAGCGGGAGCCTGGAAAGAATCTAGAAAGTGCCTCCGCCATGCATCGAGCCGGGATTGGAAATGAGAGGGGACTCAGGTTTCCCTATATATGTGACTAGGGGAATGGCAATTGACACGGCCATACCTGTGATCCGGCGGTTTCCCGCGTTGCTGCTAGTGGTACATGATGTGAACACAATGGGTGCACGACAACGACAGAGGAAATACCATAATTACCATCGATTTGTACTTTTTGAACGTCTTCCGCATCCAGGGGGTATTCAACGCAAGCAATCAGGAATACAATACTATGCACATCAAATTCCACCCTGTCATCCACCCTTAGCGTAACTTAGATGACTCAACACCTCATCCGAGGGACATTCTCCTTCTGAGTAGTGACATTTCAAACTCCAGCTCACGACCTCCTATTGTTCTCCTTAGGAACTAAGGTCTCATACTCTTCCTCCTCAACATTGAAAAACTTCCCCACGGCCTCTTGCTCGTCCTTGGCGCGCTGCGGATCGAGCATGAAGCGTACGGTGCCGTCTTTGAGGCCGGGCTTCGAGGCGCCGTTGGCGGATGTGGGTGATGCGATTTCCTTCATCAGGACGTCTTGGGGGCTGGTGGGTGTCTGTGGGCCTTTGCCATTGGTCGTTTTTGTTGCTGTTGTTGTTTTTGTCGTGCTGCCGTTGAGGCTGAGGTTGGCTATTGATTTTCGCTTTCCCATTGTGTAGCGTGGGTATTTGTGGGCGGACGCTTCCTGGTTGAGGGCGATACGGATGTTGATGAAGGTTTCGAGGGCGAAGTCTTGGCCTACGGTTGTGGAGGAGCGGTGGTGGGTGTAGAGATCGAGGAGGTCGAGCAGGGTTTCTAGTTTCGGAAATCAGATTGATTCCTCGCGCTTACTCTGGAGGTAGCTTGAACGGGTGGCAGCAAGCTTACCCATCACCTCTTCGCGCGTGATGCACCATCTCCTGTCATACTTGCCAGCTTGAGTAGCTTCAATGGGCTGCTCATGCAGATGGGCCGCGAGCTCGACGCAGGCGAAAGCCATAGTAGCCGTGGTCTGCTTGAGTGGGGCATAGGTACGATGCAGATCTTGTGTAATGTCGAGAGTCGTCTTTCCTACTGTGTCCTTGTCTCCCCCGTAATGTTTTACGATGCTAAGAGCGAGCACTTGGGGATAGCGATTGCGGAAGTCAAAGCTAGAAGCTTCCAGCATAAGCCGCTCAAGTCCAATGATAACCTTTGAATGGTTTTCGAACAGCTGTTCGGGGTTAGGAGGATGAGGTGACATAGGCAGCAAAACGTGAACTTACCGAGTCGTCTGGTGTGAGCTGTTCGGAAGGCGGAACTTTCATGTTGTGAGCTGCACAGAGAATCTCTTTGGACTTTTTGAGAGTGTCCTCAATCTTGCAAGCTGCAAAAAGGGCCGCAGCCGCGGCATCCTGTGTTTGTCAGATAAGTCTGATGTAATTGACATGAGAACCTACAATATAGCCACTGCTATCAGGATGCATCAGACGGAATTTGTGATAGTAGACACAAGCTGTATTGTATGTTTTGACAGGCCTGTAAGTTAGCTTGAGAGGGTTGCAACGGTAAGACTAAGCTCACAGCTTGATATACTTTCTCGTATTATCAATCCAGGCAACACCCTGCAGACGGATACTGTCATCCTTCGCTTCTGACACTCCAGCAGCATTCAGGCAATCTTGAATGGCAGGTTGAAAGACATACGCCTTGGCAATCTCGATGAACGAGGGATGAGGCCCTACAATGGATGCCTCAGGGGGGTTGGATAGAGGCATATCACGAGTCCTGTCGTCAGAAGACGCTCGTTGACGCCACCTGCGTTAAGATGACAGATTTAGGTCTGGGCTGGCCCAAGACCTGTGGCGAGGGGGTGCAGTAGCCGACTTCCTGAGAGTTTGATCGTTGTCGAGTTGGGGCGCGGTCTGCCCTATACTTTTTCTCCTTGATGACGTCTTCATCCGGGTTTACGATCGTAGTATTGGCCTATGGTCTCAGGACGAGAAAATTGGATAGAGAATTTTACCTGCTTCAGCACCAAAGAATTCCCGGGATGACCTGCAGGGTAAGCCCCTTGGTCACCTTCTAAGAGTTGGATCTAGGATGAAGTTTCCCACGAATATGAGGTTCGGTATGAGCGATTCATTAGCGGCTTGTTGTTAGGTCTGCAAGTAAGGGTTTTCACAATGCTGAGATACGAGCGCAGTCACGTTATTCTGTCTCGCGCGTTCGCATCATGTTGATCTACCATTAGCGTCAGATATGTTACGGCTACGGGCCGAACCGAGTGGTGTCCGCTCCGTGTTGGCTGTGTCATCGGATAGTCCAAGATGGATAAATGAACGTCGAGTGTTGCCTGATTGCGACTTACGCTCATAATGTCGCGACAAATCTGGCTACCACTATTGCACGCTGCTCTAGTGACTCTACTGTGTGTGAACGCTTTACCTCAACAGCAGCCTCTTACCACGCAAGAGACGTTGAACCTGCCCCTTGTCGTCTGGCACGGCTTGGGAGACAAGTGAGCCCTAGCTCTATCATTCTGTTAACCCTGCTGAACTGGGTATCTCATAGCTACGCCTCGGACGGGATCCAATATGTAGGTGAGCTTCTCAATAACACCATCGGACCTACATACACCTACTACATCCGCCTGGACGATGATCCCTCCGCCGACCGTACCGCCACCTTCCTCGGTAATTTAACCGTCCAAGTCGACAAAGTCTGCCAAGATTTGGCCTCCGACCCCATTCTCTCCGCAGCCCCTGCCATCAACGCGATCGGCTTCTCCCAAGGCGGCCAATTCATGCGCGCCTACGTCGAGCGCTGCAACATACCTCGCGTTTCCACCCTCGTCACCTTTGGATCCCAGCACAATGGCATCAGCGAGATCCAGAATTGCGAGAACAACGATTGGCTATGTCAGAGCTGGCAAGGTATCTTGAAGGCGAACAAATGGACGAGTTTCGTACAGAGTAGATTGGTTCCTGCGCAGTACTATCGAGATCCGGAGCAGTTGGATGCCTATTTGGAAAGCAGTAATTTCTTGGCGGATATTAACAACGAGAGAGAAGCGAAGAATGAAACGTACAGGAAGAATATGAAGAAGCTGGATCGATTTGCTATGTTCATGTTTTCCAATGACACGACCGTGATACCGCCGGAGAGTGCGTACTTTGCTGAAGTCAACACCACGAGTGCAGAGGTCACGAAGCTGCAGGATAGAGATATGTATAAGGAAGATTGGATCGGATTGAAGTATCTGGATGAGATGGGAAAGTTGGACTTTAGGGTTGCTGAGGGAGGACATATGCAGTTTGCAGACAATGTCCTTGCTGATTGCTTTGACCAGTATTTCAGGGGCACACCAAGTGGTCCCCTGGAGTTATAGCAGAGATGTGACGATCATCTGACTGTATTTAAGCAAGAATATTATCACTGTCCAATTCGTAATTCGCTGTTCATTGTATTATACAACTTCAACTGCCTTCTTGTGTCTCCTTTCCTTCTTCGACGGCACCTCCGATTCTCGGCTTAGCTTTGACGGAATAGCTCCTGCGTTTTCTTGATCAAGCTGCGCCCTTGCCTCCCTTTTCTGCTGCCGAAGCTTCTCCCTTCTCTCTTTCATCTCTTGGCTAAGATCATCATCCACCAGCCTTGTTGCCTTCTTCTTTCTCGACTCGCCATCTTGTTCGGTAACTTTCCGTTTCTTGCTTTCACTTCTCTTCTCAGTTCCTTCATCCGTTGGGGCTTCGAGGGTCTTCCTCTTTTTCTTGCCCTTCTGTGCCTTTAACAGCTTAGCCTCCTCTGCTTGCTCGTCTTCCAGTATCATTTCTTCATCGGTCCACAGTTCCTCCGCCAACCAGATAGGTAGTGCCATTGTATTCGGTCCCTTTACATGCACAGCTCTAACATTCCTCCAAGCAACCAAATTGTCTGTCAACCCAGCAACTACAGCTTTAACATTTGCAGCTACTTGTTCGGCGGTGAAGGACGCGTGACCAACCTTTACGGCGGTAGTAGTGGAAGGTGAAAGGTGGATCTGCGCTGTAGAAAGCGTTCGTTCGATTTCTTTGGCGGCCTGAGGTGGGGCAACTATAGACTTTAGGTCGGAAGGCTCCTTGCGGGGCTTAGTGCTAGGAAGAGCTGCATTCTTTTTCGCCTTTGGCTTGGATGCCTCAAGACGTACGGGTATAGGCCGCTTAGTTGTAGTCTTGTAGAAAGTTTTGCCAAGGATCTTTGCCAGGTATGTGATTACACGATCGTCAGCGAGGAAAATATCATGGGAGTCGCGAAGTTGGCGTTTCGATTCGAAGGAGTAGTATTTCTTTTCCAGCTTTTCAACGCTAATGACTTTTGAGATGCGTTTGGAAAGGGTGGCCGGAAAGGAAGGGTGGGCGATGGTGTCTTTAAAAAGACGTTGCGGCTCCGGTGTAATGAGACATATTGATGTGCTTGGAGAGGTATTGAGGGAATGGGGAAGGGCGATCTTGCGAGGTTTGAGGCGCCGTTGGTCTGTGAGAAATTTCTTCGCAGTAAGAACGAGCCATATGACCTCGGCGTCAGAAGCGCTCGGTTCTGGGGAATTGGGATCGGTTGCTAGGAGGTTTTTGGTGGAAAGAACGGCATCCTGCTGCTGAGCTTTGGTTTTGATATGTTTGAGAAGCGCGCTAGAAGCTTTGAGTGTCTACTTTGCATCAGTCCCGTAGATCTTTACAGAGTGCTAGTGTGACTGACCTGAGCTTGGTCTAGCTTATAAGGCGATTCAGTTCCGACTTTCGTCGATAGCGCTGCTGAATCTGGTGCCATGATCGTGGAAATCTAAATTCCGGCATGAGATCTGCTCCGTCAAATTTTGTGGCCAAATTCATGATTCTTGGCGCCGAGGCTCTTATCGCTATCCCGGAGGAAAGTCATATTCGAGGATCAAATGTTTATCAACAGAGCTTCGATTGCTCTCAATGACGATGCGGTCGCCTCCCTCGCGGTATCGTGGAGCATTGTCTCTATATAGCCTGAATTTGACATGTTTGCGTGTGCATTGAATCGCCAATTATTCGGCCAATGCGCTTCACGCACATTCACCACTTCTGCATGTCGAAGCGCCGACTACACACATGTGGTCTGTCAGCCATCTACTAATACTGATCCAAACATGACTGAAGAGAGCAGGTGGTGGGCGCTGGAGCTGTTGGCCTTGCTATCGCCAGGAAGCTGGCTGGGCGGGATGGCACGTCAACGCTGTTAATTGAAAGGCATGGCGCAGTCGGTACGGAGACGAGTAGTCGCAACTCGGAGGTGCGTGTTAGGCCTTTGTACACATTAGCAATTACCGATGACCCTAGGTCATCCATGCTGGTCTATACTATGGCCCAACCTCTTTGAAGACCAAGCTGTGTCTCAAAGGCAAGCAGATGACGTACGATTTGTGCGAAAAGCAAAACATTCCATACCGTAACACCAAGAAATGGGTTCTTGCACAGACTTCTGAGCAATATGAAGGACTCGTCGAGACTCATGATTTCGCCAAGTCCATCGGCGTACCAACTCGCTTCATACCGCTCTCGGAGGCTCATACTCGTGAGCCGGACGTCCGAATAAATTACGCCGTGCTCGAGAGCCCATCTACAGGAATAGTGGACTCACACTCTTACATGTCGTATCTAGAGTCAGATTTCCAGTCTAGAGGTGGTGATATAGCGTGCCATACAAGTGTGGAGTCTGTTGAGCCAATTGATTCCGGCAATGGCGGTTGGAAGATTGGAACCAAAGCACCTTCATCTTCAGAAATAGACTCCATTACGGCAGAAGTACTGATCAACAGCGCTGGTCTCGCTGCTGTGCCGTTGTCGAACACAATTTTACCTCGGTCGCGGCATCTCACACCCTACTTCGCCAAAGGCTCATACTACTCCTACTCCGCACAAACACCTCGCCCCAAGACGCTCATCTATCCTGCCCCAACAACGGGAGCTGCAGGCCTCGGCACCCATCTGACAATGGACATGACCGGAGCAATACGGTTCGGTCCCGATGTCGAATGGGTCGACGATCCTCGCGATCTATCAGTCAACGAATCCAGGCTACCTGCTGCACTTGACGAGATCGCGGCATATCTACCGGGTATTCAGAAGGAAAAGGTGCAACTGGACTACAGCGGCATCCGACCCAAATTGGGTAAAGGAGGCGCTGTTTGGAAAGCGGGTGGAGAAGGTTTTGAGGACTTTGTGATCAGGAAGGAGGAAGGTTTCGAAGGCTTTGTTAACCTGCTAGGCATCGAGAGCCCGGGCTTGACTAGCTCGTTGGCGATCGCCGAGATGGTTGACGAGTTGCTATACAAATGACTCGTCGTTGCGCGTTGTTCATTCTGCGAGTGAATAGTCAAGTTGTGGTATCTCTGAGCAGATGTCTTGGAATAGGAAGCGTAATCACACGAAATGCAGCAATCTACCGGAAAATCTCCAATAGACATGTCAATGATGTGCACTTCCACTCTTCTGTACCATTCTGTGACTACTCCGTACCAGAAATTAAGAACCCCCAACCACGGAGACATCCATAATACGGCAACACCCACAGAATTCCTTTATGAACTTATCATAGCGTAAAAGACCGAACGCAAAGATCCAGTCTCCAAGATACTCACTCGCACCAACATACATATTTAAAACTCCTACCTACCTTATCCACCAAGCCTATCACTATCACCAACACCAACCGATATCCTTCCCAGGAAAAACTACATGGCATTCAGCTCTCAAACCTCAATATCTTAGGCTCTACATATTTGACAAATCCATCCCTCATCAATATCATTCTAGTAGTTACTAGAGCTGTTAAACAGCCAGTCTGTCTGAGAATGTTTAGACGCACTCGATAGCATATCATCGATGCAACATTGCTCTTGAGCTGCGGTCTGCACTATGAAACACTCGGTATCTATTCTGTGCTCACTTACCCACTCAATGTGTTTAGAGACATGCCACTGAGTTTCGTGATCGAGCTACCTGATTACATGGTCGTGGTTTGGAGTGACTGATGCGCCACTTTCTAAACCTGCTCTGGAGTAGCAGTACTCACGTCGTTGATCGTTGCGCTTGAAATTTTCTTCGGCAGATTAAAATGTTCGGTCTATGGCTTTGCTGTGGTACTGTTTGCACAAGAGATACTTGATCAACTTCATCAGTCATCCTTGACCTTGAGGGGGATGGAAGTCCTCATCAGATCATAGCTTACCATGATCGTCACCTTGAAATGGCGAGGCTGGTCAAGAGATCATACGTAAGCTTCCAGACTTCAGAAACCGGTACGATCAACCATACGATACGAGGATTAGCAGAGAATACCGAATTGCCCGCTCTTCTAGTAGCTGTTGCGATTCATTTGCGCTTGTGTCCTGCAATTGATAGTCACGAAGATCTCACCTGGTCAAATGTCCTTGCGAAGGTTTTTTTCGTAAGGTCGGAACGGAAAATTGGTATATGAGAAACGACCGAGAAGTCGTTCAAGTATATAAGCCCAAGTCGCCTTTGACACCGGCTTCGACCGCAGGGAGGCTTCTCTGAACTGCACCACACCACGATGATGTATCCAGTTCCTCTCTCTGAGCCGTTCCTTCATTACGATATGATCCAACATATCGCATGTCCCACGTCTGTTGGAGCGTAGGAATTCTGCATGAAGGCTACAAGATGTGCAAACTAGTGGGACATTCATAGACATGCTGGCCGAAGAGATACGGTGATTCTTATTGATGGTATCGAAGTGCGAACCCCGTTACCTTTAGATACCAGAAGTCGATAGACCATTCAATCTCCTGATTGTCCGTTCATTGAAGCGCTAACAGCCGGTGTAGACCGACCTTTTGGAGTGCTGGATGATAGCTAGTTGGTCATCGTACGCATTGTCAGTATGGTGTATTAAGGTCGCCGGGACACCTTGAATTGCGTGGCTCATCCGGCCTCCTCTGCTAGTAGTAAGTGAGGAGGACGAACTGAAAGTGGTTCCGTGGTTGGAATGCCGCTTTCTGAGTTCTATCCAGATGCAGGGTGGAAGCGTTGTTGGCAAGTCAATCAGCCAAAACGTTGTGCGACGGCTGCGGTATAACGCAGTAGAGCAGATACTAAATTTTGAGTACTCGGGTGGAAATGGCGTAGATAGGATCTGAAAAGGCCTCTTGACCGGAAGTAGCCCATGCATTCACAGTGAAAGGCGTACATCGGTCTGCGGCCGAACCGCCATACCATACTCTATTATCCATTCGTCATGCCATGCCGGCTGTGCAAACAACTTTTTGTATCGACAAGCATTGCATTCTAACAGCCGGCTCCGAATGACCCATGTCCCTAGAGTACGCGTGGGTAGCCAACACGTAGTCAACAAGACATGCATGTCTTCAGCTGTTGCGAGCAGAGTGATAAGGTCAATGCGTATAGAATTTTCACAGCTTTGCTCGCCCAATTGGGCTCGTCCTCTTCTGTCATTCCATTTCGGCTTCGTCTATGAGGCCCCCCCTTACAGACTCTAAGATGGTGAATGAATTGCAGACACCGTGCGTAAAGCGGAGTGATACAATAAATAAGTTCTGAGTCGATGTCTTTTGGGCCGGGTATCGACTTGTATCTCTGGAGCAAGAGTTTCCGGCCTTGATAAAGTATGTTCGCCTCTGTAGCCTTATTGGTTGGGTGGATGCTATCAACACAGCCCTCCAATGTACGTACTGGTTGCCACTGTGCGGCATGAGAACGCCTTCGGGACAATACTATCAAGCGTGTCGTCTCGGCTTAGAATATGTCCTTCAGAACGGACGAGGGTCGCTAGGATTTCATTATAGACCGAATACCTTTAATTATCCGGACACACCATTGTAAGTGGCAGCCTACCCTTCCACAATCTGACATCAAAAAAATTATTCGATCGAAAGGTTCACGCTCGATGGTTTACGAGCCATTTCAACAAGTGCGCGCGGCTACTTGTACATTGTATATATACAATATCAAACAGGACCAAAACCTGCCGACCAATTGACACTTACAAACAACACGTAAGGGCATGGGTTAATGCCTCATTAGTAGCATTGGCATTAAGACATGAAATGGGACCACCCAATTAGAGCAACCTGGGACATGGCTTTAGCGAGAGCACTAATCAAGAAGATCGGGAAGCCGTCGTGCTCACTACCATCTTGCAATTAGAGAATGGAGCAATCCCAAGTTTCATACAACATAGTCTCCAAAAGTGCGCCAGGTCCAAACCGTACTACCAGCAAGTACACCTAGCAACAGCATATGCAGTAAACAGATTCAAGAAGTCTTCCAGAAAACGTTAAGTGTTATCTAGCTAGCAGACCGCGCTTCGGGTAGGGCTCTTGCGGGTCATCGTCGTCGCTGCTACTCGTATCTGGCATCTTGTCAAGCATTCTGTTGATATCAGCGTCCGAGAGTGGTCGTTTCGCCTGTAAATCTGGGGATTGGTGTTGTTGTTGCAAAGCTGAAAGCGTACCATCAGGCTGCATACCTCGGGATCGCGCCTCTTTGCTCACAAACGCACTGTTAGGGCTAGCCTGACTCGCATAGGGTGTAAATGTACTCCGCAGCGGCGTCCCCGAAGGCGCAGTATGCGGACGATAGTCCGAATTGCCTGGGCTCGACATGAAGAGCAGCGTTTCCACGGCGTCTTTCTCGACCGCCGCTTGCTGGCTTGGCGTCCTCATCGTGGCCGATTTCTTTGGCGACGGAGTCCTTGGATTGATAGGACCTTTCGAATTGCGCAAATTGCTTGTGCGTAATGTAGGAGGCTGAGTCACTAGAGGGTCCAGACGCCGTGAGTTGCGAGGTATGATGTCAACTGCTGGTGCTAGAGAGGGCCCTTCAACTAGTATGTTTCTAGCATTCGTGGCTATCTGGCCGCTGCCTCCCTCATGTTCACGCCAAAACGATTCGTAGGAGGGAGCTACCTGGAACGATGGGCGCTGGTGGTCAGTAATCTCTTTCTGGGCAACGCTGTCGATCGTATTGATGGTTGTCCTCGGCCACGAGCCGCTGCCATCATCCGGCATATCGATGCTACGCGCGGAGGGCTGCAGAAACTGTAGATCTTCTGCAGACGGGCTATTTGCGATGGGATATGCAGGCGGCCGTCGCTGGTCAGCACCGGCAGGGATTTGCGAACCTCGACTTGAAGTCAACTGCTCAAGTTCGCCAATGTTGTGTGACTGCCAACCATGCTGCACTTTGAGCATGGCATACGAGAGTCGTGTCCTCAGCTGAGCGGATAGCTAACATTTTCGGCGGTGAGCTGCCACACGCTGTGCCAGGGAATAATACAAACGTACCTCGCCCATCTGGGAACCCCGCGATGTCATGCTACTGTTCCGCGAATGTCCGTGCTGACTAGACTCTACGGGGCTCGTAGGTAGACTATGTCTTGGAGACTTGATCTCTCCATTGGCTGTGCGTTTTGGCGCACTCGTGTGAGTTCCCTGATATCCTGATGGGCCTGCAGGTTGCGTATTCCATGATTGTCGGGTTTCAGGCGACTCTAGCCTGCGGCCCATACTGTGATCGTCCGTCTCGTTCGCGTCATCCATGCTAGTCCTAACGCGTTCTTTACTGGATTTGTTTGATAGCGTGGTGGAAGGCGTCATAACGCTTCGGGGCGATTCGTGGATACCGCTTGAGCCTGGACGGGTCTGAGACAACTGGCTGTTTGCAGAATCGTTGAGCGACGATTGCTGGGAGTTTGGAAGGGGTGCAGTTGCTTCCAAGTTGGTGTAACCTGGCGGAGCATCATGCGATTCTTGTCCTGTTGTACATGTCAGGAATTCTGGTATCCCTTAGGCGATCAACAGCTGGATCTGACTGACCATACCCTGCCTCAAAGGTGTAATGCGCCATGACAGCGCGTAGACCAAAAGCCGACTCCTACCTCTGCGATGACCGAATCTCCTACACACGAATCAACCCACAGTGGCCTTTTCAAGTCGCGCGGCAGACCCAAAGTGCACGTAAGTATTTGACGGGGAGCTGGTACGATTCTGATGTGGCTTGAAATTCGTGTGGGATACGCACAGAGGACTTGTTTGGAGGTCAGTCAGAGCAACTGGAAGTCACGTATACAACGACTGGCGTTGTACTCGGTGATGTTCCAGTGAAGCTCGATAACGATTGGCATTGCGGGGCTGGTACACGAAGTCACGTGACTATGAGACGCACTCCGATCGGAGACGTTTTCAAACGTGTTTTAGAGCCGAACAAAGCAATGCAGCAAATCATAAGGGATCTAAGCAGCAAATTCCCTGACACGTCATCCTTCTCTCTGGTAGCCCTTTCAATCGACCTATTCTAAGCTAGGTGTTCATAGAGATGGAGGGTCTGATACCGAGTAGAATTCACCGTCATGGCAATGCCATCCCTGCGTTCAATGCCGATAGCTGTTCGCAAGCCATTCTTTATGATCCGGAAATGGGCCATCATTGCCTGTCTAGAGAGATATTGTAAGCTCAAGCACTGTACTCTGAGGGTCATCGATATATCACTCTACAGCTCCCAAAGCGAAACATCGTAGGCCCCCTCGATCTGATCATAATTGACACCTGTGAAACGTGAACGCTACCTCACATGCACGCTACACCCAAATCATGAGTCATGCAAAACGCCTTGCTAACAGCATCCCTCATGTCACGAATCTTCGCTGTCTTTCGCGTTCCATACATTCCGATCATCCAAGGTACCATGATCCGTACTGGTTTTTGGAGAGGACTTCCCTTGGTCTTCGCCTCCACCTTGATCCCACTGTCGAGCCTCCTCGGACCTGTCGTACATCTTCCCAACGTTTTGTGGCTCGTCATCGTCGTCCCCAATCGCAAAGTCCGAATCGGTAGCGGGTGTGACTTTAGCAGGCTCGAAGCCCTCTCGGACCACCTCGCCCTTATCGTTGTCGCCATAGGTTCGACTAATCGAGTGTGAGCGTCTATGGCTCTACCAGGAAGCCGGGTACCTACACGTAGTGTTTTGTCTCGGCTTCATTCCAGGCGGAACCGCCTTCTTTTCGAGCTCTGACTCGCTCAACCTGCTCGGCTGCGTTGTCTTCGATCACTAGGTCTACCAGCTGGCTCCTGCCAGATGTCGTGGACTGAGAAGATGATGATTCTTCTCGCAATATGCCATTCAAAACTGGTGCTCGCGACCGGCCTTTGCTCTTGGAACTGCTGTTGTTGGTACTGCTCGTCCCATGATTGTCGGTGTCCAGATCTGCTCGAATCTTGCTCGCTCGTCTGTCTTTGTTCGCTTTCGTTGGTTGCAATAAATTTCTATTGGTCGAGGTCGTGATTAATTCGGGATCAGCGCCCAGCCATCGTTCGGCAGCTGGCACATGTGCAGTGATCACGGGGTACTTATGCAATGTCAGTAAGATTCAATCCTAAGTAGGTGGGAACATGCATTCCAATCTCCGAACTCCAAGGCCTTAGCCGTTGTGAACAGCCTCTCATCCTCGGCATCGAGTCTGGCCTCTTCAGGCTCATCGGGTTCTCCATTTCCGTCATAACCTCGTCCAGACTTGGACGTGCTCATAGTGGCTGCTCGGCTTGGTCCAGGACCCGCCGAGAGCAGGGGCGTTCGACTGTTGATCTCATCCGGTTTCGGTATCCAGTACTTACCTTTCCCACCCCGCTCATACCTCATGCCTTCCATCATACGAGCAGTGCGAGAGTCGGATTGCTCGTGCGCCAGCACATTATCTCCTGTGTCAAAGACTCTGTATTCATAATGCTTTCCACCAAATGTTTCCTTCGTATCCTCAATCAAGTCCTTTGGACCAAAGGCATCTCGCATCGCATACTTGACAGGCATCCTAGCCGCTGAGATAGTCACGTCGGCATAATCTTTCCAAGAGAAAGCGTACCAATGCGATATGGCGAACAGGGGCATCTCGCAACATATCAGGGCATCCTGTATAGCAGCTGCAAGGTTGTCGGCAGTGTATCCTGGAACGTCATTTGGGATAGCTCCCGCAAATTGCAATATTGAAAGGAAGAATCCTTGCCAATAAGAGGCAAAGATGATCAGCTTGATGCAGAGGAACTTGGGCATAGGTCTGAATGGCTGTAAGTCTTCTGACATGCATACCCAGAACATTGCAAGCGAGTAAAGACTCAAGGTGACCGAAAGGTTGTATAATATGCCACTCCATAGATAGCCAGATGTCAAGCTGATGTACCCTTCTTGATATGTGCCGGTGGCTTTCATGATGATAGTCGCAATGCCAAGAATCGGTTTCATCCAAGCGTACTGCAGGATGCCGCGTTTGATAGAGAGGAATGTGTGGGGATCGGATATATCGACTCTAGCCAGGCAGTAGCCCATAGGCCAAGGATGGCGAACGGGCTGACGACCGTGCATCATGATTATGAGGGATCTTTCACCACCGAGAAAATTGATCAGAAGCTGGAAGAAGGTATAGATCGTAAAGGCCTGAACCACTGGTCAGCCAAGCGATGCAGACATTGTGGCATTCTTTGAGTTGAGTAACACCTGCCTCATATATATCGCGTAGGGGATCTAGATAGAAGGCAGCATCTTGGGACATTATACTGGCCCATGACGACGCAGAATATATCGGAACCCTAGATATGACTGAGTCGTGTGCTTTCCATCTAGGCCTGCAAACATACATGAGCAGAATGCGAATGACATATCGCTGCAGCAGGGGCTTCCTGTAATTTTTTCTGTGATATCCGTCAATACATGTAGGATATGTAGGAGTTCCCGTCACGCACGTTTGAAGCCATACTGATCTAGAGAAGGCAAGATTATTAGCTTGGTCGAGTACCCTGGAATGAAGGGGTGGCAGGATTTCGGCAGTCGGAATAGCTCGTACAAGAAGGACAAAAGGGATGCTATTAGAGACGCAACACCACAAACAATAACAGTTGTTCTGGGTAGGTTCGAGCCTGTACCGCCGCCCCCAGGCATTTCGAGATGCCGCGTTCAAGGCAAGCTGGCACAGAAGCTCAGCAAGGAACAAGGGTCTTTCTGGGCGAAATATGAGTAGCTACCTAAATAGCAAATGTCATCTTTCAAGAGGATCTGAGGAGCCTGTGTAAAGTATGTAGAGCGCAGGACGGACGGACAATGTCACGATCCTTCTTGCAGGTTCGTCATTGACGCACGCGCGAGGCAGCCGTTTAATGGTGAATGGGTCGATTGGTCTGATGTTCGCGGGCCGACCCGTTGGATATATAGGGTGCTAGGCCCTAGCCCTCAAAGTGTCGGTATTGATGCTTCGTCCATCGTCTCCAGAATCCTAGCCATCGCGATGGGTCGCTTTCAGACACTGGGAGGCAATCTGATTGCTATTTGTCCGAGAAGTCTGATTCGATCATGAGCGAGAATACTCTGATGGTCAAAGCAGATAAAGATGAATTCAATTTCTAGGAGAAACTCGAGTAAGCATGGCCGAGCTTGCGCTGGCTGTGCGCTCTGTGAAGCTGCGCGAGGGTGATTTCAATTGGTAGGTCACACTGAGTATCGTATCGTTGGGATGCAAACTGATTTCGATGGTGGTCAAAGGGTTTTCCTCCTCTGGTACATTGTCAGTGCTGTCTTGTAAGTCCATGAAAAGTCCATGAAATACTGGCCCTCAAACTTGAACATCAAGCTTACTATCACTTCCAGGTCCATCGCATTCGTTTTCTTCTTCAACCGACTCTTTGCAAGCTTCGTGACTTATGGTATCAGAGCTTATACATGGCACTACTATCGAGTACATATCAGTATTCAAGCATTACAAATCTCACTTCTGGCGGGCCGAGTTTTCTTCAAAAGCGTACGCTACCATGGCAAGAACGAATCTATCCTTGTCCAGGAGGGTTACATTACATGGCAATACTGGCTGCGTCATGTACAAGAGGTTGATCTCCTCACTTCACACAATGCGTGTCAGCCAGCTTCGCCCAAAGCTGATGTTCTGACTAAGGAAGATATCAAAGATGCTGGAAAAGAGGAGACACAAGCTGCAAGCCAAGCTGCAGACCAAGAGGAAGCTATTACAGAAAGAAAGGTCAAAGAGTTGCCCTGTAGAGTGCTCGTGAAGGCCAAAGGTGTGGAATGGTTTATTTATAACCGCAGTCCAGCCTATGATACTATCCTTCAGAGCATGAGAAATGGGGACGAATCGCATCGAGCGAGGTCAAGCTCAATCTTCGACAGGGAGAGGAAGGGAAGCAGCGATAGCTATAGAGATTCATTCTACAAGGACCAGACCCAGCCACGAACGGGAATTAAGGAGGGAAAAGATGGCGACTCTAAAGGACTTTTCGAAGATGGAAGCCTGGGTCCATCTTCTAGCAATAGCTCTGCTAAGCCCCCAAATGCGCAGCAGGACGCACTTCCGCGTCTCTTGAATCTACTACCCATTGGGGTGGAATGTAAGAAGGGTGCGATTGTGATGGGGAATCGGAACACACATTCGATCTTCACAGCAAAAATTGATAGTGCTGCTGGGAAAATAAATGCACGAGCACCTCGTGCCTACCTCGATCGGTACAAACAGACATTCGAGCTGGAATTCCAACACCCCGTCATTGAGTTCAAGCACAACAGGAACTACGTAGAATCGCACATCATTGAAGGAGAGAAGCTCCATTCGAGGAGTGAACAAGGTCCGAGACCAAATGGCCGGTGGTACGACCTTCTGGAGCACCGCAACCGGGCCCATCGCGCTTGGACCTCACTTTGCGAATTTGCACGATACCGTAGAGGTTCGGTAGAGTCTTTCACCCACCCCCACCCAAGTTCAGCTGGAGCTCATGACCTCACCTACGATACCACGGCAGCTTATGGGCAAAATCGGTGGTTGGGTCTAACTCGATACCTCGACGACGACGATGACCATTTGGAACAGGAACGCTGGAAGGGAGTCGAATACGGCCACTTCGCTACCATCGTTGACTCTCCATCAATTACGATGAACTTCTATTGGGATGTCCCTGGTCTTGTGCCTGATTCTCCGGCCGGCAGCAAAAGCCCCATGCCAGGCTCTGAGACAAACATTAATGGTGATGCTCCGCCTGATTGGGGGATAGACCTGAGAGTTGGCGGCGGAACCATCAATTACGGTCCATGGGCTGATAGACAGCGTGCAGAGTTACAGGCGGTCTTCTTCCCCATTAATTACACAGATGCAAGCCCCACTGCAATACTAGCACCCGGACAAGTTCGGATTAGTACAGCCATGAAAATCGTACTTGAGATCGAGAGCCAGACAACACTTCGTGTTCCCACGCGAGAAGAGTCCAAGGACTGGAGGTGGAGAGGACACAAAGTATCTTCAACCGTGAATGGCGGAAAGGAAAAGAAGCCGAAACAGCACGGTAAGATCCATAGAGGTAAGAAGAAGCCCAGCCAATACCCAGAGGTACGGCCTCCTGGCTGGCTTGATGTCAAAGTGCTACCCGATTCAGCAGTCAGCTTTACGCTGGATTTGGTCGCTGGGAGCGATGGATATAAGAACCGTGTGGAATTAGATTTAAAAGGACTGGAGATTTCGTCGAGTGTCAATCATGGGCTGCTTTGGCGATCCAAGTCGCAGACCATCATATGCGACCTGTCGAACCCATTAACCTGGAACGCTTTGCATCGTTGGAATATTGAAATATATGATAGCGGCATCGAGCTGTTCATTCTTCGTGATCACATCTTTCTTCTGACTGATCTTGTCAGCGATTGGACGTCTGGCCCGCCTGGAGATTTCCATACATTCGTACCCTTCGAATATTCGATTGGTCTAAACATGTCTGATTTTAAGCTCTATCTCAACGCAAACGATTCGAATATAATCAATAATCCATCAAACATTGACGACAACACCTTTATCGTCGTCTGGGGCGATGTTCTGAAGGCCGGGCTCACTATTCCCTCGAACGTCTTCCGTCCAGCACGCAGCCAAGTTAGTTTCAACGTTGAGGCCTCTGAGGGCGGATTTGAGCTTCGAACACCACCTCAAAACACGCAACATACATTCCTGGAAAGCTCAGATGTTGCCTCCCTCAAGGACCTAACGATACACGGCTCTTACAACTACTTCACTTCCACATCCCCCAGCCTCACTGACATATTACAAATGAGCGTTTACGGCCTTTCGCCGAGGGTAGATCTCCATGGATTCTTAATACGATACGTTTTGAAAATCAAAGACAATTACTTCGGCGACGATACTCACTTCCGTACTTTGGAGGAGTACCAGAGTCAGATGACCCAAGCTACAGAGAATCCGATTCTTGGAGATGGACTCTCTGTACAGCATAGCCGCCTCAGCAATGACCTAGACGTAATCCTAAGCGTTAGAGCAGAAAGATGCTGTGCGCTTCTACCAGCTCATCTCTACTCTACTAGTGAGAATACGAGGCTTGAGATCCTACTGATGACTGCGGACCTTCGTATCACGAATTACTATATGGATTTAGCGTTGACTTCGAGCCCGATCGCAATCTCGTATTTGTCACATTCTAAGCACAAAGGACATGATCCCGGGGCCTACTCAAACACACAAGTATTCATTGATGGCCTCGAACTCTTCGGTCATCGTCTTTTTGGCTTGCCTCCCACAGAGCCAACATATATCTGCAATTGGGACTTTGACGTGGGGTCTGTAAAAGGGGAATGTTCGATTGACTTTCTACGATGTTTTGCAATGTCACTAAGATGCTTTGGCTTAACCTTCGATGATGCCGAAAACGCGCTGCCGCCCCTAAATCCACCAGTGATACATGATGCCACGTTTCTACGTGCACGGATAAAGTCAATATCAATAGGCGTACGGGTGGAACAAGCAGCATTCCTCGTACAAACTGGACTAATAGACGTTGATTTTAATGACTGGAGTGGTGCATTTTTCTCTGAGCGGGTCCATATCCGTGTCCCAGACCTGACTCTGGCCGTAACGGATGGCCGTGGAGCGTTGATGGATCGAAATATCGCGCAAGATCGAGCCAAAACTCATGCCTACATCCGGGCTACCGTGGAGCTTAACGTTGTCACACGCAAGCATGACTTCCAGACAGATCGCCATCTACAGCAGAGCCACATAATGCTACACGACACAAGAACTCGTCGGGCCCCTTGGCTCGTTCACCATCCCGAGCAGCTTGGCCCCTCAGGCGCTTCTTCTCGTCCGACAAAAGTCAGGCCACCTGCGATGCCGTTTCCTACCATGCCTGAGCCACTATTGGCATTCACCCATCAAGCCTCCGATGGAGCTTCCCTGATATCTTCTTCGACTGATTCTGGCTCCTCGAGAACGACGACAAGTCGCAGGAGCACATTTCTGCTCAATGGTCCTCCAAAGATAGTCGAAGCCCATAATCCTGGCAATATCATAGATTTCCGGACGCAAAGGGAACAGGGATTTGGACTTGGAAAAGCAAGAGGCGCAGAAAGGCGCAAAGGTTCGCAGTCACCCTACGGAGGAGAGACACTTCTGTCGATAGACAGGGACACCATTGACGAAGACATCGACGAACGTGCAGCGTTCAAAGGTGATTTTGCTCGTTCGGGCTTATCTTTCTCCAGTCCATATAAGGAACCTCATTTTCCACTCCTTGCCATACAGCCAGACATCACCAATGTGCCTAGTCTACCTGAGCACTTGGCTTTGGATTCTCTCATGACTGACGCTGGTGCCTTGGGAAATATAGCATCTCCGATTTCAAGTCAAGACACAAGCCAGTCCAGCTTAATGGTAAACTTCAACAATGGTGTCCAAGTCTTTTGCTCACCCGAAGCGCTGTTTCTTGTCACACAGATTTTATTCGGGTTTCAAACGAATCATGCTGCTACAGTCCTTGACGGTTTGCAGATTGATACAATGACCGGCGTTGTGAAAGCTGAAGGGAGGCGAAGAAAAGAGTCTCAGACCAGCGACGTCCGGGTCTTCGTACCGTGGGTGGCTATAAGTTTTGTTCATACAAGCAATAGCAGCACCTCGAGCACCACTCGCCAGGAGCGTTACGATGTCACCTTGGACCACCTCACTGCTACCGCAATGTCATCGAAAAGGCTTTCGACGTCTTCGGGTGTAAACGACTCTTCACAATACTCCTTCCATGTAGTTTTAGATCGATTGGAATGCTCAGCGAGAGAATCCGTCGGTGGGAATGCTGACGACCAAGCTCTCATCGGCTTAACTGTGAATAATCTGATTCTCTGGACGTGGCACAGGGCAACTACATCTGCTGATCTGCAATTTAGAAAGGTCGAGATACTCAGCGCAAGCAGGAAAGTTGACTACATTTCATCGCTGATACGCCAGACTCTAATTGTGTTCGAGGATTTGTCTTGCCGATTTGCGAAGCTTGAGAAGGAGAGAACATCTAGGGTCAGACTGCTTGTGCTGTTACTCATGATTGAAGGCAACGGTGTACCTGACCCACCATTCCTCACCAGGGCCTCATACATTCTACGTAGTTCTTCCCGCCATCTAAGGACCAGCGACTCGTGGAAGATAATGTCTCGTCTTCGCTATATTTATCAAAGCTTATCAGCACTTTCCCGGGATAAAATACACGCGCAGTGCATCCACAAACTAGCATCCTGCCCTCAAGATGCTGGAACAAGGGTCATCGCAAGCTTCAAAGATTCGGGTATCTGGAACATCGCTCATGTAAGAAGTAGTCTGTTGATGCAAAGAGTCTACGGTGAGATGTTGAATCCGTCTACACCAAGGCGTGAGGTGACTGGTCTTTTCAAAGCATCCGTGAGGGCAGGAGATATTCAAGTACTGGTAGAGCCTGGGACAACGCAGAATGAGATCGCTGTCAAGGGACTCGTCATCGGCCTATCTCTGAACCAGACCTCGCCGTCGAACGATTCCTCCTCATCCGATCTATCTGGTATGTCAAGATCCACCATCCAGGTCCATTGCGTGGAGATAGCTGTTCGTCTCAACTGGACATTGCTTGGCCTTCTTGAGAATGTTGTGCAAACTTTGCAGGCATCGGCTGGTCCAAGACACAGAAGACCCACTGAATATTCCGAGTCTCAGGCATCACTTGCACGCCAACACCTGCACATTGTAATATCCACCGAGATGAGCATTCTCAGTTGCGAGACGCCTAATTTGAAAATTATTTCGCTCTGTCAAGGCCTCAGAACCTCTATCGTTGCCTTAGAAGATAGTAACATCTCTAGTAGCTCTACGACAAGCATACTTTTCCATGCTGATGGCGCAACCTCGGAGATTAAGTCTCATTCAGAATTGCTAACATTGTACAAGTTGCGCCGTCCGAAGGTTTTTGGTAACAAGAAGTCGATTGTCAACAGAGCCGCCGAGGAACCATGGCAACTTGCTGGTACAGGTGAAGATGTTCTTTTCCAAGTCTTAGCGAACCCTCTCCAGCTTATAGAGGCTGCTGATAACTTCTTGCAATATGAAGTTGCTCATCTTCTCGAGTGGGCAAAGTCTTTGAAGATTGCTCCCGGCGCAGTCGAATCATCATCACCTGGCACTCAGAAGCAGACCAGGCTGTCGAGAGTCCAGGTTGCATTGTTTCTGGATACTTACCTCATCAGCCTGGGAGTGTTGCCTTCCCTGACATACCGAATTAGCGGCATAGGAGCTGGTACCTCCATCAAATCGGGCCTCCATGGAGACCATGACTTGGCAGTGAACTTTACGTTGCAGAACCATACTCATGTCTTCAAGGCGAAGGGAAATCGGGAGGATGCTCTAGACGTCCTATCCACGTTGCAGATGCCTCCCATTAATGGGCGTGTAAGCCTCGGTTTGGCTCCCAGTCAGAAATCGGTCGACTGTCATGTTTTGTTGGAGAGCATTGTTCTGAATGCTTCGGCAGTGCATGCTATTTACACAGCGGTCAACCGCCCAGAAATTGGCAGTCTCGGTAAAAGCATAAGCCATGAGATATCCTTGTTTCGAGAACATTTTAAAGACATATTTGATATAGAGGAATCAGATGAGATATCACAACCTTCCAACCCAATTCTGTACAAGGCTAATATAGCCATGGCAAGTTTAGCTGTACAAGCGCGTACGTCGGATGCCTGGTCAAACGCTCAGGGAGCAGAGTTGCAATTCAAGATGGCTCGGACGCAAATGAAAGTAACAAACCAGGACGAGGGTGCCGTAGCCGCAATGGAATCCCCTGAACTTGTGGTTCTACTCAGAGGCGTCGACTTGCAACTCTTGCGATACGAAAACCTCAACCTGCTTCCGTGCGGTAACGTCGCCGTCGAAGCCATACTGCGGAGTACTTCTGAGTCAAATATTACCGGCGAACTTGTCCGTTCCTACAAAGTGCGAAGCAGTAGTCTCCAAATTAACATCTATGCTGAGACAGCGCCTGTTGTGGTGGCGATAATTGGTCACTTGCATGATACACTCAAAACTGTTGATTTCTCTCAAGAAGTCCAGAATTTACGAAAGCTCGGGCGCGCAAGACCACAATACGAAGCTCGCGAAACTCGGCTTGACAATAATCATCCAGCACAGCCGGAGACTGGAAAAGCGACTCTGTTAAGTTCCATGTGTTCCCTTGAACTGTTAAATATATGTGTCATATGGAGGATTGAGAGTTCCACACACATCGTGTCAGGCCGGGAGCCGGAAAACTTGATTTTGTCTTTTACGAAAATCGATCTTGCCACAGAGAGGGACACTGCAGCTCGACTTCTTATTGAGAATTTCCAAGTCCAGATGGTACCCATGTCCAAGACTTCGACTGCACGATCTTCAAACTCAGCTCTACTGCCAGAGATGGTCTTCAACGTAGCATATGTGTCGACAACACAAGATCGACGACTGGCCTTTCAGGCTGCCGGAAAGTCCTTAGATCTTCAGCTAACGTCACAATTCATCCTGCCTGCGAGCGACCTGCGCCGCTCCATTGCCTTCTCTATCGAGAGAGTTCGGACAGCGACTGCGGATTGGAAGGCGTCTGCCACAGTAACTGATGGGCAAACGAAGCGCTTATTAGGTAACAAGAGGCTTTCATCCCTCCTAATCGATGCGGATTTTGCCGGGGCTGTGGTCCATATGCAAGGCAGGAGCGTGGCAGATCCACAGTCGCTGGCCCTGAACGTTCTGCGAGGAGGACGGCTGCCACAGCATGGTCGCTACAACCAATTCACGCCTGAGAATGCGAGTAATAGCAATACAACCCTACGGGCGCCAGGCATTGCCCTCAAAGTCGAGTATAAGAACGCAGGAATCGATGAACAGTCTCTGAATGCGGAGATGAAAGTCCATGCTTCGTCTAATATCTTGTACCCGACTGTTGTGCCTCTAGTCATGGAAATCACCGCGAGCGTCAAAGATATCGTTGGCGAGCCGAGTGAACAAGATAGATCCACTAGAAGATCAAATCTATCACAACCCAAATTCTTGGAAGATGAAAGGCTCCGCGGTGCTGATCCTAGCGCAATCTTTGGAAAATGTAGACTCAATCTTGGCCTTCGCATTTGTCGACAGGAATTCAGCTTAAGTTGCCAGCCTATTGCACGCGTTGCAGCCACTGCACGATTCGAAGACATCTACATCACGGTCAATACTGTTCATTCACACAAACATGGGAAGTTTTTCACGGTTTCTGGTACGTTCAAGGGCTTGCAGGCGTCCATTCAACATGTCTATTCAAGAGACTCAACGGGAAGCTTTGATATCGAATCGATCGTGGTGTCTTTGATGAATAGCAAACATGTCAGCTCCGCGAATGGCATATCCGCTATCCTCAATATTAGCCCCATGAAAGCACAGGTAAATGGCAAGCAATCGCAGGACTTCCTACTCTTCCGTGAGATTTGGGTACCCCCAGAGATACGTCGGTCCACTCCAGCTTCTGCGCCAGTGCCCGCTTCGGAGTCGCAAGCTTTTATCGTGCAACGATACCAACAGATTGCCGCCACAGGTGCCTTTCCCTGGAACGCAACCGTTTCCATAGCGGAGCTCGATGTGCAAGTGGACCTGGGACAGTCCTTAGGCAAGTCTGCATTCGTGATCACTAATTTCTGGATTTCGTCCAGGAAAACCTCGGACTGGGAGCAGAATCTGTGTCTCGGGTTCGACACGATGGCAGTCAATAGCACTGGCAGGATGAGCGGTTTTGTTGAGCTACAAAACTTGAAATTACGGACATCAATACAGTGGCCGGTGATAGAAAAAGCGCACAACCAGACGCCGCTGGTTCAAGCTTCCCTAGCCTTTGACCACTTGCGTGTCAAAGCCGCCTTTGAATACCACGCATTTGCAATTGCAGACATAACCACATTCGAGTTTCTCATGTATAACCTCAGAGACGTCCAGAATGCTGGTCGCGATCGATTAGTCGGCGTGCTTGACGGCGACAAAATGCAGGTATTCTGTACTACTACGAGTTCCTCACAGGCCATTGCATTGTATCAAGCTTTCCTACGACTGTACCAGGAGAAAGTTGCAGCATATGAGCTATCATTGCGAGATATTGAAAAATTCCTGCGACGCAAGTCCTCTATCAATCCTATGGTCGTACGTATTGCTGCGAAGCGCCAAGAGGACACGGGTGCAGAAAGTCTTGAATCCTCACTTAAGCTTCAGACGGACGTGGTGGTCACCCTAAAGGCTATCAATATTGGGGCCTTTCCCAGCACTTTCGTCGATAATCAGATCTTCAAGCTGGAAGCACTCGATGCGACAGCCCGCTTTGCCGTCGTACTCGACAATGATAAAATCCACAGTACGCTTGGTATGACTCTGGGTCAGCTTCGCGTTGCGCTGGCTGGCATTACCAGGGCTAGTGTTCCGAAGACTCTAGGCGAAGTCATGGTGGCCGATGTTGTTACTGCTGCAACAGGCTCCAGGGGAGGTACAATCTTGAAAGTACCAAAGTTGGTAGCCACTATGGAGACATGGCAGGGTCCAAAATCGACCGAGATCGAGTACATATTCACGAGCTCCTTCCAGGGTAAAGTCGATGTGGGCTGGAACTATTCTCGCATAAGCTATATCAAAGGCATGTGGACTACCCATGCCCGTGCATTGGCGCAGCGTCTTGGAAAGCCATTGCCGCAATCTGCTGTTCAAATCACTGGCGGATCGCGACCTGATAGAGACGAGGGCAGTCAACCCCAACATGAAGGTGAAAATGGGAAGATCACCGCTGTAGTGAATGTACCGCAGTCGAAGTATCAGTACACAGCTTTGCGACCTCCAGTCATCGAAACACCGCAGTTGAGGGACATGGGTGAAGCTACCCCACCACTGGAATGGATTGGACTTCATAGAGACAAATTACCGAATCTGACTCACCAGATAGTCATTGTCTCACTTCTTGAGGTGGCTAAGGAGGTTGACGACGCCTATTCGAGAATTTTGGGGTCATCCTAGTCTTGTTGATGGTTGAATTTGCAACAATTACGGGAATATTGAAGAAGTTGCCAGCACTGCTGGCAATTTGATCGTATCAAAGGATGGAGCCGGCGCTATGGAGTCATAATTTTTGGTTGTCAATATGGTAGATACCCCGCAAAAGATATATAATCTGGATGCCGTCAGTATGTTACGAGTATATTCTGTTGTAGAATTAGATAATTTCAACTGTGAGTCACAATAGCGTAAGCAATAAGAGTCTTACTTTGATCATCGATGAAGCAATCCATAATATGACTCGCATGAAGTCTTGGTGTGACAAAGAATTGCTAGCGCACAAATTAAGCGGGGGGCAAGCGGGCTTAACAAGCACACATTTCCCCCAACACCTCCCTCTTCCCATCCACCCTTACCTTCACAGATAGAACAAAGTCAGAAGATACTCTATATCGCCTTCTAGAGCTCCAAGCTCTTGAAGTCGTACGAGAGACTCACGACAGCAGGCCGAGCGAGCCTCAGGTCCTGGAACGAGGGGTCCTGCCTCTCGTAGAGAAAACTTCAAAGCCTCTCAGCTAAGACAACATCAATACCGCAGCCATGGTCAATTTCACGATTGAAGAGGTATGCCTCCTAGTCTCCCAGGAAAATGTGCTGCCTGGCGATAAAGCTGACAATGGGGAAGATTCGTGCTCTCATGGACAAGCCGGCAAATATCCGTAACATGACAGTCATTGCCCATGGTAAGCGACGTTCCTCAAACATAAAAATGGGCCTATCGCTGACCGGCTGACTCTATAGTCGATCACGGAAAATCTACTCTTACGGATTCTCTCGTCTCTCGCGCTGGTATCATCTCGGCAGCCAAAGCTGGAGAGCAACGGTTTACGGACACTCGCAAGGATGAACAGGATCGCTGTATTACCATCAAGTCGACTGCTATATCTTTATTTTCCCACATGGCAGATGAGGATGACTTAAAGGACATCCCTCAAAAGGTCGAGGGCAACGACTTCTTGATCAACTTGATCGATTCACCAGGTCACGTTGATTTCTCGTCTGAAGTCACGGCTGCTCTCCGTGTCACAGATGGTGCTCTCGTCGTGGTCGACTGTGTCGAAGGCGTTTGCGTTCAAACCGAGACGGTGCTCCGACAAGCGCTTGGTGAACGTATCAAGCCCGTGGTCATTATCAACAAGGTTGACCGCGCTCTTCTCGAGCTCCAGGTCTCAAAGGAGGACTTGTACCAGTCGTTCTCGAGGACCATCGAGTCCGTCAACGTCGTCATCTCTACCTACTTCGACAAGGCCCTTGGAGACGTCCAGGTTCAGCCATACAACGGTACTGTAGCCTTCGGATCTGGTCTGCATGGATGGGGTTTCACTGTCCGTCAATTCGCTGTCAAATATGCCAAGAAGTTCGGTGTTGATAAGGCTAAGATGATGGAGCGTCTATGGGTAAGGATGATTCCCTGTCAAAGGCAAAGAGTCAAGCTAACAAGAGCTCTAGGGCGATAATTACTTCAACCCAAAGACAAAGAAGTGGACCAAGGTTGGCGAGCACGATGGGCAGCCTCTGGAGCGTGCTTTCAATCAATTTATCCTTGACCCAATCTTCAAGATCTTCGCCGCAGTCATGAACTTCAAGAAGGACGAGATACCAACCCTACTTTCGAAACTCGAGATCAAGCTGACTGGTGATGAAAAAGAATTGGAAGGCAAGGCGCTTCTTAAGGTCGTCATGCGTAAATTCCTACCGGCCGCAGACGCCCTTCTCGAGATGATGATCATCCATCTGCCCTCTCCAGTGACTGCTCAGCGATACCGAGCTGAGACACTCTACGAGGGTCCGGCTGATGACGAGAACTGCATTGGTATCCGTGACTGCGATCCTAAAGGACCCCTCATGTTGTACGTCTCTAAGATGGTGCCGACATCTGACAAGGGCCGATTCTACGCTTTTGGCCGTGTCTTCTCTGGTACCGTCAAGTCAGGCCTAAGAGTCCGCATTCAAGGACCCAATTACACCCCTGGTAAGAAGGACGACCTGTTCATCAAGGCGATTCAGCGTACTATTCTCATGATGGGTCGCAACATCGAGCCCATCGAGGATGTCCCGGCTGGCAATATTCTCGGATTGGTCGGCGTTGATCAGTTCTTGCTCAAGTCTGGTACTCTAACAACTTCAGAGAACGCCCACAATCTCAAGGTCATGAAGTTCTCCGTCTCCCCTGTTGTGCAGCGTTCGGTCGAAGTCAAGAACGCCAACGATTTGCCAAAGCTTGTCGAAGGCCTGAAGCGTCTGTCGAAATCCGACCCCTGTGTTCTTGCGTTTATCAACGAGTCTGGTGAGCACATCGTGGCTGGTGCTGGTGAGCTTCATCTCGAAATATGCTTGAAAGATCTCGAGGAAGATCACGCCGGCATCCCTCTGCGTGTCTCTGACCCTGTTGTCTCTTACCGTGAATCCGTTGGTGGTGTCTCTAGCATGACTGCCCTGTCAAAATCGCCCAACAAGCACAACCGTTTGTACGTAACCGCGCAGCCCTTGGAAGAAGACGTCTCAAAAGACATCGAGAATGGCAAAATCAGCCCTCGTGATGACTTCAAGGCTCGTGCTCGGGTTCTGGCCGATGACCATGGATGGGACGTCACAGACGCACGAAAAATTTGGTGTTTTGGTCCTGAGACTACTGGCGCTAATCTGCTTGTTGACCAGACCAAGGCTGTCCAGTACCTGAATGAAATCAAGGACTCCGTTGTCTCCGGTTTCCAGTGGGCAACCAAAGAAGGCCCTGTCGCTGAAGAGCCCATGCGCTCAGTCCGTTTCAATATCATGGATGTTACGCTTCATGCTGATGCCATTCATCGTGGTGGAGGACAGCTCATCCCGACCACACGACGCGTGCTGTATGCTGCAGCTTTACTTGCCGAGCCCGGCATCCTTGAGCCAGTCTACTTGGTCGAAATCCAAGTACCTGAGCAAGCCATGGGCGGTATCTACGGCGTACTTACCCGAAGGAGAGGTCACGTCTTCGCTGAGGAGCAGCGACCCGGGACTCCTTTGTTTAACGTCAAGGCCTATCTCCCTGTCAACGAATCCTTCGGTTTCACCGCAGATCTCCGGTCGCATACTGGTGGTCAAGCGTTCCCTCAATCTGTGTTCGATCATTGGCAGATTCTGCCTGGTGGTTCACCACTCGACCCTTCGACGAAACCTGGTCAAATCGTCCAGACGATGCGGAAGAGAAAGGGTATCAAGGAGATTGTACCTGGAGTCGAGAACGTAAGCCGATCCCCGTGTCTCTATCGTCTTATCTTCCAGCTAACATCTTCCTTCAGTACTACGATAAGCTGTAGAGAATATGCAAAATGGTCGTTTCAATTAGACTAAAAGTCGTCCATATATGCATGTGACACAAGGCATGCTTACGATGTCAAGGCAATGATTTACGCGAGTTCATGAAGAAAGGGTGTGCTTTCAAGAGGATTAGACGAGTTGGAAGGTTTTATTCAATTTTCCTTCCTCAAGTAGGTGCGAGAGTCCTTGCTGGCTCTGAGAGCAATTGTATATAAGCCAGGGGTCGAATGAATAAGTCTGCATCAGCATGTGTGCTTCATGACGACGAGACTGATGGCGCTGCGTGTAACAGTGTGGGTGTTTTTCTATCGAGATGATGTGGCCGCCTCGAGTCTGTATGAAATAGCACCCAAGGTTTTTTCTCAATTCATCACCCACATTGAAGAGTCTCGAGTCTCTTGCCTCCCAGACTGTAGAACATAATGGCCATATCCCACTAACACCACATCGACAGTAGCCAGAAGGCTTATAGATAATATCTAAGTGCCTCAGTGCCTCATTGTAAACACAGGCCGCCAAGACATGTCGGGCACGGCAAAAAGCAACGCCGATATCCGATCTGCACCTATTCTATCACTATGAACTGACTCGCAAGCTTGCCCATTTCTGAACTCGCGTTCATCCTCGTTGATGAGCAGATCTTGATCTTCTCAATTGGCTCATTGACTCGCAGAGGCAGCCACTTAACCTTAAAATGCACATTACCGACGAAGAAGCCGCAGGATTGAAAACGTGGATCGTGAAGAAATTGGAGAACATGTATGTGAGCTTTACATAAGACACTTGATAGCCTTTCATTATTGGGTCTCTTACTGACTACTACTCGCCCTTAGATCGGATGCAGACAGCGATGTAATACTCACTCTTGAGTTAACGTGCGCAGAGATTTGAGGAGCTAAAGCAACATTTATAGGTTTTGGCGGACTACGTCCTAGCACTGATACGCGTGGATACGGAAGAAGCAGACTTGAAGATTAATGCAATCGATTCTCTTGAGGATTTCCTGAAAGAAGGTATTTTTCGCCTCTGCCTTACTACACACAAACTAAGCTTTGTTCTGCAGATACGGCAGCATTCGTCCACGAAATTTTTCACGCAGTACGCACCAGATCCTACAAGGCTGGCTACGTGCCTCCGGCAGAAGTTCCATCTTACATTCCACCACCCACTGCGCCTTCAGGACCCTCTGGCGCATATGGCTCCCTAGGCCCTGTGCGAGGTTCCAGTGGGGGGCTTCCAGAGTCCAGGAAGCGCTCGTACAATGATCATCAGGACAATGACAGCAGGAGCGACTCACACTACGCGCGAGATGACAGACAAATGAAGCAAATGCGAAGAGGTGGGAGAGGCGGTAGGCAAGATGGCTTTGGATATAGGGGTGGACGGGGAGGCTTTCTAGATCCTGGAAGTTCGTTTCCGCATGCGGTGTCGCCTCCTATATTACCAACTTTCCCGACCGTGCCGATGCCCGCAGGACTACCTTTTGATCCCAATGATCCAATAGCTGCGATTATGGCTATGCAATCTATGGGACTACCATCACTACCCGGTATGCCAACTCTTCCTGGAGAGACCTCGCCATCAGGTCGACTTCAATTCAACGGACATGGTTCCGCAGCATTTCCTGGGCCGAGAAGGAGAGAGCGGTGTAGGGACTATGACACCCAGGGTTATTGCGCGAGGGGAGATTCCTGCCCGTACGAGCACGGAACTGATCGTCTGGTTGCTCCTAACCAAGATGGTGGGTAACTGGCCCTTATCTAGAGAGCGAGGTTTGCTGATCCAACACAGAATATGATCCGAAAAATGCTCTTCTCTCGGCGCTACCAGCGTCTTCCGTCCCCAATGGACATCAATCTTCCAACGAACCCCGTGGTAACGGATCCGCTCGGGGCTTAGGAAGGGGACGAGGAAATCGAGGAGCATTTCCCCCACGGAAGCCTAACCGGGCAGATTTCTCACAGGCTGGACCGAATCATGACCGATCTATCACTACCATAGTCGTTGAGCAGATTCCTGAGGATAGATTCGACGAACAGTCAGTCAGGGAGTTTTTCTCGGAGTTTGGCAACATAGTGGAGGTGACAATGCAGCCTTATAAGCGGCTGGCACTTGTGAAATATGATGAGTATACGGGTGCCAGGAGTGCCTACGACAGCCCTAAGGTCATATTTGACAATCGTTTTGTCAAAGTCTATTGGTACAATCCGAACACTGTACCTACGCCGCCAGCTGCGGGCAAGAACTCAGCGGAATCATTGAAGCCAAAGGAAGAAGAGCAACCCTTTGATAAAGAAGAATTCGAACGCAACGCGATGGCCGCTCAGAAGAAGCTTGAAGAGAAAAAAGTGCAGATGAAAGAGATGGAACGCAAGAGACAAGCCTTGGTAAAGCAAAAGGAGGAGCTCGCTCAGAAGCAAGCTGAAGAGAAGCGGAAATTGATCGAAAAACTGGCAGCTAAGGGTGTGGTTAGCGGCGATACTACAATGACCAACTCGGCCACGAACGGGACCAACGGCGCGGATGACAGCAAAGCTAGCGCGCACACCAAAGCGTTGAGAGAGAAAGTTGCAGAGTTGGAGGCCGAGGCCAAGAGCTTGGGTCTAGACTCCGCTCTGAGCGACTATACGCCTAGGGGTCGAGGACGTGGAAGGGGGAGGGGATCGTATAGGGGCTGGGAAGGCTTTGCTGGTCGCGGTGGTGCATTCGATGCTCCGAGGGGTCGGGGTGGTTTCCGGGGGAGAGGAGGTGGAAAGTATAATTTGGATAATAGAACCAAGCAGGTGGCCGTTTCAAGTGTAGATTTTGATACCAGGAAGGATGAGGCGTTGAGGTCATACCTCCTTGTAAGTTCCGCCACCATCTGAGTCTTAGGAGGCACACTGATTAAGATGCGACCCAGGGCGTCGGCGAATACACTGCCATCGAACCTCATCCTGATGGCTCGGGGACGCAGATCATCACATTCAAAGACCGTCCCACGGCCGAGAACTTCATGTACGGCGCCAAAGAGATTCCGAATGTCGGCAAACCCGAGCTCAATTGGCACAATGCGCCGCCTGCAACCTCGCAGGTAACTGCGAAGCAAGCAGGTGCTGATGGAGACGTGGGGATGAGTGGTACGAACGCGCATAATGGCGAGACACATAGGGCGGCGCCAGTGGAAGATTATGATACTGCCGAGGACTACGATGTTGCGGATGATATAGCGTGAGGTGGATGCATCTCGCTGGATCTGGGGATTTGAAAACATTGTGGCATGTTGTCCATGGGAGGATTGTATAGTAGACTGCATCATAGCGAGCATTTAAGAAGCGTGGACCCTCGAATTTCATACTTTCGTGCATTTACGATTGTGCACAAGTTCTTCAAACATAGAGTACTCAACATCTTCATGCTCATCGTAGATGCTAGACGATCAACTTCTCAAATATAGGTCAAAGGCGTAAAGGGGTGGCACGCACGTAGGATACATTTCCAGAATCTTGTAAAAACTCACACACCAACACCTTCTTATCCTCCATTGAATGCAGCGCCCCCAACGAATATTGTGCGCTCCAATTTGGCTTCCACCATCGTCTTTCTTACTTCGACGCCGCTCCCCTACTCACCCTCTGTCTCCAAACATTTGTAATATAACGTCCGCAATGTCCACACGGCCACCGAAGAGCGCGGCGGCATCTGCCCCGGTGGTGGATGCGAGGTATTGCCATACTTGTGGTCGTATTATTTGTAAGTCTTCTTCTTCTTGGGGTCTGTTCTGTGATATTGTGAGGGAGTCCGGCTTGGGATATTTCTTTCCTGATAAAACATGTGTGACTTGTCTGGGACTGAATGAGTTGTCAGTCTGTTTTTTATATATGCTTTCGGTCATAGACTGTATATTTCATCCGTATTCCATGAAAAGAACATGTCGGCGTATACACCATTCTCAACTACATTGGCCGTACCGTTCCTCATTACGAATATACATATATACCCATACATCTTCCCCCCCATCCCTAAACCGCCATCTCTAACCCCCTTCACCCACCCCAGCTCCCCGCAAACCCAACCCACGCAGCCCACCCTCCACACCGCAAAAGTACTGCTCCGACCGCTGCCGACGCGAGAAACCCTCCCCGACAGGCCAAGGCATAGAAAGACAGATCGAAAACGCTTTCGTACGCTTATTAGGCGATGAGCGTGAGCGACGGATTGTGTACTGTGAGACTGTGCAACGAGCTGTTTTCACTCACACAACAAAAGAATGTGGTGGTTTGAATGTGGAGGGGGGTGAGGAGGTTGGGGGTAAGGAGGACGGTATGACGAATGGGAGTGATGTGCAGACGTCGGACGAAGCTGAAGATGAGGAGGAGGAGGGAGGAGGTGTTCGACTTCCCGCTTCCTTTAGTTCACCTTTAGGAAGCACTACGAACGTAGCTAACGCCAACGACGCAGCCGGGCTCTCGCCGCAAGCGTATGGTCTTAGAGTTGCCAGGCAGCGCGAGCAGGTACGGCAGGCTGCGAGGAGGGGTGTGGCGTTTGGTTTTCATGTTGCTCGTGAGGGTGGAGATGGAGTAGGGGCGAAGGAGGAGGAGAGGAAGAGGGTGGAAGCGGTGCAGGATGGGAGGGTTGTCGAGACGAGTTTTGCTAAGGGGGAGTGGGGTGTTAGGTGGAGGGGATAGGGATTAGGGTGGGTTTATAGTATCTGTGCATGGATTTTTGGGATAGAGGACGGGGTTTATGTGGTTAGAGATGGTACTATGTCGATGTACTACTAGACGATTTCGCGTTGTTGTGTCACTGCTTTTCGTGTCCAATATTCGAAAATTGATCGTTTCATGAGGGTACTAATCTCATGTGCAGGTCAGATCATGCACGCAGCAATCACCATGAACATCACCTTCCTTAGGACCTTTACCCAAACTTCGGAGCTACCAGGCGATAGGAGGTAGTTGGAAGAGCTACCTAGTCTGCAACGAATCCATCGGTTTATATCCCACTCATCGCACAGCACAACAATCATCACGATCTTGCTGGCCATAAATATTTCATTCATGTCAACGTAATGTATATGTACGAATAACGAAAACCTCGCTCCCATGTCCGTGGGTAGTTCAATCGAGGAATTGCCGCAACCTTTGATGATCCTACGACTATGGTGGAAGGTATCAGAAAACCGTACCATAGCTCGTCAATTTTCATCAACCCACATTCACAATGTTGCAAGCAGTGTCATAAACCCTTTTTCCAAGACTTCTTCAGCAGATGAAGCTCGAGAATGCGGAGTACGGTATTAGTGTTTCCGTATGCGGTTGCTATGTGCATCCTCCAGTATCCAAATGCGTGACCTGGTATCTCTTGACGGTGCCCTAAACATATTATCTTCTCTACCGGTGGCTCAACCAAGAAAGTTCGCTCTTCGCTTTCGACGATATATGTACACCTTATGAAGATGGACTCCGAAACACATGACTCATTGCTAGTGGTAGTGTACAGTATTTGCACAGCGCATCGCTCGTCATAGACTACAACCTGTCGATAATGGCCTTTGCATACTCGTGTGTCTTCGCCTTCCCTCCCAGGTCGCCCGTCAGGTACTGCAGCTGTCAATGCCTGAAATATTCGGATTCATCTGTTCGAATGGCTTACCTTTCCTTCCGCCAGGGTATCAAAGATAGCTTTCTGGATCTTGTTTGCATGTTCGTGCAGGTTCATGTGCTGCAACATCATGATGCTGCTCAATAATAAAGCAGTTGGATTTGCGAGACTTTTACCAGCAATGTCAGGTGCAGAACCATGAACGGCCTCGAATATTGAGCATTCGTCTCCAATGTTTCCAGAGGGAGTCAAGCCAAGACCACCGATCAGACCGGCGCACATGTCTGAGAGAATGTCTCCATAAAGATTGGGCATCACAAGTACCTTGTCGTTGTAGGGCGTTGGGTCAGTCACAATCTTTAGGCATGCGTTGTCGAGTAATTCGGCATCAAATTCAACGTTCGGAAACTCCTTGCTGATCTCTCGAGCAACTCTCAGAAACAGACCGTCAGACATCTTCATGATTGTCGCCTTGTGCACGACTCTGACCTTCCTTTTGCCGACATCCTCCGCATATTGAAAGGCAAATCTTAGAACTCGTTCCGAGGCCGCTCGAGTGATAAGCTTGATACTTTGTACTACACCGTCAATCACCACATGCTCGATACCTGAGTATTCGCCCTCGGTGTTTTCCCGAATCAGAACTGTGTCAACGTTGTCATACGGGGTCTTGTAACCGGCAATGGATTTGCAGGGTCGAACGTTCGCAAAGAGATTGAATGTACGGCGGAGAGTGAGATTAAGGGAGACGTGACCCTTCCCTATCGGTGTCTAGCGCAATGTTAGTACTCCAATCGAGCAAAGGACTTTTCCAATCGCACAGCTAAAGGTCCTTTAAGCGCAACCAAGTTGGTTTTAACGCTGTCAATGGCTTTGTCTGGAATGACTGTTTTTCCACCTTTGAGCTGAGGTGTAACATCTACTGATTCCCATTTGATCGGAGTCTGACAGTCCTTAGCCTAGATCGTGTTGAACAGGGTAGGCTTCTACAAGCCTTGGCTGCTGCGAATATATCCTTGACCGACTGCGATATCTCCGGGCCAATGCCATCTCCTTCTATAAGCGTCACCAAGTATTTGCCCTGTTCCCCGTAACGTGTAAGCATTTTCCACCAGCATATCTCAAGACGAAGAGCATTCCATGTAGAAATCAAGCACTGTATATATCGTACATCTGAGCCTTTGGTGCCTTTAAACTCGGCAACTTTCTTCTCATTTGGGGTAGAGTAGGACCTGGACTGAGTCTATAGCAACCATGCAGACCATTAGCTTCTCTGCTCAGCCCCATTATATACCAAGGCTGTCGGACATACCTGTTCCAGTAGTGGTATCCATCTTGGAGACGCGTTGGCTCTCCATAAGCAATTCCTCACTGGGAGCGCGAAAGCGCGTCTGGCTATCATGCTGATCCTGCGTGCTCTCAGCACACGAAACCACAGAAGCTACAGACAATGGAGGACAATATAAAGGCGGAGATGTTATGCGGGAGGTAAAGCAATTACTTGCAGAAATTTGCTTGGCATGCGTTTTGGTAACGCTAGCGTAGGTAACGAACCGCGAGCTTTTAGCGTGTGTAATTTCAATGTCATTTTAGCGTGTACAGTTTCAATGCGATTGGCCTGCTGTAATACCCTGACCCCGACCCTACTAAATTAAAAAATAATCGCTGATTTTATCGATTTTATCGCAGCTATAGAACTATACTACTTAATAGTTAATACTTATAATATATATCTAAGTAAGCTAAAAGATACGTATTTATCTATAATATCTAGTACTTTAAAAATTATAAAAATCCGTCTACGTACGTAGAAGATATAATAAGTTTACCTACTAAATCTATATATCTTAGTATAGCTTTACCCGCTATACCTATATATAAGGGTACTACGTAATAATATAGCTATTAAGTACTATAAACGGTACGTATATATATATATATATAGAACTCTCTATTCTTATTAATAGTAAGATTAATTACTACTCTTCCCTTTAGGGGGAATTCCCTCCTCTATATATTATAGGTAAAGGGGTAGCGTAGTACTATTATATACTATAAACGCTACGTTAATAGTAGTATTATATTCCTAACTAGTCCTTATAATTATCTCCCTATCTAGGCTCTTAGGCTTTAAGAGTATAAAAGGTTATAATTTATAAAAGATACTCCTTTAATAATAAAATATACCTTTAATAAAAGCGTAATAATATAATTAATTATAAGGCCCTCTAAGCTAAGCCTTAAAGAATCTATAGTTTTATTAAACTATAATAATTATAAATACTACTCTTATATATAATCTTTATATTATAATATATTCTTATTATACTTCTTATTATCCTTTATTAATTTATTATAAAAGTAGCTAGAAGTCTTAGTATTTTAAAGTAAATAGGAAGTTATTACTATTAAGGCTTTACTAAGTACTTAAGGTATATCTTCTTTATATAACTTTAATATTATTCTTCTAATTATAATATCTTTATTTTTTATTGATTATACTAAGTCCTTTTCTAGTTTTATTTATATTATTACCCCCTCCGCGTCTTATTATACCTCCTTATACTTCTAATAGTTATTTTATAAGTAATCCTTAATAATAAACTTACTCTTACTACTAATTAAAAGAAGACTACTACTACCCCCTCTACTTATAATAGTATATAACCTCCCCTATTAAGCCGCTCCTAGCCTATTTTTATATTATCCTATATAATATACCTTTATTATATTATATTCTAATTTAAAGAGTTATAAGTTTAATATTTTTAATTAAAGCTTTACTTATTTTTTTAATAAGATAACTTATACGCGCGCCTCCCTTAGTTTAATAAAATATAAATATTATAAAGATCTTAATATTAAATATTAATAAGAGATTCCTATTTATACTTATTATACTTATACGCGCCTTCTTTAATTTTTAAATATTATAACTACCTTAAATGCTAGCTTTAACCCCCCTTAGCTTACTAAATTCTAGTAAACCTTTAATAGGCTTATTTAATAGTATTATTACTACCTTTATTATACCTCCTCTACCCCCGCTACTATTATAGCTCCTATTAGGGTTAACCTAGCTATTACTATCTATATTATAAATACCTTAGAGGATATTCTTAATATTCTTTATTAATATATATATATTACTCTATCTCCCCTTCTAAAGTACTTTTAAAGCCTTACTAATATATTATAAGAGTACCTCCCTCCTATTATAAAGGATAAAGAAGAGGATAATAAAGAGGATACTCCTATTACTAGTAGTAGTAATAGTAATAGGCCTAATACTACTATTAATATAATATAATAGCCCTTTTTTATAATACCTTTAATAGTCTAATTATATTAGGTATCTTTTCTTTTTCATTTATAATAATAGAAATTATTTCCCCTCTTATATAATATAAACTTTATACCTTAGAGTAATCCTACTTAAATCTTTTTAATATATTTAATATATTAATTAAGTCCTATTTATATAACTATTAATTATAATTATAAGACTAACCCTTCTACTTTATTAAATACTAAGGTTTATTATAAGAGATTTTATAGTTAAAAATAGCCTTAACTTCCTATTTATCTTTATTATTTATAAGCTCTATTTATATAACTTTTATAATACTCTTATTATTACCTTAATATAACTTTATAAGTAAGATATAAAAGATATTATATATATAAAAGGTATTAAGTAGTTATAACTTATATACCTAACTACTAATATAATTAAAGACCTTAAAAGGCCTTAAATAATATTATAATAATTTCTTAGTTACTTATACTAATTTAATATACTTTATATTTAATAAGATATAATTACTTATATTATATTATCTTTACTTTTACTATTTATTTATATACTCTACTTATATAGCTTATACTTAATATAAGTACTACTCTAAACTTTCCCTTTATTTCTAAAGTAATTTAACCTTTTTTTATATTAATAGGACTTCTCCTAATAGTAGCTTTAAAAGCTTTATATCTAACTTAGGTAAGTAGTTATAAAGTACCTTATATAAAGGTAATCTAATATTAATATACTTTATATAATTATATATAAACTCTATTAAATAAAGTAACTCTACCTAGTTATCTTATCTCTAGGTAGAATAGTAGTATAGATACTACTTAAGCGTACTATTCTATTTCTCTATTTAACTATTTATTTAAGGGTAGAAAGTAGTATTAAGCTTTCTTTTTATATTAATATAATAATATATAGCTACTTAAAAGCTACTTATAAATATTATCCCTTAATTACTAATAATACCTTCTAGCTAATTAAACCTTAAAAAGATTTTATAATATAATAGGTTAATAATATTAATAGTATTAACTATCTTTATAATAAGTAAGTACCTAGCTACCTTAATATAATAGTTTATAACTATTAAGATTATATTATAAACGCCGCCCTTTTATTTACTTAGAGGGAGATTTATAATAAAATCTATTATAATTTCTTAAAAAGGTCTTATAAGTATTAGTAATAATAATAGTATATTATAAATAGTATATCTACGCGGCTTTATTAATTAATAGGTTAAATATTTTTATATATAATTATAAATATCTTATCCTATTAATTTTTAATAGAACTTCTACTTAATAAGCTCTTATATATACTTTTATAAGTAATAGCTAATATAAGGGTTATTATAATAAAGCTTTAAGATTTCTTATCTAATTACTTTATTATTAGGTATAAAAATTATACTACCCTTATAAAAGACTTCTATCTTATCTATTAATAAAGATATATTAGTAGCCTTTTTATAGCCCTAGGACTTTAATAGTTATTTCTTATTATAAATATTCTTATCTCCCTTTTAAAGATATTAGAGTATCTTTAATATTAAGTTATTATATTTATTTTATATACGCTCTATTATTAATATAGTTATAATATACCTTCTAAGTACTATTTAATTAATATTAAACTATCTTATAATAGGGTTTAAGCTATTACTTATACTACTTTATATCCCTAAGAGCGCGTTACTCTCCCCTATTTTTAGGGTATAAGGCTTTTTAAGCTCTATCTTTAACCTTTTATACTATTTATAATTATAGGCCTTATTATCTTATAGACCTTTATAAATATTATATATATAATACTTACTAAAAGGAATATATCTAATATTCTTTAACTTATTTTATAATATTAATAGATAAGTATCTTCTTTATCTATTATTAGTATATAATCTAGTTACCTTAATAGGGTATTAACTAGGTTCTTAGTACTTATATAATAATATATCTTAAAGTTATATATTATAAGCTTTATTACCTAATATACTTATCTCTTTATTAATAATAATATTATCTAGAAATACCTTAAATTATTATAATTAATAATTATTATAATTAGGTATAAGCTACCTTCTAAGAAGTACCTTTATATCTAGAATACCTTAACTATTATAAGTAGTTCCTAGTTATAAGTCTTATATCTAGTTTCTATTAAATATAACTTATAAGAGTAGAAGGTAATAGGATACTATTCTACTTCTACCCCTTTAATATTTATTAAGAACTTTTATAATAAAATAGTTATAATAGCTAGAATTAAAGTATTAGTCTCTAATTAGATTTCTCTTATAAGGTTAAAATATATAAGTAATAGCGCCTCTTAAAAGAGTTACTTTAACTACTTAAATACTATTCTTATAATATTACTTAATATTAACTTTCTATTTTTAATATATAGATAATTATTTTTTAAATAATCTATTAATGCCGCGGTTATAAAGGAATAGTATTTAATAAAATAATAGTAGAAATTAATAAACCTTAAAAAGATCTAAATATCCTTAATACTCCTAGGTTCTAGCTATTCTATTATAATATCTACTTTATATAGATCTATATATACGCCGTTATAACTAATAATAAAGCTAAGGAATTCTACTTCTATTATTATAAATTTATATTTCTTTAGGTTAATATAAAGTTTAAATTTATAAAGATATTATAATACTACTTTTATAACTCTAATATAAGACTTTTTATCCTAGAAGTAGATAAGAATATTATTAAAAAAATAATATATATAATATTAAGTAGTCCCGCTAGGACTTTATTAATATATACTTAGAATAAGGTAGGTATATTAATAAGTCTAAAAGGTATAATTATATATTTAAAATAGTTATACCTTATATAGAATATAATCTTTTATTTATTACCCTTTCTTATTTATAAGTAATAATATATATCCTTAAGATCTAACTTAGTTAAGTACTTAATACTAATTAATCTTATTAATATTTTATTAATTAATAGAAGTAGGTAGTAATTCTTAATTATAATCTTATTAAGCGCCTTATAATTAATATATAAGTATAATATTCTATTCTTTTTTAGTATAAAAAGAATTAGTATACCTACTAAACTTATAGAATAATAAATCTACCTCTTTTCTAAAGCCTACTCTAGGTACTCCTTTAATATATATAACTCTTTCTTTAATAGGTTATAAAGTAGGTTAAAGGGAGGTTCTTTATTCTCCTTTATATTAATTATATAATTATAATATATATAAGCTAATAGCGCCTTAATATTCTTAATTAAGAAGATATCTTAGAATTTTTAAAATTCTAGAGGGAGCTTAACTTAAGGTAGTAGGCTTTTATTACCTACTCTTAAGTATATTTATAATACTATTAAGCTACTCTTCTAGGGCTTTAATAGTATTAAAGTACTCCTTAATATTACTTTCCTTAATAGGGAATTACTAGTTTTATATAAGCTAATCTACTTAGGGATTTTATTCCTCTAACTATAAATACCTAAGGTAGAAGTTATAATTAAGGTTTATTATTATATAAAAGGCGCCCTTATAATATTATATAATATTATTAGAATTAATAAATTTAATTTTTCTTATATAAGAACCTAGTAATAATATTAGGTTCTTAACTCTATTATATAAGGTATTACTAGAGCTAATATTTATTTCTTAATCCTACTCCTTTATTAAGTATATATTAATATAATTAGTATCTACTTTAAAGTTAATTAATATAGTAAATTCTATTTATAAGCTCTTAAGCTCTACTTATATTATAATAATAAGTCGCCGTATCTACTTCTTCCCTTATATTATAATAGTAGATATAATTATAATACTTAGGGGTTTTTTAAATTTAAGCCTTTCTCTAACTTATTACTAGATATCTTATTAGCCGTAGGCTTATTAGTTATAATACTTATAACTATTAATTTTATACTCTAGTAATCCTTAGTTATATATCCCTTCTTTTAATAATTATAATACTTAATAGTAGAAAGGTTAGGCTTAAGCCTTTAAAGAAGGTATAATAATACCTTAATAGCGCCCCGTCCTTTTTACTTTATATATAAGTTATTATCTTTTTACCCTTAAAAATTTCCTCTTCCTCTTTAAGGATATTAACCTTTAATAGGAGTATTATCCCTTTAATCTTTATATATAAGTAGTATTATATAAGGCTCTAATTAGGTTACTAATATAATAAGAGTATCCCTTATCTCTAAGATATTAGGTTATATTCTAAGTTAATTACAAAGATCTTTATATAACTTATTTAGAAGGTTATTATAAAGTATATACTCTATTAATAGCTTAAATTATCTTTCTAACCTAGTAAAGTAATTTATAAAGTTTATAATCTTTTAATATTCCTTTTACTTAGCTTCTAAGTAGCGCTTACTAATTATTAGATATTAATTTTAAGGATTTTTTATTTAATTTATTAGGAAGCTATTAAAGTATTCCTAAGACTATTTATCCTTTAATATATTCTTTATATACTTATACTATATAGCCTTAAGGTCTAGGGCTATATATTATAATATATATTAGATTTTTATAAAGTTATTAAGAAAATAGGTTATACTTATTTTAATTATATTAACTATATTATTAAACTATTCTTAATATTTTTATACTAACTTCCTATTATATATATATAAGTCTTATAATCTAAGAATATAGGTTCTATATTAAGGACGCTTTAATTCTAATTCTTTTATTAATAATAGGTAATATTAACCTTGGTGTTATAGACGGTAGACCCGACCCCTCGATATACCGCCCCGATGGCAGGCCTGTCGGGGGGGGGAGGGAAGGAGCCGAATAATAGTATGGCCTGCGGATGGTAGGTAGAGTTTTCATCCCTTAGCTGGGTTTCTCCCCGAACGACAGGTGCGCTAGGCGTACCCCCCGAAAAGTCTACCCTCATTAGCTTTAGCTAGTATAGGAGTATAATTAATCAATTAATCAATCAATTAATAGGTAATATTAATAACCCGCTTAAGCGGTATTATTAATATATATTTCCTACTCTAACTCTTATAAATATTATTATAGATCTTATATCTACTACCTTTTAAAGACTTCTTCTTTAAATTCTTATATCCTTTATAATAGTACTTCTTAGGTTTTAGGTAGTAGAGACTAGGTTTATATACCTAGTAGCTACCCCTAGATAGTTAATTATAATTATAATATATCTATTATTAATTTATTAATTAATTCTTAAGACTTACTATCTTTATAAGCTTAATCCCTTATATTTAGGTAGGTTATTTATACTAGTTAACTAACCTTTTTACCTTATACTTATAATATCCCCTCTCTACTTATCTTACTAATAGTTAGGCTACTACCCTTAAATAGGGTAGAGTAATTAGAATATAAGGGTACTATATAATAATATAGCTATTAAGTACTATAAATAGTACGTATATATATATATATAAAACTCTCTATTCTTATTAATAGTAAGACTAATTACTACCCTTCCCTTAGACTAACCGCGTCGAGTCGGTACTTCGAACTCGAGTCGGGTACCCGACTCGAGTCTTGGCGATTCGATACCAAAATCTGGTACCGAGTACCTCGAGTCGGTACCTAGGTAGGTACCGAGTATTAGTACCGAAGTATTAACTCGAATCGCCAAGACATTTTTCTCTAGTAATATTTCTTCCTATATTTTTGAATTTTTTCTTCTATTATTATTATTATTATTACCTAGGGAATTCTTAATAGTAAATAAGGTAACGCAAAAAGGTAATACATATCTCTAGGAAAACTACGACTATAATATTACTAATATTTTCTTCTTATAGTAGTATTTACTATTATATCTATAGTATACTACTATATTACTAAGCATTATTATTATTATTACCTAGCCTAACTAAGGTAATTCTTTTAAGGTAATGCAAAAAGGTAATATATATCCCTAGGGAACTAAAGGGGGTATTAAAATTCTAATTAAAAAAAAATCTATTTTTAGTATAGGGGTAATTCTAGAAAAAATTTAGTACTCCTTACTATTTTATTAGGGGCTTGGCGTCTTGGCGATACCTTGGCGAGTCGGTACCAATAGCTAGTACCGAGTATTTCGGTCGGTACCCGGAGCTGGTACCGAGTATTCGGTCGGTACCAATTCTTGGTACCGAATCCCGACTCGACGGTCAGTCTACCTTCCCTTTAGGGGGAATTCCCTCCTCTATATATTATAGGTAAAGGGGTAGCGTAGTACTACTACGTACTATAGACGCCACGTCGATAGTAGTACTATATTCCTAACTAGTCCTTACACTATACCTATACCTTCCTAATATACCCTACTATTTAGTAACTACGACTTATAATAAATATCTAAGTAGGCTAAAAGATATGTTTTTATCTACGGTATCTAACGCTTTAAAAATTATAGAAATCCGTCTACGTTCGTGGAAGATATAACTGATTTAATAAGTTCGTCGAGTTAAAATTCTGCTATAATTCGTGGGGTCGTGGTTAGGGTCTTGTAGCAGGCTAATCGCATTGAAACTGCACACGCTAATTGGCGTGCTGCAAGACCCTGACCCCGACCCCACTAATTGTAGTAAAATTCCTGATTTTATTACGCCTATATAGCTATTCTACTTAATATTTAACACTTATAATATTTATCTAAGTAGGCTAAAAGATACGTATTTATTTATAGTATCTAATACTTTAAAAAGTATAAAAATCCGTCTACGTACGTGGAAGATATGACTGATCCTATAAGTTTACCTACTGACATACCCTACCACGCGGGTAGCAACCGAGGTCCCTACTAAAGTATCTGAATTATTTTGCTCACCGCGTGCCTACTAGTAATAACGACTCATAATAAATATCTAAGTAGGCTAAAAGATGCGCATTTATCTATAGTATATAATGCTTAAAAAATTATAGAAATCGGCCTACGTACGTGGAAGATATAACTGATTTAATAAGTACATCAACCCAAATTTTTGCTGCAATTTGTGGGGTCGGGGTCAGGGTCTTGCAGTACGCCAATGACATTGAAACTGCACACGCTAATTCCCAATCATCTACTGGACGTTTTAGGAATCAAATCCTGAATCTTTCCAAGAAACTTGACTCTTCACCTTGTATATGGGAGAATTGCCAACATGAACGATGAACATACCATACTGAACCACTACAACCTTACGAACCCTTTCCCTAGCACTTGGCCTACAGAAAATGACGATAGTGGGGATTCCGGAGAAGACAAAGCTGTCAATGGTCCAAATGCTGCTATACGACGGTCGAAATCTAGGTACTCAGCTCTTGAACGACGTGGGAGTGACGGCCGACGGAGCTTAGTACCAGGGTCACAAAAGCTACGGGACGGGCAGGAAAATTTGGTACAGAGAGATGAGCCAGATCCCCTGGGGGCTTCTGATAGTGTCATAAGAGTTCTAAGGCAGAAGGGCCTGCCCGTTGAAGATGATTCTCGACTGAGTGAGGTGTTGAAAGACCGAGAAAGGGTCGTGCTGATTGCATTCAGGGAATAGGTTCCTCCTCTCGTCTACCACATTCTCACCAAATTTATATCTTTCTCAAGTCCATTCCTCTGCCTCCACCCAGGAATTACTGCAAGGTCTGGACCTGCTCTCCCGATCTATCGACCAAAAGTCTGCATCCTTGAAAGTCCTTGTGGAGTCTAACTTTGAGCGCTTCGTCCGAGCCAAAACGACGATCGATAATGTCTACGCCGAAATGCGTAATCAAGGTGCCGAGCCAGAGCCGGACCGATCTCCTCGAACTCACACTCGGATTTCCAGCAGGGGAAGTACACATTTTAGGAATATTAGCGGGCAAGGGCCTCCAATCCCTGGGAAGGGTGTGCACAAGCCATTACCGAGCGATAAGAAAAAGAATGCCCTGACGAAGGAAAGCGAGTATGGTGTACAAGGCATCAAGGCTCCTCTCATTGAAGTTGCTGTGAAGGCGGAAGAGATATGGGGTCCAGCCCTGGGTGGTCGGGAACGAGAGGGCACTTTGAAGGGAGTATTGGACTCCCTCGGAAAAAGCGAAGGAATCTTCAGAGTGGGCAAAAGTGTCTCCGACTGCGTAAGACGAAGAGACTATGACGGTTTGGTTGAAGAATACTCTCGAGCTCGAAAATACGCAGAAGAGGCCAAACAGATCGCCGAAAACGCCACGCGTATGCGGACACGGCTCACGGACTCGCAGATTCACCAGATTGTCATCACTGGAAGAGTGTGGTCAGAAGTTGAGGATCGAATTGGCAATTTCAAGCGTGAGGTATGGCGGAAATTGACCAGTGTGCAACCCAACTCGGCAGTCCCACCCGGACGAAGTGCACCGGATGAGCATATTGTATTAATTAGTATTCTTTTGGAGCTTGGAACAGAGGAAAACCCGATATGGTTTTGGCTACTCAGTCGATATGACCATTTAAAGAATAAGATCACTGCCACCTTTGAGCGCTCTAGAGTAGAAATTGAAGTCCTTCGAAGACAACTTGCCAACTCCGAACCACCGGCTCCAGCAGTCGTTGCAGTTTATTTGAAGAACCCCGCTCAGAAAGAGTTCAATGACAAGAACAACAACTTAGACACTCCTCCAGTACTGGAGCTTTGGGACCTCATCTACAATTCATTGAAAAATCTGTTGTCAGTCCAGGGAGGCTTACTGGGAGAGGTGCTTGAATTTTGGGGCAAAGCCCAGAATTTCATTGATGGTAAGGTACAGAAGACGCTGCCAATAGGTATCGATGGTGTGAGCCGAAAGCATCACCGACTGTCTACTGACGGAATTAGCGCCTTGCAGAAGGGCGCTGTTGAGCTTGTGGGGATGTTGCAAGACGGTGTTTTCGCTTTCTTTGCAGAGCCTCCAATTGAAGACATCTCTACTCTCGTGCCGAATACACCGAATTTGCCCAACTCCGCTACAAATCAGTCTGCCTCTCTTTCACCCTTCGCTCATCAGAATCCCCGGTTCAACTTCGATGCGAACCACCCACCGCCCCCTTCGCTTCGACGAGGTGAAGCGTGGGAAGAATTTGCCTTCTGGCCCCCTTACGCAAACTCTTTGAGTGGAGTACACTATTTCGAAAAGGCCTTGGCATTGTTGAGCTCAGCGGCTAGCGGCATGATTAACATGCGCCCAGTGGCTGCAGCAAATACCCAATCCGAGAAATTGAAGACGATGATCAATGCTGCACGAGAACGTTGTGCGCGAGCGTCCTGTGCGGCATGGGGCAATGACTCGGAGACGTTCAAGCATCTAGAGGATTGGTCGAGGGCAAGCGACCAGCCGGCGTTGACGAACATGCCTCACCGGTTTGCAATGTTTGAGAGCACAGTCTTTGCGGGAATGCAGAAAATCCTGTACATCCCTGAAGCAACGCTTACCAAGTCCGGCTCCCCTGGATTGGTGTCACCTCCACCCGCCAAATTGGTGCAGATGGTCAGAACACAATTTCTCACGTCCATCTACAAGACATTGTCTGGAATGGTTGAGAACGCGGAGAGATCCAGGTCTAGCAGCGAGGAAGGTAAGGTAGAAGTAGACGACCTGACCATCGTGAATACTGCTGCAGGAGGTATCGATGGCAACAGCAAGGTAGGTCGCGATGTGTTCCCGTACGATTACTTGCTGACCGAAAAGAAGAACATTCGCAAGCTCCTTACGCTCTCCAACCTTGCTGAGCTCCAAAAAGCCATTGTCCCAAGCCTTGTTTCCCAATTCGAGATCAACTTCTCCATCACTTTGACCGAAGAATCAAAGACTATACGCGATGCCCTCTCTCAAATTTCCGACCACCTGTTCAACTCCTACACGCAACCAACCGCATCCCAGCTCTCGGAAATCGTACATGCCGGCATATCCTCCCCTGACTGGCTACCCACATCCGTACGCCCATCAGCAGTAAAACCATACGTATACGAAGCACTACTACTCCTAGTCTACGTGCACACCGAAGTCTCCACCACCGCCGCCCCACTGACCAACCGCATCCTCTCCCACCTCCTCGAGCAAATGTCCGCCGCCTTCCTGTCCGCCTTCAAGCAGCGCTCCCGCTACCCGCTCGCGGGCCTGATGCAAGCGACGCTGGACGTGGAATTCGTCGCCCAGACCATGAGCCAGTACACGACGAAGAAGGCGGGGGACACGCAGTCTGAGATTTACATCCAGTTGGATCAGGGCACGACGCCCGATGCGAGTAAGAAGTTGCAGGGGGAGTTGCCGGAGATGAGGCTGATTTTGAAGAGGCTGAGGGAGGGGACGAGGAGCGAGTTTTTGTGTTTTAAGCGGGAGAAGAGGGTGCAGAGTTGAGGATTTACTGGAGTAAAGTGCGTGCGGGGTGTGGAGCAGTCGCGGTATTCATACCTACATTTTCATCAAGTTTACTCGATTATTTTAGCCTCGCCGGGGAGTGGTGATCGAGAGTGAAGTGGGAGGGTGTACAACATGTATAGGCGCTAGTTAGTATCGATTTGTCGGGGAACGGAAGTAGTGCCGAAATAATCATACCGTTCTGGTTGTATAGAATGTTAGAACATCGAAGATCGGTATCGTTCCCCTTGCCTCCGATGGGCCTGTGATACAACATACTTTGCTCGATTTCAACAGATGGAAAGGGGAAAGAAAATATTGACATAAGTACCTTAAGTACCTTCCTCTCGTCCTAGAAAGCGCATGTTCAAGGGCTTTCTTTGGGGGCATAGGTACGATGCATATTCTATGAGATATCTTGCTCTCGAAAATTGTTTGGCCAATGCTAAGGTACCATATTACACAGCGCTCCGATTGTCAAGTATACAGACTCCACCAGATTCCAGGATTGAATTCCACCACCCAATGCAACCCCAATTTTCCTTGCGCTGCCATGTACATAGACGCCCATACCAACTCCTTCCCCAAATGCTGCCTATTTTTCATCCCATCATATAATCTCGCAACCCAAAAACATAAACCTCAAAGCTGGCCACTCAATATCGCCTCCGTAGCACTCCCAATATACGCCCGCTTCGGTTCCAAATTACAACCAAACCTACCCTCCAGCTCCAGCTTAATACTCTTCTTCGTCACGCTCATCAGATCCGCCGTTTTCAAAATCTCTCTGATTTCCGCCAAGATCGCGTCGTCGTTGGGTAGGTCCGAGAGATCGGCCATCTCCATGTTGTCGGGATAGCCGCGCTTCATCATGTCGGACGGCGCGAGAGACAAGCGGGACCCGTATCTTGGCATCTCCATCTGGGACATCGGCCTCGATGGCGGGTATCCGTACTCCGAGTGTGGCGGCTGGTAAGACTTGGTACCGTACGAGTAGCCCGAGATCTCGGATCGACCATCGTCGTGCTGTGATTGGGCGTCCCAGAGCTCGGCCTGGTAATCCTCCCACTTCTTGTGCGGTATCGAGTCCGGATCAAATTTGCCTTCGTCCGAAATGACCACCTGCTTGCCCTTCTCACCAGTAATCAGGCGGGTATTACCCCAGGAAAAGTCGTCCATGTGCCAGAATGAGTACAGCGGCAGAGCAAGCGAAAACACAGGCATAGCTATGATATAAATAATCATCCACCCAATCATTTCCCACTTCCTCCGTAAGATGAAGATGATTGCTTGAAGCCCGTAAATGGCGCCCAGTAGTACGAAAGCCAACACAGGTACCACATCGGGGGTGATGGCTATTTTGACGATTAAATAAACAATGTAAGCTACTGTGACGGGCTGGACGATCGTGCTGAGGAGGTCCAGGAAGACAATGAATCTCATACTGAAACAGCAGAAACCGCATAGCTGCTGAAGTGGAATAAGTTCAACCAGGTTGTGTATAGTCGAATTTATCCACCTTCTTCGCTGTGACATGAAGACCTTCCAGCTGTCGGGGGCAATGGTCCAGGCATGGGCGTTGAAAGTGTACTTAGTTTTATACTTGGGGTGGTGTTTGAGGAGCAACGTCGTTAGGAATCGATCCTCACCCAAGTGGAGCAGATTCTTTGAGTGAAGTGTGTCCACTCGGATCTCCGAATATGATTCGACGATCTCGCGACTGACAAACAAGGGTTTGCCAGTCTCTGCAGCACGGATTCTGTACATTGTGAAGCACCCCGGTAGACAGGTCACAGACCCGAATAAACTCTCGAAGGCTTTCGTCAGATTGTGGGAGATATAGTACTCGTAAACCTGGATCATAGTGGTGAAGGATGACTTGGCGTTTGACAAAGCAGTCTCTCCGCAAATGCCAATCAGTCTAGTATCATGAAGGAAGGCAGCTACCATGCGTGCGGCCGAATCAGGTGCTACCACGGTATCTGCGTCAATTTGTAGCATGAACTCGTAGAAGGTAGGATTGACACCGATGATGTTCCGAATTTGGTGGTGCATCTCCAGCTCCAGAGGAGTCATTGGTAGATTGTAATGCACACGATTAAGAAATCGCATAATGACCATCTGAGAATCACGTTTGCCGCGGTTTCCAGGTCTCGAGACCTCGGAGGGCTTTCCAATCTTCACCACCACCAAGAATGGCACGATATGACCTTGCACCTCGTACAGGCCAGAATACACTTTCCCCATATTGTGTTGTCTCATCCCTTCGCCCAAACTCTCGAAGCTGAGGGGTTCGGGATCAACAGTCTCGTTGACACCTAAGATGTCTAAGACTATCCTTGGCGTAGGCCTGTCGTTGCCCTGTCCTATTATCATTCCGTCGCAGACAATAACTAAAAGTTTGCGCTTATCGTCGTACTTCATCCTTGCCGCGGAATCAATGGCTCGGCGAAGAGAGTCCTCATCCTCGGTATATGCAGGTACTTGACATATGACGAATTTGTCAAGATTCTCAGGCACATTCTTCTTTCCAAATTGCAAAGCTGCAAAGAATTTGAACCCTATGACGGTGACGAGGAGAATTGAGATGGCCAGAAGTATGTATTGAGCGAAAAGGCACCTGGCCGAATCTCTCGTATCGAGGGCACCAACAAAAAAGAGGTTGTTAAGGCAGGTCATCATCCGGCCCTTCTCATCAGGGGACATGGCTAGTCCATCCCAATTCTTTGTCACATCGGAGCCAGAACTTAACTGGAATAGATTAACCACAAGAGGATCCATGAAATCTGGATCAGCTTTCGGAGTGACTTTTTTCCCTGGTGGAGCTTTCAGCCGGCGCCCTCCCTTGACATAGTCGGTAAAGTCGTATACTTTATCGTTCAATATTGCAATGGAGTATTGCTTCTTATTTGCGAGCTGGCTGATATATTTGGCAGTATATCCAACCTCGCCTTTCTTGTATTGGGCCCGGAGCTCTATTTGTCGCTCATACCACCAATCACGACGAGAATCATTGGTGAAATATCTGAAATCGTGATACTTGGCATTCTGGTCTGTACTGCTGATGACATTCGCTGAACCTGATACGTTTGTAGGAGTATAGTCGAGCGTGACGCTAGGATCAATTTCGCCATTTACACCGTTGCAAAGGGCGCTGACCTGCACTGGGAAAAGATCTGTGGCATCAATACCAGCATACTTTTGCAACGCGGCCCGAGGGATAATACTGGGGTAGTGACTAGGAATAAAGGCCCCCAGATCATACACCTCACCCCTGATAGCAACGTATGATTCATGACCGTTCTTACCGTTATGATCGGAGAGTTCTGCAGCGGAATAGACGTATTGACGCGGACATATGAGTTGAGGGAAAATGACGATGAAGAAGACAACAAAACCGCAGGCCAACCAAATCATCAGATTGATAGCAAGCTTCTCACGCCATGCCATGCGGACGTCTTTCCGCTTCATTCGACCGACCCACTTGATTAGGAAGTCCGGGATCAAGAAAGTCAAGAGGTAGACAAGGGCCACCCATCGTTTCCGACTTCCTGTGACGGGCACAGTATCGACTTCCTCCATTTTCTTCTGATTGCCCTTAACAGCCATTTGTTCCCTTGTCTCCAGGTTGCGGAACATATCGCCAGCATTGAAGGCTGAGGCGCCCGCCTCTGATTTAGCGTCGACTTCGCGGCCATGAAAGTAACCTTGTTTTGTCTCGTCACCGTAAATGAAAGCCCCAGGAGACGGCTGAGATGCCATGAGGTTGACTCGGGTATCGTCAAAGCCTCTATTGTTGCCCTCTGTGGGAGTTGCCACATTCTCACCAAGGTCACTGGCATCGGTGTCGAAGAACCGTCCTCCAGTGAAATCCTTCTCGCCAGATTTTGCAAGCGTGGCCCAGCACCTTTCGCTAAGGAAGACGCCAGTGGTGCCCACGCGAGCTTCGTTGCCAGGCCATCTCTTCTCGCTCAAAACCATCTCTGCTTTCTCTCTTTCACTGCCCATCAAGATGTCGTTCCCTTCAGCAAGGCCTAAGAACTCGCCAAAAGGCAAGAACAGGCTAAAGTCTGCATTACGCAAGCGCTGACTGATCTCGGCTATTCCAAATGTTTGTATCTGGCTGCGGACACACTTGCTGTCGAATTGGTTGGCGATACGGCGGTCGTTCGGTTTGAGACAGAAAACGAAATAGGGATTAGTGTTGGTAGAGGAGATAGATTTCGTGATGTTCTCCAGCGACGAGAGGAACTGGCCCGAGGCACCTTGATCCACACGACCAAAGATGGGATCCTTTTTGCGGCCTTCAACAGATGATTTCTGCAGGCCTCCAGTCGAGGCATCGAGTTCCTCATTCGATCGAGTGTTGCTGGTAGAACGTGCATCAAGCCTTTTCGGCCTGGCACCTCTGCGTGCCATACTGGGCATTCTGGAAGGCTTCGAACTTACTTGGGCCTGCAGCACTGCAGTCTTCTCGTTAGGGTGCATTACGGTGTGTAATGCTTCCTGCCCAAACAACTCTCGGACAAAGTCGCTCTTGGTGGAGTTAATCAGATTCATCATGTCTCCTGGGATAACCTCTCCATTGTCTTCCACCAGCCCATTGACTGGATAGTCAACTTCACCAGCAAAGTGCCTTACCGTGAAGGATGCCGCAGGGTTGTGGGTAGAAAAGTTGCTGCTAGGCAATTTGGCTGTTGCGCTGCCTACAGTTATCGCCGGGTTTCTGTTTTCGAACCGCTTCCGAATGCTATCTAAAAATTGCAAGTCCGTTCTTCCGCGTCGCGTCTGATCGTTGAGTATACTCAGGAGACCATTACCATGCTTGAGTAATCCGCGGACCGCGTCGGTGTTGTCAAAGTAGCTTGTTGCTGGAACACTGACGTCCTCACTTTCCATCAAGTCGGCTTTCCTCTCAAAAAAGCTCTGAAGAGCAAAGTTATAAAGCGTCTCGGTGGCCGCATTGTTGAGGAGTTGGTCTAAAACGGAACCGGTCGATGCCGATTGCGAAAAGCCCGGAAAGTCGATGATCGATAAGGTGTTCGCGACCTGGTCTTCCACGGCGCACGTTCTTTGATTGATATGCTCAATGACATATGCAACTAGTAAAGAGTAAAGGGTTCGTGCCAACTCATCTGCGTTCTCTCGAGCTCCCTTAGGATCGAGCATGACTGTGACTCGTTCCCGGTGGATGGTCTTCGTCTTGTAGCCAATGCTGGTTTCTAGATCTTGCGCACTCAACCCTAGAAAAGCAGCCACAATCCCCAGAACCTCCCTGTTCTTCACTGTAGTCACCGTCTCGCCACCTTCATGGGAGTAGCCGCCGCTATCGTCGGCCGAAGGAAGCGTCGACTGGCTTGTAGTGAATTCCAATTGGCCGATGTGAAGAATACTTGCCAGTATTTGGCATATCTCAGCAACATCTCCTCGAGGGAATTCCAATTTCCGTAAAGCGGTCTTGAAATGCTGAAAACCTTGGGTGTCGTTGATTCCGACCTTGAGCTGTGTGGGGTGACCAAGATATCGCCACCTTTTGTGACCTATGTTGCCAGACGACCTGTTGCCGACGCCGCCTTCTGCTACGATGCCTGGTTGGTCCAAGCCTAGATGTGCCTTCTCTGCAGGGCTAGTCCCGGCCAAGAGGTAGTATAGTACATGGAAGCTTCGTTCGCCAGTGGGAACGGAGGCTATCCTGCTTCTTTCTAGTCGATGGTCGAGCAGCTTCCCTCCAATGAGGGTTGGGTTCATCGTTGATGAAGCGTCATACTGCAGTTCGTAGAAGAGCCCGGCTTTTGAAGCAGTTGGAGAAGTGAGAGATTTCGTTGTAGTAAGTGTGTCAAACACGAAAGCGGCGAGAGAGAGCTTGGTGGATAGCGGCGTGGAGGAAAAGGAGAGTATCGAAGAGAGCAGGTGAGAGCGAATGGTTGTCTTGCCGGAACCGGATTCGCCCAAGAAGACCACCGCTTGATTCTCACCTCGTCCGCCTAGCCTTGCCCAAGCTCTTCCGGCCAAGTCCTCGGCCTCGCCCATGGCACTTCCCACACTTCCTCCATCTGGACCCTTTGTCGAGGAGGTATAGGTATTAAGGGAGACGAGGGCCTGAGATGATAATTTCGACACTGGGAGGGAGACGTGAAAACGACTTGCAAGGTGCGCAGTCAAATGAGTGTCCGACTGTAGATGAGCGGGCAAAGCAGGTAACGACGGTTGTGCGTGCGAGGGAGTCGAAGCATTAAGAGAGGGGAGAGCCATGCTGCTGGCTTAGAAGCAAGGCCCTTGGCCAAGGATATCCAAGGGCGGCAAACCACCGTGGTCGTAAGGAGTATAAGGACAGGGAAGCCAATCTCGAAAAGCCGTGGCAATGGATCAATGGGATATCAGTGCAGAATGAACGTAGATAAGAGTGATACCGTGGATAAAGGTGGATAGATTGTAGGGATAGTGCCGCGGAAAGGTATTTCAAGGTGTTCCCAACGAATGAAGGGCGGTCCCAGATAGCGAAGGTATGCGCAAAGAAGCGAATGTGTCTTAATAGATGGTAACAGCTGTACAGAGGTCAGAATGGGAAGATCAGGTCGTTGTCGTAAGGCGGAAGAGCAGCAGGTCCTTGGTGGTTGTTCTAGCAATACCTTTACTCGTATGGAGTGGCACAGTGGATCCCCAAATTTAGTGTTTAGCCCCGGGAACGCGATTCTTTTACGAGATGCACGTTGCCACAGTCTCCCTGAGGCCCCCTGGATCTCCTTCTTTGACTAAGAAGGTCTACAAGAATTGGCAAGATATACACCAGATAACACTACTTTGCACCGGAAAGGATTTTACTACAGTGTACATAGTCCGTACTCTAGAATATATTCCTAGAGGTGCGATTTGTTTACATAGTACAAGAGACTTCAGGAGATAATCCCTCGACGACGGGTAACTAGCCACTAGCCCACTAGTGCTGTGTGCACCATGGGTTCGGAGCGTCGTCCTGCGTAACATCCAAAAGCGAAGATCCACACAAGGGGCTTGAAGGTTATTGAGGATGAATCAGTAATGACTGACATGCCTCGATAGATTGTAATTTGGAGTAGCCATGCAGGCCACGTACTCAGTTACTCTCTACCTACTCCACACATAAACAATAAGGTACAGTAAGAAGTTGGGGTGAATACGAGCTGACCCAAGAGTATATAACGCGCGTTACTATTTCGGTCAACGAGGGTGCGAGGCAATCGGCAGGGGCTCCAGCTAGCCCCGATCTAGCCTTCTTTAGCGTTGTTTGATTTTCTGGGCGCCGACCACGACAACCACAACAGCGCCATCATCTACCATCCCACTCCTTCATCTCGCTGTCAGGAGAAGAAGCAGAAGATTATTCATTCCCGCTGTGGTCCCATTCGTTTTCTTCCCTACAACTCCCTCACTCGCTTCTCACTTTCGTTACTGTGCGAGACTGCTTTTTTCGCTCTTCTAGCTCCCGGTTCTCTACACTTTCGCCATCAATTGCGAAGCCCCTCAGAGGCTCGAATTATTACCTCTTCGCATCCGTCAACGACTTTCACGGCCGAGACCAAGAGAGCCTATCATTGGGATCTATCCAAAGGAGCCCTTTGGGGCTGAGATTGGATTGAGATCCACAACATGTCGATGTCCCCCTTCAATCGCACGTCAACATATTCGGGAGCCTCCACCCCCACTGGCGCCCGCTCTACAGCCCAGCAGTCGACTCAAGTATCGACGACCACCCTGCTCAATGCATTACACACCGCCTACGCTTCCGCCCAACCATATCGACTTGACGCAAGTACAACCTTGGTAATCAATACCTGGCTGACCGCTGCCAATCCCGGTCCTGGAGGTCAGCATGGGGGAACAGTTGACAGCGAGCTCGCAAGGCAAGTATACGAACATGCTCGGCGGCGAGCAGAGGACGGCTGCGTCGTCCTAGGGTAAGACCTCCTAGGAAGCAAGGTCTGAAAGCAAGTGCTAAATGATATTTGTTAGATCCTTGCATCATTCTGCTCCCTCTCTACTCTCGCCCTTCATATCTGCACTCCCCTTGGCAGTACCATCCTCTCTCCACATAGCTCTAGCCGCTTTGAGGCCATTCACACATTGTGTCACGCCATACAATCCTACAACTCCAAGGCATGCGGCACTGGCAGCTACATTCAGTCTGACTCTTGCAGGCAACATCAGCGCCGCATCCTTGTCACTTTCGCACTCTGGTATTGATGTTCGTAGCGGACTCCTCCATTTGTCCCAAGAAGAAGGATATCGAGCATTCGATGTATTCTATTACCTCCTCACATCCGCCTCAACCCCAGCAGAAAGGGAATTTTTGAGTCTAAAACATCCTTCCGCATATTCCTTACTCAACAGGTCCGGCACGTATACGCCACCAACCTATCTGCCTGCCGCTGATGACACGGCTTCGGCGGAAGACTTTCGATCCTCACTGAAAGAGATTGGAATCAAGGGTTCCGCTCACCGACATTTGATCTCTACCCTCGCAGGCTTGCTCAAGCTGGGGGAAACGCTTGGCCTTTTGATCGATCAAGAAGACCTGGAAGAAATATGTGAAGATGTCGGTGGCCTCCTGGGACTTGAGCCCGAGGTACTCATGCGGAAACGTAGCACAGACGAACGAGGTATTCTGCTCTCGGGTATTTACGAGGCTCTGGTCGATTGGGTTTTGATGAAAGCCAACCTTGCTATCTCTGCCGAATTACAAAGACACAAGGATGGAGATGATTCAAGTGATAGCGCGGCTGGCGCTAGGACTCCCAGGACAGACGAGGACGACAGTGATACCGTGAACATCACAGTGGTCGAAATACCTGGCCAAGATCTTGGCAAAGCCGTGGCCCTGCGTGGTGTTTTTGACGGTAATTTGGGTATCAATGCAGAGATGAAAGAAGACGGAATCGATGTTACGGCTCCTGGTACATCTATCGTCAGAGACATGCAGAACGCTGTGTCAGACGTTGCTGCTGATATGGGCCTGACCCATGGTCCGGTGGCACGTGATCGAGCACTGGAGCGAGAGCGCCAAGAGGAGGTCCTAGAGAAAGTTGGGTTAGAAGCAGAAGTAGGCGGATTCCTTAGGAAAATATTGTATCCGGTAGAAGGACAGGGGATTGCGGGTGGCACGAACGCCCGGATGGATCTCCCAACGGTACTTGGAAGCAGCAGGATTTGGTACCATCTGGCTCTACACCCAACAGACGAAGCGCTTAGTAGTCTCGGTACTTTGGCTTCCACAACATCAGCCTGGTCGGCTGGAACAGTCTCCAAGCAGCTTCGGACATGGAGGCTCCCAGAATGGGCGAATTATCGAAACAAAAGTCTAGACTTTACCGCTGACTTTGACTTGGAAGAGTTTTGCACACGATATTCCAGGCTTGGCTGTCAGGAAGGCCGAGATGGTGTCGAAAGCTGGATACTTGAACGTGGCTGGAGCAACGGAGAGGTTGTTGTAGGACACGAGCGGGTCTGGATCCGCGAGTCAGCATGGTGGGAGGCAGAAAGCATGCTGGATCTAAAGCCAATGGAAAGTTCCGTCTACGCACAGAACCCCTTTGAAACGATAGGTGGTGGAGGCATGGAGAGCGAATATCCTGCCGGGACGCCCGAGCGACACGGGAGCGGACTATTTCCCCCAATGTACGAGGAAAATGGCAGTCGAGATGACTTATTGAAACGGCAGCAGAGCAGAGCTACGATGGGTCAAAGTGTTTTGGGTGCAGCTAAATCCATCGCCCCTACCATGGCGCGTACCCTCAATACCATGCCCGGCGACTATGGTCTTGGTGCTAAGGGAGACGACACAAGAGGACAAATCACCTACTACGATGATGAAACCGGGGAATATGCCAATGACCCCGAACTAGCCCACCCAAAGGCCATCGTTGCCGAGCCTGTGGAGAAGTCCCGCCGTGTTTGGGTTGCTTTTGTCTGGGCGCTGACCTTCTGGATACCCTCGTTTTTACTACGTCATATCGGTCGGATGAAGCGGCCAGATGTTCGCTTCGCCTGGAGGGAGAAGTTGGTCTTGGTCTTGCTCATATTCTTGCTCAACGCTACCGTCGTCTTCTATATCGTGGAATTCGGGAGGCTGCTATGTCCCAACATGGACAAGGCTTGGAATGCAAAGGAAGTCGGGTACCATACTGGTGACAACGACTTCTGGGTCAGTATCCACGGCAAGGTTTACGATATTTCGAAATTCTGGAAGGTGCCGCATGGAGACTTCGCTCCTGTCGCCGACAAGTCTTCAATGCAGCCATTTGCCGGAATGAATCTCGACGAGTATTTTCCACCACCTTTGTCTACGGCCTGCAGATTTCTTGTGACTAGCGATAGTGCGCCACCCATTCTCCTCGTGAACAGTAGTAATACCATTCAAAATACTGCAGCCATACACAAATCCGGTCCGATCAATCAGCCAGATACTACCACCAAGTTGCATGACATCAACTGGTACACTGACAGGTTCCTACCCAAAATCCAAGAATATTACAAAGGAGATCTTGTGACGAAAAAGGGATCTGTCTATTCTCAAGGACAAAACGATGCTAGGACGTGGGTAATCCTGAGTGGCAAGATCTACGACTTGACGGATTATTTCTATACCCGAAAAACCATGGGAAATATTGGCATGTATTCCTTCATTCCTGAGGAAGTTTCAGATGTGATACAACAAAACGCTGGCAGCGACATTACAAGCCAGTGGAAATTCAACGACCCTAGGTATCAAAAAACACTGGACTGCATGGACAATGCCTTTTACGAGGGAAAGACGGATTTCAGGGATACACCAAGATGCCAGGTCAACAATTATATTCTACTTGCTTTCACAATCATCCTGTGTACTGTCATCCTAACCAAATTTCTCTCTGCTCTTCAGTTTGGGTCAAAAAGCAGGCCTGCAGCCCAGGATAAGTTCGTGATCTGTCAGGTGCCAGCATACACAGAAGGCGAAGATCAGCTGCGGAAAGGTCTCGATTCTTTGACCGCCCTGCAATATGATAACAAGAGGAAATTAATCTGCGTAATGTGTGATGGTATGATTGTCGGTGGCGGTAACGATAGACCCACGCCGAAGATCGTGCTCGATGTTCTAGGGGTTGATCCTAGAATCGATCCGCCAGCGCTACCTTTCAAGTCGATCGGGCAAGGTAGTGAGCAACTTAATTATGGCAAGGTCTACTCCGGTCTCTATGAATATGAGGGGAACGTGGTCCCCTATATTGTCATAGTCAAGGTAGGCAAGGAGTCCGAACAGATCAAGCCAAAGCCGGGGAACCGCGGGAAACGAGACTCCCAAGTTATGCTGCTCAGTTTCCTCAATCGCGTTCACCACCGCTCGCCAATGTCACCACTCGAGCTTGAAATGTTTCACCAAATCAACAACATCATTGGCGTGGACCCTGAGCTGTATGAGTACCTTTTTATGGTGGATGCAGATACCAGCGTAAAGGAAGATTCATTGAATCGCCTCGTTGCCAGTTGCGCCAATGATGCTAAGATTGCGGGAATTTGCGGTGAGACCAGCCTGGAGAACGAGGAGCGGAGTTGGTGGACGATGATCCAAGTTTACGAGTACTATATATCACATCATCTGGCCAAGGCTTTCGAGTCTCTGTTCGGTTCCGTCACATGTTTGCCGGGATGGTAATCCTCCTCTACCTTTAGTCGTGATTTCAGCTGACAGGTTCCCAGTTTCTGTATGTATCGACTTCGGACTGTCGATAAAGGACGGCCATTGATCATCTCCGATAAAGTCATCAATGACTACAACGCCTGTAACGTGGATACCTTGCACAAGAAGAATCTCTTTGCGCTTGGAGAGGATCGATATCTTACAACACTTATGACGAAACACTTTCCGCAGATGTCTTACAAATTCGTACCGGACGCTTACGCAAGCACCGCCGCGCCGGAGACGTGGGGCGTGCTCCTGTCTCAGAGACGTCGGTGGATTAATTCCACCGTCCATAACCTAGCGGAATTGGTGTGGTTGCCAGACCTTTGCGGCTTTTGTTGCTTCAGTATGCGTTTTGTTGTCTTCATCGATCTCTTCGGAACGATCATCCTGCCTGCTACCTGTGGTTATTTGGGCTATCTAATCTACCGCGTTGCAACGCATACTGGACAATTCCCGTTGATTTCGATCATCATGATAGCAGCCGTTTATGGCCTTCAGGCCGTCATTTTCATTCTCAAACGACAATGGCAGCACATCGGCTGGATGTTGATTTATCTTCTGGCCTTTCCCATCTACTCTTTTGTCCTCCCTATCTATTCGTTTTGGAACCAGGACAACTTCACCTGGGGTACGACTAGGATTGTCATTGGAGAAAAGGGCAACAAGCAGATTGTGGCCTTGGAGGACGAAGGCTTTGATCCGCGGAGCGTCCCGTTGCAACGGTGGGACGACTACGCTGCCACCAATAACCTTCCTGGTCGTCGTGGCATGGCGGGCAACATGGAGAAATACTACGATGACGATTATGGAAACAAGGGTTTGGAGATGGATGATGTTCATTCGGTCTATTCCTCTGCCAAGCCGGCTTCCACTATTCTCACTGGCTTCCACAACGCTCCACCTACTTACGTGCCACCTCAGTCTCCCGCTCCTTTCAGTCAACCAATGAGGCAGTCCACCTACTCTACCGCTTCCTACAAAGACTCACCTCAGTATCCCCGCTCGCATTCGAGACTCCAGTCTGTGACGGGCATGAGCGATCATTATCAAGACCAGCCATACCAGCGGATGAGCATGCCAAGCACGGACAATCTCATTGCTATGCAGTCGCCGCCACTACGTCAGAGCCACAGCCCGCTCGGATATGGTAGCAGACCTGCCAGCACGATAGATTTTCAGAGAGCCTACGTCGGTCCTGACGATAACATGATCGCCGATGCTGTACGCAGCTGTCTCACCGAAGTTGATCTCGATAATGTGACGAAGAAGCAAGTGAGGGCGCTGGTGGAGCAACGGCTGCAGACGGAGTTGACGGGTGAGAAGAAGGCATTTCTGGATCGGCAGATTGATGCCGAGTTGGCGAATATGTAATGGTAAAGTCATGACGAAGCGCGGGTATGGGCATTTTACGACATTTAATGGCTATTGCATTGGAGGAGGAGGGTTATCGTTGGGTTTAGAGCGTAATTAGGCGTCTACTATATATTGCTGGCATCTGTATTGCCGAATTAATATTTTGGTCCGACAGTCTCTTCAGCATTTGCTCTCTAGTCCCGATCATAAGTCTTCGCACCATCCGTACTTTTTAAAATTAAAGTCGTACTTTTCCCTAAGCTATAACTTTTTCCCCCCTAATTAGGAACTTCTAAATTTTTTAGATCTAGCTTAGAATAAGTTAGTTTATATCCTATAAAAATTTCTAAGGATAATACTAGGTTTTTAATTAATAGATAAAAAGGAAAGTAAAAGTAATAAAATCCCTAATTTACTAGTACTTTATAGATTTCTGTTATAATATTAATAGAACTTTATAATTAAGTAAAGAGATAGAAAATTTATATATTTAAAGTTCTTTATTTATTAATTTTCTTAGGATTTTCCTTAGTAGTAATTTAGAGGTAATAGAAGTATATATAATACGACTTTTAATGGTTTTTGGTGTAGAATTACATGGGGTGCTAAAACTTATGGCCTAGTACTATACTTAGCCGATAAGTCCGCGTGGTCCGTTACAAACGCCAACCGGGACAGCCGCTACACCTGATCCAGAACGCCAAGCTTTGGCCATGTATTACGCGGATCAATCCTACCTCAATATGAACTATGTCGAACAAGCGAATAGAGCAGGCAGAGGTAGAGAAGTATTGGGAGATCTTCTCGCCTCTAGCTGGTGGCGGTAAATATCTCACCGGTGCTCAGGCCGCTTCCGTCCTTAAGAACAGCCAGTTACGAGATGACCAGCTGGAACGAGTCTGGGATCTCGCTGATGTGGACAATGATGGCAACCTCGACTTCGAGGAGTTCTGCGTGGCTATGCGGGTCATCTTTGACCTCGTGAACGGTGTACGTCTTTGACAATCAATCCTCTAGGACATAGCAAGTTATGGGTACGCAAGCCCTTCTTCGAGCTGACATTGCCTTGCAGGAATACGCAGATGTTCCCTCCACTCTACCCGATTGGCTCGTGCCAGAGTCCAAAGCCCACCTCGTCCAAGCCACCCGCGCTCTCTCGGGAAACCAGCCCTCTTTCTCCCCAATATCCCCCTCCTTCACCGACGACGACGATGACACAGCGGGCCTAAAAGACGGTTTCGATTGGTACATGTCACCCGCTGACAAGTCAAAGTACGAATCCATCTACACAGCCAACAAATCGCCCCATGGCGCCCTCACATTTCAATCTCTGGAACCATTATACTCAAGTCTAGACGTGCCGGATACGGATCTACGCTCGGCATGGAATCTCGTCAATCCGGCCTCGGAGCCCGCAATCGGAAAGCACGCAGCACTAGCATTCCTACACATCCTCAACAACAGACACGAAGGCTATCGCATCCCACGCTCGGTCCCCTCTTCCCTCCGTGCGACATTCGACCAAGGTCAGATCGATTACAACCTCGAAAACAAAAGCGTGAAGTCGAAATCCTCATCGGCGCAGCGTTGGGGCGATGACGACGACGACAGAGAAACGACTACGGGCCGCAAAGCCAAATTTGGAGACACCTACTTGAGCCGGCTAGGCGTTGGCGGGAAGAGCAGTTACCAACCCACCGGCACGGATTTCAGCACCACGCGTACGACAGAGGACTGGGAGGAAGTTCGGCTGAAGCGCCAATTGCAGGATCTAGAGAACAAGATCAAAACGATAGAAACGAGGGCCGCCAACGGCAAGGGTGGGCGAAGGCGGGAAATGGAAAGCAAACCGGCGCTTGTGAAACGGGAGCTGGAATCCTTGCTGGAATACAAGCGGAAAGATATTCGTGAGTTGGAGAGGGGGGAAGGGAGGAGTAAAGCTGGGGAGAGTCTGAGGGGGGTGGAGAGTGAGATTCAGGGTGTGAAGGAGATGGTGGAGGGGTTGGAGGCGCATTGGAGGTCGAGAGAGGGGGTATTAGAGGATTTGAGACGGCAGGTTGAGGAGGAGAAGAGGGTGGGGAGGTAGGTGTTAAGGACGGTTCGAAGAAAGGATGTAAATAGGAGACTGGTGAGATCCACATGACGTCGCATAGTGTCTTACCTGACCCTCAAACATATCCTTAATCCTTGAGCGAACCAAATCATGCACTTTATAATTAATTTATCACACCTTAATCCCCAAACCCCAACCCCAACCCCAACCCCAACCCCATCCCCAACCCCATCCCCATCCCCAATCCCCTCTACCCTCTACCCTCTACCCTTTATTAATCTCATCCCCTCTACCCCCCCAATCCATATCATCTATATTCTATATACATACACATATATATATATAATATACACCCCGAACTTAGGATTAGGAATTGCCGTTTTCGTTCGGGGAAGGGAGTATGGCCGCTTTAGAGGGAGCACTAAGGGAGTAGGGGGGAGCAGGGGGAGCATTAAGGGAGCAGCGAGGGAGCACGAAGGAGTAGAAGGGAGCACTATAGGCCAGTATAGGGCGCAGTAGGTAGGAGCCTGATCTGGCCGCTTAATTTCTAGCTATCATTCCTTATAACCTCCTCAAGATCCTAATGCTATCATGATCTATTGCCTAAGCGCTCAGCACAGTGGCCATGTTCTGTGTCGTTATGAAAAGGGACCTGGAAAAGGCGACTCCCTGTAGGATTAGAGTTGAGAAAGGGAAACCCCGCCCTGTACTTTCTCTTTCCCTGCGGCTTAGGGAGAAAGTAATATGAGCCGCCTAGGCCCAATCAAAAGACAACACTAATAGTCTCGCAAAGATTGCTGTGGCTAGTAGAAGCGCCCACGCGTCCCTGGTGACCACAGTGATCTATCTCACCTACTGAAACTCTCTCTCTTATGTACCAGTTGTCAAATACGCTCGTCGATCGAACGGTCCGGGTCTTGTTTCTCGCGGCGAAAAGCATTGTAACCGGCAATATACATAGCAGCGCAGGGTTCTACTTCCTGGGTCTTGTACCTATCAAATGTTTTCAACGTATCGTGAAGTCGATTTATAACGTCACCAGATCCACCCCTGGTGGAAGCACGAACTCATACCTGACTCTCTCAGGCGTATCCCCTCTCAAGCCATCGAGACCTCGTTTCCAGGCATTATGTGCCCGCTCCTCAGGTTCATGCGCCTCTGGGTGCTTGAGCAGGTTGCATCCACCCTGAGGTAAGTGATCGTCACTCATTATCCTGAAGATGATGTCGCGGTCACTGCATGCCTGCTGCAGAGCGTTCAGCCTATCCAGTAGTTCTTCGCCCCATGCGGCATTGCGTAGAATATTCCTGTATGTGTCTTGGATGATGAGGAAATTGAGGTTGTCGAAAATTATGGTGTCTGTGATGATTTGGAAGAGTTCCGTCTGAAGATCTTTGCCATTGATAAGACCTTTGTTGTCGTAGAAGTTGTACAACGTCAAGGAATGCAGGAGAGGTGGTAAGGCGTCTCGGAGGCGGTAAGGTGCTTTGAGAATGCCGTTGATGCCACCAAGTACCATTTCTGGCTGTATGCGGAGAGTAGTGAGGCGATCGAACTCGTTCAGCTTGCCCATTGGAGCTTTTCGGTTGAACTCTGGTCTATGTTGTTTGCATGTTGCATCGTTGTCATACAAGTCGAGATATTCAAGAGTGTGATTGTGGTGGCATAGTATGCGCTGTAGCTCGTCATGGGAGATCATGTAATTGAGTCTTCCATCCCCGCCCATGGACATGAAACTCTGCATGTAGAGTGTCAACGATACTAGAGCTTTCGGTAGCTGTAGACATGCTTTCAGACCACGATTGTCAGAAGAAAGAAGTCGAGTGTCTCCGCCGCAGGTGATGGTTAGATGCGCTACATTTGACTTGCCGAGGGGTAACTGATCTGATACTGCGTGCATGCAGCAGGGATTGAGATCGAAAAGCTCGAGCTTGCGAATGGATGGCCGGAGAAACAAAGTTTCTATGCCGCTCATAAATACAGCAGGATAACAGCGTATACTCTCTTCGTCGCTAGTAACGTGCGAGTCAAACAAAGTGGCTTCGCTCAATTGCTGGAGCGCTTTGCTCTCTTCCAAGGCTTCCAAGAACGGCAAAGCAAAGTAATGATCGTTGTGTCCATGACCAAAGTAATCCACAGATAGATCCAACTTGGAGACATTGGGTAGACACGCCGTTAAAATTGCCATGAACGGGGCTCGCGCTTGCGAATGGAGGGCCTCAGCGAGCCGTTTGAGCTCAAGGTTAACCCCTATGGCAAGCAATGCTCGCCTTTCTCGTCGTCTCGAGCGCTGCTCATGAGGACTGACTTCCTCTTTACGCTCGACGGTCCAGGAATAACGTTCTCTGAGATCCAGATGCTTGACAAGTGCACCGAGCTCTGGCTTCTCGACGATGGTGCGCAAAAAGTGCCAGAGCTTGGCGAATGAGTTCTCATCGCCCTTATGCTGGAATTTTGAATAGAGCACTGGGGTGCTCTGGGCACGCCAATCGCGGTTGACTAGACAGCAAGCATGAAGGCTTTTGATGCGCTCGTTCTCATCACTTGCACGGAGGAGATCCGGTTGTCTCGGTCCGTCTCCGTATATATCTAGCAGGATACTAGCAAGAATTTCGGCTGGCAAAGCCATTCGATCAGGCATTCAGCCTCTTCAAAACGATGTTTCGTGGACAGGTTAGATAATTAAACCGCTTATTTTGGGTCACATAGTACCCAAGTCAGATTCACAAACAGCAGTGAATTTAGAGGAAGTTCGATTATTCAGAAAGCACTTTGAGGAAAGGGTTCGCAAAATGTGCACAGGACCGTATCGCATTCCGGTAAACAGATGTATTCGTTTCCTCCTCTAGAGATATTACCAGCTCGTTTTAGTCTGTCTAGGGTATATACCGTCAGCTGTGCAGAGGGGGGAGAATCGCCGCTCGATGCAGGCATCGGGGGCGGCCAGCATAAAGGCGATGAGGATTCAAGATCGTACCGTGTATCTGGAGTATTTTTCTCTATCGATACGTTATAGAGCGACGAAAATAACACTTCTCAGCAGTCGCGTCAGGCTTCCAATGCGTTCATGGGAGCTACAAGGCCTTCGATCGAGTGATAGAATCGATATTTCGCTTACCTATGGTACTATCGACGCGTCCAAACACCAGGTCTTGTCGGAAATAGCAAAAAACGAGCTTTAGCAGCGACGTAGGTTCATGGACTCTGGAGAGTGGATGGTAGTTTTGATTCTCACCAAATTTTGGGGGAGAAAAAAACAAGGTTCAATGCCAAGGAGTCGCAATCATTTCCAACAAGCTACCCCTATTCCAACAATACTTGTCAAAAACTAAAATTTAGCGAGATCCCATATCCCTACTATAGTAATTAGTATACGCGAACTATCTACCCTCGCGTACTACCTATAGATATCTCTAGTACCCTATAATAATTAGAATTTAGAGCTATATATAGTTAGAAGATACTTAATTATACCTCCTATCTATAATTACTACCCCCTAGTAGCTCTCTATTATAAAATATATAAAGTATTAGTAGATTTATTTAAGTTTACTTTAATTTAGTAAATACTTTCTTTTTCTTATTAAAATCTTATATTTTTCTTTATAATTTTTATTAATAGTAAGGCCTTCTTAAAGTAGCCTTTTATAAAATATCTATTAAAATTAGTAAATTCTAAGAATCTTTATATTAATTTAATATTATATAATATAAGTTATTCTTATATTACTTATATCTTCTTAAGACTTATATAAATACCTTTAATTATTATTATAAACCTTAAGAACTTAATTAAAGTCTTATAAAACTTATACTTCTTTAATTTTAAAAGTAGTTCTATTTATAATAGATATATTAATATATCTTATATCTAAAGAATTAGACTAACTACAAGGAATTAAATTTAAAATCGAATTTATAAACTTATATAATACTAAATCTATATAAGATATAAGCTAGTTATAAGTAGTTTAGTAATTTAAGTTAATACTAAAAATAACTCCTAAGTACTAAAAAAATAGTTAGTTTATAAAGGATATATTCCTTTAAGGTTTTAAAGTAGATTAATATATTATTAAGGTATATAATTACTACCTAATCTAAATAGGCTTATATATAAATATTATTAATTAGTACTTAGTAAGTTACTAGTTATTAGGATATCTTAATATATCTAGCTAGTATAATACGGCTTACTAGTAATATCCTAGTAGTATTAATTCAGCTTCTTATTATCCTAACGGATATCCTTTTATCTAGATATCTAAGAGGCTAGGTAGCTTCCTTAAGGGGTATTTAAATAGTCCTCCCTCTACCTCTTTAAAAGGTAGAGATTAGTTCTTTTATAACTATAAAGTTACTAGAGTATTAAGTCTACCTTTATAATACTATCTATTCTAGCCCTTAGGAACTAGCCTTTTAGTCTAGTTCCTAATAATTCTAATCTCTCTACCTCTAAAGGGGGATAATCTAGATTATAATAGTATAATAATATAAAGATATCTAATATTAAATAAAATTAAAATATATTAATTAATTAATTAATTAATTATACTCCTATACTAGCTAAAGCTAATAAGGGTAGACTTTTTAGGGGGTACGCCTAGCGTACCTATCGTTCGGGGAGAAACCTAGCTAAGGGATAAAAACTCTACCTACCATCCGCAGGCTATACTATTATTCGGCTCCTTCCCTCCCCCCCTAATAGACCTGCTATCGGGGCGGTATATCGAGGGGTCGGGTCTACCGTCTATAATACCAAGGTTTTATTAACTATATTCTCTTCTCTTTAATTAGGGCGGAGCCCTTCCTCTCTATTAGTTCTCGCTAACATCTCTTTTACTAGTATAAACTAGTAGAGGGCGCCTGACCTAGTTAACCACCTCGCCGCCGCCCTTATCCCTATTAGTAATAAGAGAATAGTATTATAGTCTTCCGACCTAGCCTCTAGTAATATCTAACTCCTACTAGTATAATAGTTAGGATAGAATAGTAGGACGTATTTACCGGTCTACCTCGCCGCCCCGCACAGGTAGCTAGGACTTAGGATCCTAGGAACCTTCCTAATAAATAAGAAGTAGTTAAACCTAATCTTATCCGTGCGTAACCAGACCGTTATAGAGCTCTCCGGCTTCTTTAGGCCCTTATAGAGGTCCTATCTCCCCCCTACTAGGTCACCCTTCTATGCTAGGCTCGTGTTTCGGCCCTCTAATCCCCGCTAGTAGTGGCGCTACCGGCCCTACTACTGGCCTTCCTACTAGGTTAGCATCCTTTTCTATAGCGTTAGGTTATCGAGTACCCCGTTTAGCGACCGCTTCGCCTAAGACTCCTTCTTAGCTAACGGGGGTAGCGGAGGGCGTAGCCTCCTACCCCTTTTTAATTATAACCGAGACTTGATCTTCGCGTTCCCTCTCAGGACTGTCTTATATATCCCTTAGAGGATCTTACTCTATAGTAGGGCCTTATTAAGGAAGTCTCTTACCGACGGGATTCCCGCCTCTACTTTAAGGACCGGAATTAGGGTAGCCTTATACGCCCCTAGTACTTTACGCAGTCCTTTATTCTAGATCGTCGTCAGGGTCTTTACGTGCTTCCCTACTACCCCGGGGGTATTCTTTAAGCTATACTATATTAGCGCCGCGAACGTTATTATAAGCCTTACTACTACCACGTATATAAGCCTACTAACCGGTAGAATCGCGCCCTATATAAAGCCGGCGACGTAGTAGAGCGCCTGAATCTAGTTATCTATCTTAGCTTATACCCTCCTTAGGTGTACGTTCTAATTTAGCTTACTATTAAGTATAAGTCCTAGGACCCTAATCGACGTCTTTAGTTTAACTTTAATTCCCGCGAGCTTAACTATTACGTCTATCTTTATACCCTTTATTCTACGGGTTATATAAACGAGCTCGTACTTCTTCGGTATAAATAAGGCTCTATAGGTCTTCGCCTACCGCAGGTATACCTCGTAGGCTTTATCTAGAACCTCGTAGTTCCGTTTAGTACTCCTACTATAGGCTAGTAGATAGACGTTATCTATAAATCCGCCGACTTAAATTAGTAGCTTTAGCTTTTTATACTCCTCGATTAGGGGAGTATTAAAAAACAGAAATAATATCGGAGAGATAGGTAAGCCCTAGGGGATCCCTGTCTCTACTAACTCTATATTAAAATATATTAGAAGTCTAGCGTAATAAAATTAATATAATATTAGAGTCTAATATAGGAGATATTAAAGTAAGAAATAATATAGCTAGTAATAGAATTTCTAATAAAACCCTTACTAGTACTATTATACTTAATAAACTTATTACTACTACTAAAGTTAAAGAAGAGTAGTTAATAAAAGAAAGAAAGCTTTAAAGTATCTAAAAAAGGATAGCTTAATTATAAGTAGAAGTAGAAGTAATTATACTAGATTTATATTAGATTACTAGCGGATTATTAGGCGGGATATAATAAGGGTTAAGACTAGGCCTAATAGAGAATTAATACCCTTTAAATTAAGGTATTAATATATAAAATATATTAGACCCTAGGGTAGGCTTTATCCTTAATAGTTTTACCCTAAGTTAGTCTACTAGAGGCTAGTTAGAAGAACCTAGTAGTTAATACCCTAGGAGCTACTTAAAGCCTAAGGACTTACCCTTTTATAAGGGGAAGAATATATATAAGTATAAAAAATAGTATTATATTATAAATATTATATTTTAATTAATACCTAATAAATTCCTAAATAAGTTTATAAAGGTTACCTAGGCTATATAATTCTTAAAAGGTAAACCTACTAAGTTATAAGATTATTATAAAAAGTTATTATTAGGGAGAGTAGTTACTTAAGAGTACTTTACTTAATACTTATTAAACCTTATTAAGGACCTAGTAAACTACTAGCTTTATAATATATAGTTATATTTAGATATATAATAAAACCTTAACTAATTAATATAAAGCTTTAATATATATTTAAGTAGGATTAAATTATAAATCCCTCCTTTCCTAGAGGAATATTAATAGATTAACTTCTTTATAAAGTTATACCTAAACCTTTAAAAGGCCCTTATAAACTATTAAAACCTCCTTATAATTAAAGAAAGCCTAATTACCCTTACTACTTAATTAGAGAATAACTAGTAGTATTATATTAGAATAATAGTAGGTAATAATTATATTACTAAAAAAGGGGATTATTTTAATAGGTAGAATAAAGGTTAGAAGAGGGAAGGAAGTTAAGATAAAAGTATTAATCCTTTTATAAAAGTAGGAAGTATATAACCTACTAGTAGCTATAATAAGTTATTAAATACTAAGGAAGGGTTAATATATTTTAATTATAAAAAGAAGGGCTATTATAATAAGGACTATTATAGGCCTAGAATACCTAGGAACCTAAATATAATACCTATTAATATTATTAGGAAGGGGACTATTAAATTAAAAAAAGGAAGCGCGCCTCTATTAAGACTTTAATATTAAGGCGCTTACTTATTAAAAGGGATTTATTATTAATTTATAATATTAATATTAATAGTTCTATTAATATATAAGGTATATAAGATTATATAGACTTCTTAATAGATATAAGAGTAGAGATTAATATTATCTCCTAAAGCTTTACTAAGTAATATAACCTAAAACTCCTAGAGGGCTATTAGCTATTAATTCTTAAATAGATAAATAGTTAGTTAATCTATTATTATAGTATATACTAGGTAGAGTACTATCTTATTAATAGCTAGGGATAGCTAGGTTAATATACTAGTATATTCTATATAATTAAGAAGAAGGGGTTATTAATTATTCTTAGTATATCTACCTTATTAGAAGCTAGGGTATAAGTAGATCTAGGGAGTTAAAAGTAATAATTTCTACTAAACTCTATTAATATATCTATCCTAGAGCTATAAATATTTATAGATACCCTTAAAGGTAAATTAGTAATTTATACTATTATTTATACTAGGTTATCCTAGGTAGAAACCTAGAGCTTTAAAGGTAAAGTACTAGTACTACTTAAAAGTCTTTATAACTTTTTAGATATCTTTTTAAATAAGGAGGTAGGATAACTACCTCTATTTAAGCCTAAGGACTATACTATTAATATAGATAGTTATAAGCCTCCTTATAAGCCTATTTATAATTTATTATAAAGGGAGTTAGAAACTCTATATATCTACCTAGATAATATTAAGTTAAAGGGTTAGATATAAGAGTCTATTAATCTTACAAGGGCTCCTATTTTATTTATATTAAAGAAGGATAGTAGCTTATAACTATATATTAACTATTATAAGTTAAATAAGATAATAATAAAGAACTATTATCCTCTCCCTTTAATTAATAAAATACTTAATTACTTATAAGGTATAAAGATATTTATTAAGTTAGACCTTAAAGATACTTATTATAAGATTTATATTTATAAGGGTAATAAATAGAAGACGGCGTTTTATATATAATATAGCTATTTTAAATATATAATTATACTATTTAAGTTAGTAAATACCCTAGTTATATTTTAAGCCTATATTAATAGAGCTTTAATAGGCCTAGTAGATATTACTTATATAATATACCTTAATAATATTTTAATTTTAATAAGTAGATATCTTAAGTTATAAGTAATAAATCTATTAGGTACTTAAGTAGTTATAAAAGTTTTAGCTTTATATAAATTAAAAGAAATATAAATTCTATATTAGTTTAATAAAATTCTTTAAGTTTATTATAAGTACTACTAATATATTAATAGATAGTTATAAGGTATTTACTATCTAAGACTAGCTAGTATTAATTATAGATTAGGAAGTTTAAGTATTCTTAAGATTTATAAACTTCTACTAGCGTTTTATATACTACTATTTATAAATAGTATTCCCCTTAACTAGCCTTTTAAAAGGTAGTAAGGATAGGAAGAAGTTAAGACTATTTATATAAGGTACTAGTAAAGAGAAGGCGTTTTATAACCTATATTATACCTTTATAATTATACCTATCTTAATATATTTTAATCCTAATAAGAAAATTTAGATTAAAATAGATATATCTAATTTTATTATAATAGCTATCTTATCTTAATAAGGTAATAATAGGGCTTAGTATTTAATAGCTTTCTAGTCTTATAAATTAATACCTACTAAGACTAGGTATAAGATATATAATTAAGAGCTATTAATAATTATTAAAGCCTTTAAGTAATAGTAATATTATATAGAAGGTAGTTATTATACTATTAAAGTACTTATAAACTATAATAATCTTAGAGGATTTATATAAGTAAAGTAGTTAAATAATTATTAAGCTTAGTAGGCTATTTATTTAACTATATATAACTTTAATATTAAATATTAACCTAGTAAGAAGAATCCTATAAATACTCTATTATATAGATCTAACTATAATAATATTAAGATATTATTTAACTAGCTCCTACCTACCTTATAGAATAAGCTAGTAAATTTAAGAAGTATTATCTTTAATTAAAAGTAGCTAGAAGAAATAACTAAGTATATAAACTTATCTAGCTTAAAAGGGCTTAAGAAACCCTTAATTAAGCCTAAAAACTTAGATAGAATGGGCGTAAAGCTACCTTCTTAATATTAAAGTAATATAATAGCGTAACTACTTAATCCTATTACTAGGGTTATTAGTTATAAATAATATATCTTATAAGTATTAATAAGAGTAGTTATTAGACTTAAAATAGCTTATAAAGCTAGATTAAAATCCTTAAAAGAACTTATCCTTTTATTATAAAGTAATAATCTATTTATTATTATATAGAAGGATAAAGTAAAGTATATAACTTCTAAGTAAAATACTATTAAATAGCCTTAGAAGGTTAATTTAATAGGATTATTAAGATTTAAAGGAGTACTTTATATACTAGATAATTTAGTATTATATATAGAAATTATTATAAGGTATTATAATAATACTTTAATAGGTTATTTTAGGTTATAAAATACCTTAAAGTTACTCTAATATAAGTATTATTAGAGTAGAATATTAGTAGATACTAAGTTATATATCTAAACTTATAAAATATATTAAAGGGTAAAGGCTCTTAGATATAAACTTTATAATAATATAGTATCTTTATTATAACTTAAAGGGCCTTAGGAAGAACTTTTTATAAATTTTATTATAGGCTTATTACCTAAAAAAAATAAAAAAATTCTATATATAATTCTATTCTTATAATTATTAATAGGTATATAAAGATAATCTAATACCTTCTAATTAAAAATACTTATACTACTATTAAATTAGCTAAGATCTTATTTAAGAATATTATATTATAATATAATTTATTAATAGGTATTATATTAGATTAGGGATCCTTATTTATAAGTATTTATTAGTTATAAGTCTACTATTATATAAAGATAAAGAGATAACTAAGTACTACCTTCTATTTATAAATAGATAGGTAGATTAAATACTAGAACTAAATATTAAAATATTACCTTAAGGTATTTTTAAATAAAGAATAAGATAATTAGGTTATATTACTCCTAATAGCTAAATTTATATACTATAATAATATTTATATTATATTAAGTTATTTATTATTTTATATAATATATAGATATAATCTATATATAAAAGATAAAGTTAGGGATAACTTTCTAGAAGGAGGAGTACTTATAATTAAAGACCGTGTAGAAAACCTTTTAAAAGTAAGAGTTATATTAATAGATTAATAAGAGACTATTTAAGTATAAGTTATAAAGTTTTATAATAAACTTTATATCTTAAAGTCTTATATAATAAGAGAACTAGTAATATTAATTATAAAGAACTTAAAGTAAAAAAGACTAAATTAAAAGTTATTATATAAGTATACTAGTCCCTTTAAGGTTATAAATATAATTAGATATTAAGTATACTACTTAAATCTTTTAATAATATAAAGAATTTATCTTATATTTTATATTTCTTTATTAGAACTATATTAAAGCTATCTTAATAAAGGTAAGTAACTATTTATACCTCCTTTAAAACTTATTAATAATAAAGAATATTATAAGGTAGAATAAATTCTAGATAAAATAAAAAGTAAAGGTATTTAATATTACTTAATTAAGTAATTTAATTATAAAATAGAATATAACTAATAAATATTTATTAAGGATATAAATATAAAAGACTTATAAAAGGAATATAATAATATATATATAATAAAGAGGTATTATAAGTAAAATACTTATACTTAATTATTATAATAAAATTATTTAAGTATAAAGTTAAATTATATAAGGTAAGTTATAAGTTATATTTATATAATAGAGATTTTAGTAAAGAAGTATATAAAAAAAGAATTAATTAAAGGGAAAATCTTTATAACCTAAAAAAAGAATCTTTACTTAAAGGTATAATATTAATATTTTATAAGGGGAGTATATTATAATAGGTTATAATCTAAGAAAGATAAGTTATTAAATAAGATAATATCTTTATTAAGGGGGAGTAGAGTAGGTATAAGAATAAGTATAATAGAGAGAGTATAAGGAGTATAAGGGGTATAAGGGAGGTAAGTAGTATAATAAGGGTAAGTAGAGGGCGCGGTACTAATAGTACTACTATTATAAAAAGGATAGCTAGGGCTAGTAGAAGTAGAGGCGGGTAATATAATAATAATAGAGGTAGGAGCCTCCTCCTCTTTTATATCCTCTTTTATCTCCTCTATCTCCCCCTTATTATTATTATTATTATTATTATCCTCCTCTTAAGATATAATTAGCTTATATAAAGATAGTATAATATTTAATATACTTACCTCCTTTAAATCTTTATTAACCTCTATTATAATAAGGGTAGTTAACCCCTCTTATAAAAGTATTAATATATATTATAAAAAGTATATAATAAAAGGACTTACCTACTACCTTATTATATCTAAAATACCCTTAAAGGTAATAGTTATATAACTACCTACCTCTACCTTAAGGTATAATAATTCTTTAAAGGTTTATAATTTATATAAAAATATTTTACCGCGCTTCTCTAAGTAAATTACTACTTTTACCTTAAAGGTAAAGGTAGTAACGCGTACTATAAAGGTAATATAATAAAAAGACTTTTTATATTAAAGTATAATAATAGGACTATAAATAAAGAGGCTAGATATATAAATATAAAAGGTAAGGGGTACTTATAACTTATTAATATACTATATATAAACTATATTAAAATCCTATTATTATAAATTAATTTATATTTCTTATAAAGGTTATAATACCTTTAATAAGCCCTACCTATCTTATAATTATATAATAACCTAGGATTTAAACCTAGGTGCTTAATATACTAAAGATAATAGGACCTAGGGAGGGCTATAACCCTAATAGTATAATAGGGTAGAGAGGTATAATAAGAGTATTTAACTATCTATTATAAAGTTAGCTAATATAAATACCTTTAAATATAAAGATTATAAGAATAATTTAAAAGAAATATAATATAATAGGATATTAATAAAGTCTTTAAATAATTAATATAATAGACTTATAGAAGAAGGTAATTTATAAGTAATATACTTATAATATACTTAAAGATAATTAAAGTCTATTATAAGGTATTATTATACATAGAATAATAAAAGATAATTAGTAGAGACTTACTTTAATTATTATTATAATTATTAACTATTTAAAATATAATATTATATTAGTAATTAATTCTTTATATTATATTTATATTCTAATAGTAGTTATCTTATAAAGTATTAATAGTATTAATACTAAATATATTAACTTTAATTATTAATATATTAGTATATAATTTAAAGTAACTTATAGTAGGTTAATATTAATAGTAGTAGTTATAAAAGAAGTTAAAAGTAAATAAACTATAACTTTATTATATACTATATTATATATATTAACTACGCGATTTAATAGTATAATATTACTACTTAACTTTTATAACTACTTATTTATATTACGCGTTTATAAAGTATTATAATAATAAACTTAATATAATTATATTCTACTACTAATAATATTATAGTTATAAAGGCTATTAATATTAGTATTATATAATATTAATAGCGCGTTACTATTATTATAATATTATTATCTTTAGTAGACTAACCGTCAAGTTAGGATTCGGTACTAAGAATTAGTACCGACTGAATACTTAGTACTAGCTCTAGGTACTAACTAAAATACTCGGTACTAGCTATTAGTACTAACTCGCTAAGGCCTTAATACCTTAGCGAATCGGGTTAACCCGACTTGAATCGCCAAGGTATCGCCAAGACGCCAAGCCCCTAATAAAATAGTAAAGAGTCCTAAAAATTTTTTTTAGAATTACAGTTAAACCGGTCTATAATAATATTAGCTATAATAATATCCGCTTACTAACGATATTTTTTCGTGCATCTAATTATTTTTAGTGATGAATAATAATATTCGCGATATAACGATTATCGTTAGCTTCCTAGATATCTTTAATACATATCATTATAGTATATTACGGAGTACGCAGATATTCTGTAGTAAACCTAGCGTTTAAGGGCTGAGAGCTACTATTTCGCTTGCTAGTAGGCTAGCAGCTAAGCTACTTCGGGTTAGCGGTACTAATTACTTAGCGTACGGAAGTACTCCGTAATACTAGGCATTACGATATTCCCTTATAGAAACTACATATCATTATAGACCGGTTTGACTGTACCCCTATACTAAAAATAGATTTTTTTTTAATTGGAATTTTAATACCCCCGTTAGTTCCCTAGGGATATGTATTACCTTTTTGCATTACCTTAAAAGAATCCTAGGTTAGGCTAGGTAATAATAATAATAATACTTAGTAATATAATAGTAAGTTATAGATATAATAGTAAATACTACTATAAATAGAAAATGTTATTAATATTATAGTTATTATTTCTATAGGAATAGCTATTATCTTTCTTATTACCTTATTTACTATTAAGAATTACTTAGGTAATAATAATAGTAATACTTAGTAATATAGTAATAAACTATTTATATAATAGTAAATATTACTATTAAAAGAAAATATTACTAATATTATAGTCGTAGTTTTCCTAGGGATATACATTACCTTTTTATATTACCTTATTTACTTTTAAGAATTCCCTAGGTAATAATAATAATAATAATTAGAAAAAAAATATAAAATATAGTAAGAAATACTACTAAAATAGAAAATATTACTAGAGAAAAAAGTCTTAGCGATTCGAGTTAATACTTCGGTACTAATACTCGGTACCTACCTAGGTACTAACTCGAGGTACTTAGTACCTACCTTAGTACTGACTCGAGGTACTTAGTACTAGATTTTAGTATCGAATCGCCAAGACTCGAGTCGGGTACCCGACTCGAGTTCGAAGTACCGACTCGACGCGGTTAGTCTAATCTTTAGAACTCTTTCCCTTATTTTCTCTACTAGGGTTTTAAAGGTTTTTAATAAGTCTTATTATAAATAGTAATAGTTAGTATTTAGGGATAAATACCCTTAAAGAGGAGGTAATTATTAGGATATCTTAATATATCTAGCTAGTATAATATAGCTTACTAGTAATATTCTAGTAGTATTAGTTTAGCTTCTTATTATCTTAACGAATATCCTTTTATCTAGATATCTAAGAGGCTAGGTAGCTTCCTTAAGGGGTATTTAAATAGTCCTCCCTCTACCTCCTTAGAAGGTAGAGATTAGTTCTTCTATAACTATAAAGTTACTAGAGTATTAAGTCTACCTTTATAATACTATCTATTCTAGCCCTTAGGAACTAGCCTTCTAGTCTAGTTCCTAATACTAATATATTAGTAAAGCTAAATAGTATAATTAAATAATTATAATATTTATATTAAGTCTTAAATACTATTTTTTATTTATTACTTTCTTTTATTTAAATTAAGTTATATACTCTTTTAAGATCTAACTTTATAAAGATCTTTACTTTAACTAGTTAGTTATATAACTTATTAATATTAAGTAGTAGGTAAATATTTCTTACTATTATATTATTTATCGTTTAATATTTTATATATAATTATAATAATCTATCTTTCTTTTTTATAAAGAGTATTAAATACCTTATTAATAATTTAAATTCTTAAATAAATCCCTTTATTAAGTTCTTATCTAAGTATTTATATAATACTAAGAGTTCTTTTTTAGATAATATATAAATAGGTTTAAATATTAGCTCCTTTCTTAATTTAAGTTTAATCTTATAATTTTAAGGTTAATATATAAGTAGAGCTTTTATTATTATCTCTTTTATAAAGAGGTATTTCTATCTTTAATACTCTTATAAGATATTAAGAGTATTATTAATTACTTTAAAAACTCTAACTTATTAACTTTATAAACCTTTATTAGTATCTATTAAATTAGACCCTTATTTCTTAAGGTTATCCTTATTTAAAATTAAGGTAATATATACTCTAATTATTCTTTAATTTAATCTCTTATCTACTATTATCTACTATTAATATATAGGATAGAATTTAGTAATATTATTAGTTTACTTAACTTTAAGTACTTTTCTTCTCTATTTAATTACTAGGTTATACTTTTTCAATTAAGGTATACTTAGAATAATATAATAAATAGCTATCTTAATTATATTAAAGGATATTTCCTTATAATAGTATAATAATAGTAAGGTTATATCTTTAATTATACTTCCTATTAATAACTTAAACTTATTAGCTATTTATAAGTTATATAAATCCTTTTTCCTTTATATTAATAAGCTTATAAATTATATTAATACTTTAGAAATAAAGTTTCTAAAAACTTTAGAATCTATTATTATTATAGTCTTCTAACTATTTATTTTAACTAGTATATTTATATATATTATATATTCTAGTAAATATAAGTATTATATTTTAAAGCTTATAATAATAATAATCTCCTTATACTTTCTTATAATATAAGGGATTACTCTTTTCTTAAATTAAGGAGGAATCTAGTAATTTTCTTTTATTATATATATTTCTTATATTTATTATAGAAATATATATACTATTCTAATAAGTAATATTTCTTAGTATCCTTATTATATTTAAGATACTTATAGAAATTACTATACTATCTTTAATTATAGTTTAGAAACTACTTTTAATTTCTTTTTATTACTAAGTACTAGTTATAGTTTAGATTATTATAAGTTATCTAAATCTTTTTATATTATATATCCTAAAATTTTCCTTATACCTAGTATAATACCTTAGATCTACTATCTAATTACTAAATATACCTACTTTATAAAACTTTCTTATAAGTTTATCTATAGATACTATCTAGAAAAGAGATATATAAAGTATATCCTTTTTAATTTAAAGATAGTATAAAGACCTATTTATAAGTAGTAAATTTACCTTAATCTTATTAAAAGACTTATAATTCTAGAAGATATTATCTACTAGGGTAATTACTATTAAAGATAGTACTAGGTTTATAAATAGTAGCTTTATATCCTTATATATATTATATTATAGCCTAGAATTATATTATAATAGTTAGTAAGTATTACTTTTAACTATAATCTTAAAGATTTAGATAGTAAAGTAACCTTTTATACCCTAACTATATAGAGGAAAGGAAGCTAATACTTTAAAAGGTAGGGTTAAGTAACTTCTACTAAATAGTATTAACCTTAAAGGGATTAAAGGCGGTAACTAAGTAAGTTATCTGATAATACTTAGCTAGTTTATACTAGTAAGAGATTAAGTTTTTAAAGTTATATAGGAGTAGATAAGCTCTAACTAGAAGGTAAAGAGATAGGTAATCCTAGTAGGAGATAAGAGTAGGATAGTATAAAGAGTATAAGATAGGGTAGTATATAATATTTAAAGATCTAGAAATATAATAGTAAATAGGGTAGGGGATAAGATTTTCTTTTATAAATTACAGTTTCCTTTAATAAGCTAGATATAAACTACCCTTATTAACTCTAAGTAGCTAGATAGTAGAGTATAAAATCTAAATATATATTTAAATATAATATAAGTAACCTTTTATATAATATTTCTAAAAAGCCTTTTATATCTCTTATAATTTATATATTACTAATTTCTATCTCTCCCTTTTTATTCTTAAAGATAATTAAGTTAATTATCTACTTATAATATAAATATAATACTTAAGTACTTTCTTAATTAATATATAAGGACTCTATATAAGCTAATAGGCCTTAAAAAGGACGCTAAGGTATTCGGATTTTTATTACTATAGGTATTTACTTATTATTACTATTATTAATAGCGCGGATTTACCTAGCGCGCCTTCCTACGGAAGGCTTCTATACTCTACGTACTTAGGTAGGTTTCCTATATATAGAGAATATATCTTCTTTCTATATTATAAATTAGTTATAATATATAGTAGTAATACTATAGATCTCGTTCTATATTACTAAGTACTATAATTATATTAATAAGAACTACTAGCTCTAGTAGTACTAGCCTTATAATACTAGTCCTTAATAGCCTTCTACTCCCTACTATTTTATCCCCGCTATTAGATAAAGGCTACTAGTCTATTAGCTCCTAAGCTAAGTCTATTAGCTATTAAAGTAAATAATAAGGTATTAAGGCCCTTATTACTAGAAATACTATATCTAGGTATATTTACTTAGTCCCCTACCTTTATAGTCCCCTACTATTACCTTTACTACTACTTCTCTAAAGTAAAAGGTAACGTGTCCCTACTTACTTTTCTACCTTACCGGTAGTATATAATTAATAAGCTAGCTCCTAATCTAGTACTCCTTAATTAAGTAATCTATTAGTTATATAAGATTAATTTATTTCTTAAGAGTAGTAGCCCTACTATTAACGAGCTTATAGTAAAGTCTTAGAGAGTACTTAAGTTCTTTACTATATATTACCTACGGCTAGAAGACTTACCTCCTAACCCTTAGGATAATAATACCCTAGAATTATCTACTATATCTGCTACCTTACGACGTACTAGGTAAGTATTATTACCTACTACTATAGTACGCTTCCCGCCTAAGTAGGTAGTTAATAAATATAGGTTTAATATTAATATATAAGTCTAGTATATTAAGCTTAAGAGGATAAATATTATCCTAGCGAGCTTTAAACCTATCCTAATACCCCTACTATCTAAGACGCTAACGCTAGCCTTAAATATAGCTACTACTACCTTCTTAAAGGCCTAGTAAACTAAAATAGCTAGTATTATTACCTAAGCTATATATATATTTAATTAGATATAACTAGGTAATCTATAACCTACTATAATAGGTCTTTAATAAGGACCTTATTTATCTACTTCTACCTTTAAGCCTTATAATATAGAATACTTTAATCCTGACTTATAAGTAATACCTATTAAAGTAAAAGATAATTATAATATCTATTATAATATTTTTAGTTTTATTAACTATCTTTAAGTTAAGGTAGCTAATATAGATCCTACTATCTTAAGGTAGAATATAGATTCCTATTTACTTAGTACTACTAATAAGTAGTATACTAACTAGCTTAATAAACTCAGCCGCTCCAGCTTATATAATAATCCTAATAGTATTAGTTAATAGTATAAGAGTCTTAAAGTAAGATTCTATAACTCCCTAGGTAAGTTACTAGCTTTACTTAAATTAGTCTAATATATAATTAAAGATATAAGAAATTGTTATAACCTAGCTAACTACGTTAATATAATTATTCTTAATAGTAAAAACGCTAGCTTTACCTCTATAAAGGATATATAGTTTAGGTTAGTATATAAATATATAGACGGCGAATTATAATAGACTTTACCTCATCTAATTAAGAAGTCTACTATTAGTAGCCTTCTTATAAAGCTCTACTATAAGAAAGATATCTAGTTTAATATATATAGGAAGCCTTCCGTAGATGTAATAAGGTCCCCGTTATAAGTAAAACAGCTATAAGCTAGTAAATAAGGTTAGTAGAATTCTAACTTTAATTATCCTCCTTTTAATTTAAATCTATATTAGCGGAATAGCTAATACGGCAATAATTTTAGACCTTATAATAACCTATTAAATCCTTATAGAAATAGGCTATTTAGTAATCCTTTCTATAACTTATAGAACCGTAGTAATAATAATTAATAGTAACTATAAAATATATAAGTAAGGATTTTACCTAGAGGCTACTAATAGTTATAAATTACTAGCGGAAATATAAATATAATAGCTAGGATATAGTAGAATAATATTAATAATAAGAATCCCTACTATAAGCTACCTTTTTAGAGTAAGCCTTTCTAAGTAAATACCTATAATACTCCGCGTCCGTATAATAACCGGGCCTACTAGGTAACTACTAAGGATAAGGAAAGCGATAATAATAAGGTCCTTAATAAGTAGGAATAATATAACGCTTATAAAGAAGGCTACTATTAAGGTATTAATTAGTCTTAAGTAGATTAATAGGTAGACTAAGACTAGGCCCTACTAGAGCCTTTAGGCTCTACTACCGTTAATAAATTAGGTATTAATAATATAGTAGAGAACTACTTTATAAATCTAAAATTACCTAAACTAATATACCGTTTATATACCTCTATATTTAAATTAAATAATGCCTTATATAAGTATCTTTACTTAGCCTACGTCTTAAAGGCGAAGCCTTCCGCAAGGCCTACCTCTACTAAAGTAGGTAAATTAAGTATATTATCTAAGTCCTCTATTATTTAATCTAATTCTACTAATATTACTATTAAAGGCTATAGCTTCCGGGGGTATTACTACGTTATAGTCCCCGTTATATTTTCCGCTAGTAGTAATAAATACTATATCTATATAGATACTAGTACTTAAGTAAGTCTAATTAATCGAGACTTTTTACTTATAATATTCCTAACGGCTTTAATAGAAAAGATGCCTACACCTATAATTATAAGAGGTATTAGAGATAAGAAGTATAATACTAGTAAATTTACTAAGCTCCCTATATTCTTTAAAAGCTTAGAGGGAATTATTACTTTAATAAATTAGGAGTTCTATATAGTAGATAACTTATCCGTTAAAGTACTTATTACTATAGATATATTAAAGCCCGAGCGAATAGTTATTAACTTTAGAGATAACTTAATAAAAATAGGATACTATTAAAGTATTAGGATTCTAGTTATAGTAGTTAGCTAGGGTCTATAAATTACTACTATTATATTTACTAAAATGCGAACTACTATTCCGCCTCGTAGTAATTTTATAGTACTAATCTTAGGATCGCGATATTACTTATTAAGATTACCTTAGGACTATAATTTTATCTTTAAGCCTAAGACTTTAAATACTCTCTTACTATATACTTATATTATTAATATAATAATATCTTATATATTTATCTATAATAATATTAATAGCCCTATTATACTTATACGTAACTAGGCCCTTAGTAAAGTTACTAAATATAAGTTAGCTAGTTATTTTCCTATTAACCCTAATAATAAAGCTCTTATAAGTAAACCTCTAGCTAAGATAACTAGCTAGGTAAGGTTTAGTATACGTAGTTTACTTACTACTATAGTAGCCTTTATAGCTATAATAAGCTCTCTTATAAGGTAAGTAAATAAGGCCCTTAATGTATTACTAATTAAGATATATTATCCTACTAGAGTTACGATTTACGCTACTATACCCTAGGTAGCTACCTTAATTACTACTATAGTTAATAAATTTCCTAACTTATAGAAAGATACTAGTAATATTATTAATATTCCTAAATTATAGTATATAGAAATCCCCTTACTTAATAATTAGGAAGACTTATATAAGCCGGGTTAAGTATAAGTATACCCGCTTAGTTAGAGAGATAAAGAGTTTATTAATATAGAGTTTAATAAGCTTTACTCTTAAGGAAGGTTAGAATAGATAAATATATCTATACTATTCTCCTTCCCCTACTTTATTATTTAGAAAAATACTTCTAATAGCCTAAAAGGCCGCGTTATTATAGATATAAGGGTATTAAATAAGATTATAATACCTAATACCTACCCTATTCCTCTCTAATTAGAGATACTTACCCTACTACGGAATACTCTATATATTTTAATAGTTAATATAGTAAGCTTCTTCTACTAATAGTAAGTAAAGTAGGACTATAGGTATTATCTTATAATAGCCTCTTATAGAGGCTAGGAAATATTTAATATCCCTATTATAGGTTTTAGAAACTCCCTAATATACGTCTAATATATAATTAATATTATACTTTAGGAGTTTTATTATTTCTACTATATATATATAGATAATATAGTAATTTTCTCTATACTATTAGATAAGTATCTTAAGTATCTTTATAAAGTCTTTAATAAACTAGATAAATATAATATATATCTATCTCTGAAAAAGTCCTTTCTTAGATACTTATTTATTTATTTACTTAGATAAAGGGTTAACGCGCTTAGTCTATTAATAGTAGCTAAGAAACTTATAGCTATTACTATACTTATATTCCTAGATACCCTAGGATAGCTTAAGAAATACCTTAGTATAATAGGCTATAATAGGTAGTATATAGTATTCTACGCTACTATTATAAAGCCTTTACTATAATATAAAACTTTACTTATAAAATTAATTAGTATTAGAGGTAATATATATAAGAAAATAGCTAGTAGATTAAAGGTCTTAGTCCCTACTTTAAAAGAATTAAATACTTTTTACTACCTATAAAAGCTTTTTACCTCCCTAAGTATCCTTTACTATTTTAATAAGTAGCGTTAACTATTTATTAACTTAGACGCTAGTAAGAGATTTAGTTTTAGAGCTATTATCTATTATACTATTAAAGACACTTATAAATAAAGGCCTTCTTCTACTACTATAATAGTAGGGTTAGTAACTACGCTACCTAAGTTCCCTAAGTAAAAATCTTAGTAACCTATTTTATTTCTTACTTATTTACTTACTAACGCTAAGACTAGGTATTAGCCTACTAAACTTAAAGTTATAAGGTTAGTATAGGTTATTAAGAAGGTTTATTATATAATTAAGGCTACGTAGAAGCCTACTATAATTATCTATATAGATTATTTAGCGGCGGTCTTAATAGTTAGGTAAATAAGCTTAAATATAATCTTAACTAAGAAACTTAATCTCCGCCTTATTAGAGTATTAGAATATCTTTAATAATTTTACTTAGATGTTTATTATAAACTAGATAAAGTAAATATAGTACCTAATACCTTATTAAGACTAGTAAGCTGTAAATATTATCTATATTAAGATATAGAGGGTAAGTTAGATACCTTATCTATAAAATACTTCCCTATTAGCCTCGTTAAGATAAGTAATACCTTTTAGGATTAGTTAGTTACCAGTTATTAAGGTAAACCTTAATAGGTAAGAATAATTAAGATAGTTAGGTAGAATAAGGACCTTTATAATAACGCTGTAACCCTAGCGTATAAGCTTATTAGTTAGGTATTATACTTTAAGGATAATAAATAAGGGCTACGTCTATATATCCCTTCTATTATAAAAGTAGAAGTATTTAAGCTAGTATATAATAAATTAGGATACCTAGGCTACGCCTATATATATAAAAGACTTACTAAAGGCCTATATATCTATAACCTATCTAAGAAGCTTTATAAGTTTATTAGATATTACTTATAATGCTAGCTTAACTAAATATTATATTATAAGCTATATAAGTCTTTATAACCTATCTTAACACCTACTTAGCTATTCTATACTATTACTATTAACTTTATCCTAGTACTTCCCTTAACTACGGAAGGCTTTAATAGTATCTTAATAGTTATATATAAATTTTCTAAAGTAATTACGCTTATTCTAGGTAAGACTACCTAGATAGTAAAAGACTAGGTAGTAAGGTTACTTAATAGATTAGCTAATATTAATTAGGGTTTATCTTAAGTAATAATCTTAGACCGTAATTAGAAATTTATTATATAGCTATAATAAAGTATCTTTTATTATTTAAAAGTTAATTTACTCTACTTAGCTACCTAGTACCCCTAGATAGATAGTTAATTAGAATAATCTAACTAAACTATTAAAATAGCCCTTTAGTACTATATTACTACTATTAAATATAATTCTTTATAGCTATCTATTCTTCTATAGATAATAGCTACTCTTAATAATTCTACTAAGTATACGTCTACTAATAAAACTCCTATTAAAGTACTCTATAGATTTTAAATAAGGGAGGCTTTAGATCTATTAAAGCCTAAGGTAGATTATATACTACTAGAGATTATAACTACCTTACTAATAAGGCTCTTATTACCTACTAAGGCACTGTAACTATAAGGCCTGTACCCGCTAGCTTTACAGCGGCGTATTAGGTAATAAAAGACGTAGAGTCACGTTATAGGGTTTAATAATAGGTATAAGTCTATTAATAGATTAAGTAGTAGGCCTATTATAGTAGTAGAATTAATCTCTAAGGAACTTAGAAGAATAATAGGGGATAGCTAGGAAGATATATATCTACTAAGTATAAGCTTAGTTTAAGCCTCTTATTATTAGGATATTACCCCGTATTTCTAAGGAAGGTTACCTAAAGTAGGTTATAAGGTAGCGCGTAAGGCGTATATATACCTAAGCCTAATAAGTACCTCCTCTCCTAGGCCCTAGTCCCTAGGGCTAATAAGATTAATTAGAATACTTATTAAAAAACCTTAAAATTATATAAGAAAAATAAGGAAAAGAAGTTATTTAATATACTTCTACTAATATAGTATTAGTATTAACTAGACTAGACGCGCGTACTAAAACCTTTTATAAAGTAGTAATAATATTATATAATAGTTAGTAATAAAGTATATTAATAAATTATCTAAATAGTATATATATACTTTTAAATTATTTATATCTTTTAATTATATTATAATAATATATAATATAATTTAAAATTATTCTAAATACCTTTAATATATAGTTAGATACTTAGCTTATTAACTTTAAGTATTAATATATATAATATTTTTATATAATTAATATTATTATATATTAACAGGGAATAACTTATTAGGTATAAGCGTTAGTAATATATATTAGTAATAATATAAAAATAAGAAGGTAATATTAACTAGTAGACGCGTATACTTTATTATTAATAATAGATTAAATATTTATAAATATAAGATATAATAAGTAATATACTACTCTAATATATTAGTTATAAAATTAAATAGAATCTTTATTATTATTATTATAATTTAAATAGCTTTAAAGGAAATAATACTAAGATAGTATTATAGGATATTTATAAAGTTCTTATCCTAATATTTAAAACTTCTTATAACTCCCTTAGCCTCTCTTATAAGTACTTACTTTAGCTTAATAATATTATAAAATATATTTACTAA
>JAABUN010000205.1_pt1 | contig 154307 bp, 154 predicted proteins | sample 5559311 | NCBI WGS metagenome assembly JAABUN01 (sample SAMN10711877, study PRJNA513370) | rock metagenome | isolation source: Antarctica rocks | place: Antarctica: Victoria Land, Siegfried Peak sud
CGTCCAGCTCCGAGACGAATTTCGGAGCAAGATTTTAATACGGGCAGAATCCTCTGCCATTCATCGTCAGTTAGCTTAACTTTCATTTCAAAGAACAGTTTAACTGATTTGTGTCAACACAACCTAGAAAAAGCTAATTCCATCAAATAATTCTAGTAATTTAAAACCAACTCACCTTCTTTCTCGTCAACCGAAACGCTTCCGCCATCGGTCAATTTGCCGAAAGAATATAAATATCCTAAGCCACTAAATCCATTTTTATTTCGTGCAGAATTTCCGACACTTCTTCCTTCGATTGCAAATGGCGTGATAAAACTTCTTCGGTTCTTTCCAAAATGTTGTTTGAAAAATAATTGGCAAGGTCTTGTCGCAAATTTTGACCGATATAAAGTTTGAGCAAAGCGTGAACCGACAAATCGCGCATTTTCGCAACTTTTTCGAGCGAAGCCAAGACATCTTTCGGAATGTTCAGCGTAACGTCTTCCGATTCGCGCGTCCGAAACTTTAAAACATAACCTTCTTCCGTTACTAATTCATCAGGATTCTTCATAGAGTTTTCTTTCCGTCGGCGAAACCGTTCGCGCTGAGATAATTCTTGTTGTTTTGCCTCTTTCCACAAAAACGACCAGGAAAAGTTTTTCCGAAAAGCTGTAACCAATTATATATTCGCGTTTTTCTTCTCCAACCGAAGCGTCGCCTGTTTGATAAAACGGATCGAAGAAAACTTCAGCGACAACTTCAAATTTTACACCGTGTTTGCGTAAATTCGCTGCATATATTTCTTCGTCCCATTCAAACTCAACACCTTGCAATTGGAAAATCATACACAAAATCAAAAATTCAAAGCCAATTCACCGTCTTTTTCGTCAACCGAAACGCTTCCGCCTTCAGTCAATTTCCCGAACAAAATCTCGTTGGCAAGCGGCTGTTTGATTTTTTCGTGAATCAGACGCGACATCGGACGCGCTCCGTATTTGCCGTCGAAGCCGTTTTTCGCCAGCCATTCGCGTGCCGTTTCGGTCAGTTTTATGAGAACGCGCTTTTCGGCTAACTGTCCGTTTAGCTCGTTGATAAATTTATCGACGATGAGTTTGATAACTTCCAAATCGAGCGGTTTGAATGCGACCCAGGCGTCGAGGCGATTCAGGAATTCGGGCGTGAACGTGCGTTCGATTGCGCCTTTTCCCTGTCCTTTTGTGCTTGCCTGATTTTTGAAACCCATTCCGCCCGAAGATAATTCTCTCGCGCCCGCGTTGGTCGTCATAATCAGAATCACATTGCGAAAGTCGGCTTTTTTGCCGTTGTTGTCGGTTAAAGTCGCCGAATCCATCACCTGCAAAAGCAAATTAAAAAGATTCGGATGCGCTTTTTCGATTTCATCTAAAACTAAAACGGCGTGCGGCGTTCGCATAATTGCTTCGGTCAGCAGTCCGCCCTGGTCAAAACCGACGTATCCGGGAGGCGCGCCGATAAGCCGCGAAACCGTGTGCGGCTCGGCGTATTCGCTCATATCGTAGCGCATAAATTCCACACCGAGTTGTTCGGCGAGTTGTTTTGAGAGTTCAGTTTTGCCAACTCCGGTTGGACCTGAAAACAGAAACGAGCCGACAGGTTTTGATTCTTGTCCGAGACCGGCGCGGGAAATTTGAATCGCGTCCACAATTTTATTTACCGCCTCGTCCTGCCCGAAAATTACACCTTTCAAATCTTCGCGCAAAGTTTTCAGACGGTCTTTTTCATCGGCGACAACCGTTTTCGGCGGAATCTTTGCCATTCGCGCGATTGTATTTTCAACCATTTGCACAGAAATTTGATTCGGACGTTTGTCTTCGGACAATAATTTGGTTGACGCGCCGACTTCATCAATCACGTCAATCGCTTTGTCGGGCAAAAATCTATCGTTGATGTATTTTCCGGCAAGTTCCGCCGCAACCCTTAAAGAATCGTCGGAATATCTAACCTTATGATGGTCTTCGTAAAATCGTTTCAAGCCTTTTAAGATTTCGTAAGTTTCTTCAACCGTCGGCTCGCCTATTTCGATTTTTTGAAAACGTCTGGCAAGTGCGCGGTCACGTTCAAACGCAGCTTTATATTCGGAGAAAGTCGTCGAACCGATACAGCGCAAAGTTCCGGAAGCTAACGCCGGTTTTAAAATGTTTGAAGCATCCATCGCGCCGCCCGAAACCGCGCCCGCGCCGACGATTGTGTGTATTTCGTCAATAAACAAAATCGCGTTTTCTTCTTTGCCCAAATCATTGATAATAGCTTTAAAACGCTGTTCAAAATCGCCGCGATAGCGCGTTCCGGCAAGAACCGCGCCCATATCGAGCGCGAAAACTTTCGCGCCTTTCAAAACTTCCGGCACGTCGCCTTCGCTAATCTTCAACGCTAAACCTTCCGCCAAAGCCGTCTTTCCGACTCCAGGTTCGCCGACGTAAAGCGGATTGTTTTTCTTGCGCCGACACAAAACCTGAACGGTGCGCTCGATTTCCGCAAGGCGTCCGATTATCGGGTCAATCTCGCCTTTCGCGGCTTTTGCAACCAATTCAACCGTAAAACTTTCGAGCGGTTTTTTCTTCTTTTGTCCGCCCGGCGAGCCGAATTCGTCTTCGTCGCCAAAACCTTCCGAAATCGAATCACCGTCGTTGACTTTAGAAATGCCGTGCGAAATATAATTCAAAACGTCGAGCCGCGAAACGCCTTGCTGCAAAAGGACATAGACGGCGTAACTCTGCTCGGCTTGATACAGCGCGGCTAAGATATTTCCGCCGTCAACCGCTTTCTGCCCGCTTCCTTCCGCCTGCAAAATCGCGTATTGAATCGTATTCTGAAACGTCGAAGTCAATTCAGGCATCTGCTTAACCTTTGCAGGCATTTTTTCCAAAACGTCCGCAAAATAATCTTCGAGCTGCTTGGCAATGTCCTCAATCTGCGCTCCGCAATTGTATAAAATATCCCGCGCCGCGCTGTCTTCGAGCAAAGCGAAAAGCAAATGCTCCAAGGTTACATATTCGTGTTTGTATTTAACGGCTTCATCAACCGCAAAACTTAATGTTTCTTCTAATTCTCTGGTTAACATAATGTAAAAGAGCTTTGATGATTGCTTTCCAAAAATCGTTTTAACTATTCTTCCTCTATCGTGCAAAGCATCATCTCAGAATATACTTGATTATAGCCGATAAAAACTTCTTTGCGAATAATCCGCTTGCGGTTGCGGTTTATATCTTAAAACAGGTCTGTGATAAAATTTCGTGTTTGTCGGTAAAGTTCGATGCGACAGATTTTAACGGACTTGAACTGTAATTGTTATGTTAAAGAAACAAATAAAAAAGTTTTTACCTAAACCGGTAAAATTGGGGTTAGTCAAAATTTATTCCGAGACGATTCCACTGGCACTTGGCAAAACGCTCGGTTTAATCGGTTATAATGTGTCGCGTCAAAAAGATTATTATTCGCCGCTCCCGACCGTTTCGCATTTGAAGAAAAACGTCAAGCGCTGGTATCGTCCGAGCAGTCTTGCCGGAATCGAATATGATTTGGGCGCGATGAAGAATTTGCTCGGTCAGCTTCTGGCGGTTTATCTGGACGAATTTCTGCAAATTCCGCCGTATCAGGAAATGCAACGCGCGGGTTTCGGCTGGGGTTACACGCCGGTCGACGCGCTAATTCTTTATATGATGATTCGTCAGACGAAACCGACGCGCTATGTCGAAGTCGGTTCGGGATTATCGACTTATTACTGTAGTCTGGCGGCGAAAAAAAACGTTGAAGAAGGTTTTCCGCTCAAAATAACCTGTATCGAGCCGTTTCCATTCAAAAATTTATATTCGATTCCCGAAATTGAAATCATCGCCAAAGAAGTTCAGGACGTTGAACCGGCGTTTTTCGACCAGTTAGAAGAAAATGACGTGTTCTTCATCGATTCGAGCCACAGTTTGCGAGTCGACAGCGACGTTCCCTATCTTTACCTTGAAATTCTGCCGTCGATAAAAAAAGGGGTTTTCGTCCATATTCACGACATTCCGTTCCCTTACAATATTCCCTATCCGCCGGAGTTGTGGATATTCGGCAAGCCCGAACCGATGTTTTGGAACGAAGCGATGGTTTTGCAGGCTTTTTTGTGCGGCAACAAAGATTTCCAAATAATTCTTTCAACGCCGATGCTGCGCTTTTTTGATGAAGCGTTTCTGCAGCAGAATATTCCGATTTACGAAACCGTTGAACAAAACCCGAACACTTTCAGCTCTTTATGGATGAAACGGGTCGGGTAATTTTGTCAGCTATTCTTCCTCGACCGTGCAGAGAAGCGGATATTCCTGCGCCTGCGCCAGATTCATCGCTTTTTCGGCTTTCATATTGGCGATTTCATAAGAATAAATCCCAGCGATGCCGACGCCTTCGTTATGAACTTTGAGCATAACCTGAAAGGCTTCGGCATCGGAACGCATAAAAACGGATTGAAGAACGAAAACGACGAATTCCATTGTCGTAAAATCGTCGTTATGCAAAACGACTTTGTAGAGCGGCGGTTTTTCAAGCCGCGTTTCGTTTTCGGTCAAAACGTCTTCGTCGTAATCTGAATCGGTGTAATTTGGCATAAATCAAAAACTAATCGGCAAAAACTAATTGTAGAATATCACTTGAAACGCAGAAATTTACGATGGCAACGAAATTAACCGAAATAACTGAAGAGAAACCTGCATTTGACCGCACAAGTCTTTGCCAGCAAATAATTTTTTTCTTGCTTTAGTTTTGAGCGTATGCGAAAATTCGTCTATTATTAACACTTCATAATTCAAAGTAACTTTATCGAAGGAGATTTTTTTAATCAAATGTCAGAAAACGGAACGGTCACGGCGACCGATGAAACAAATCAAGCGAATGCCGAAGCGACAAATAACGCGCAACCGGCGGAAAACACAGAAAACGCGGCGACTGAAAATCACGAAGACGTTTCGTACCACACGGTCGAAAAAGAAGGCGGCGTGACGGCGATTTGGGAAATGCAGGGGCGCAAACATCTGCGCACGATTGACCCGCGTTCGACCGAAGGCAAACATATATTGGAGCTTTTTGAAACCGCCGCTTAAACCTTCCTAAAAATTTTAAAGCGAAAATATCCGGTTCGGCTGATGAGTCGCAAAAAAACCTTGCCTTTTTATAATGATAGCGTTACGATGAGTTGCATTCCAACACGAGCAATTTGAAAGTTCGCCGGCGCATTGAAAACTTTTGATGAAAATCATCCGAAGTTTTAATCGAGCCGACCGGACTTGGAAAGTCTTAACCTTTTTTAATAATAGCGGAGGTAATTTTTGTGAAGAATATGCTTTATGCCGTTTTAGCTTTGGTTTCAGCCGTAGTTGCCGTCTTTTCTTTTATGTCTTATAAAAGCAACGGTAACGTCAGCTCGATGATGCTTATCGTGGCGGTTCTTTTTCTGCTTATGACGCTCGGTTTCGGTGCGATGTTTTTGGCGGGCAGAGTCAATAGAACCGAAGATATTCACATAACCGAATAAACAGTTCGTTCAGCAGCTTTGGACAAGCGGCGAATCAATAAAAAATTTATTCTCTTTCGAGCGGAGAAAATCTTTTGTTCGCCGCCTTGTTATTCTGTCGTTTTGAATTCTTTAATCCTAACTATTTGCTATTTGCAAAATATCTTCCGGCTATATTCTCAAATAATTTAGCCTTCTATTATTTTGCAAAACGCTCACGCCTCGTAAATGCTACTCGCTTTTTTTGAGAAATTCTATTTTAACGCCCGTAATTAGAAGCGAATCCAAAAAACTAATAATCGCCGAATGCGACATTTCTTTTGATGTTTGGTATAATGTTGACTTAAAAGTAAAGATTAAAACTTTACATTTTTATATTTAACAAAGGATTTTTAGTTATGCCAAAAATTGCAGATATACAGGAAACACCTAACCCGAATGCCGTCAAATTTATTTTGAGAGAGCCGGTCAGCTATGGAACTTCACATTCGTTCGACGCGGCGGAAAAAGCGAAGGACGACCGACTCGCCGCTTCGCTTTTCGAGGTCGGCGATGTCGTTTCGATCTTTTATATGGACAAGATGATTACGGTCGAAAAAACCGATGAAGCCGAATGGGACGACATTCTGCCGCTTCTCGCCGTTCCGATTCGCGCGGCGGAATCGACGCAGATGACTAACGGCGCGGCGGCAAAAGAAGTCGGCGGCGCAATCGCGGCGGTTGTCGCCGACGGCAATCCGAAAATCGCGGAAATTAACGCGCTGCTCGACGAAAGAATCAGACCTTATCTGGCGAGCGACGGCGGTTGGCTGGAAATTCTCGATTTAGAAGACAAGACCTTGAAAATTCGTTATCAAGGAGCGTGCGGAAGCTGTCCGTCGAGTTTGACCGGAACGCTCGCGGCAATCGAGAATATGATAAAGGATGAAATCGACCCGGAAATAGAAGTCATAGCGGTCTAAAGAAAGGGTTTCTCCTATATGAGTTATTTGATGTGAAAGATTTTCTTGACATAAAAACCAAAAAAAGTTCATAATCCTTGAGGTGGCATCGGATTGGAAATGTCATCTCATCTTTAACATTTCAATTGTCTACACAAAAATTGCCAGCCGTTTCATTCCCAAAAGTGCTGTGTTTTCTACATACGGAGGAGAAAAGAAGTGAATAGTGAAGAACTCGAACTGAGTTTGAGAACTGAATTTGAGGAACATCTCAAAAAAGTTCTTGCCGATATGCGGCAGGAAGTCGCTCAATTGCAGGAAAAAGTCGAAGCGGAATTTGAAAAACACAAATCGCAGTTGAGCGAAGTTTTTCAAGATTTCTCCGCCCGCGTTAGTGCTGAAAGAGAACTCGATGCCGGGTTTTCCGAATCGGTCGTCGAACATATGCGTCTGGCGCGCGACGAAGGCGCGCGAATCACGGCGACGGCAATCGCGGAAGCCGAAGAAATGCAGCGAGTCGAAGCGATTGAAGCGGCGGACGCGGCAACACCGAAAGTCGGTATCGGAGAATTACGCGATGCGATAAACGACATCAGCGTTCAAAATTCGCAGTCCGCAATTCTCAAAACTCTTGTCTCGCACGCGGCGCAATTTACCACGCGCGGAGCGTTTTTCATTCTCAAGAACGAGCATTTTGTCGGTTGGCGCGTCTTCGGCAGCGGCGAGGAAGAAAGCGACGATAAAGCGATTCGTGAAATTTTCTTCCCAATCTCTTCGGAAACCGTTTTAAGCGAATCGGTCATGTCGTTGAGCGCGGTCGAAAGCTCTTACGGAACCTACGCCGGTGATTCAATTTATTTGGACAAACTCGAATTCGGTCAGCCCGACCGAATGTTTGCCGTCCCGCTCGTCGCTCGCGGACGCGGAGTCGCCGTGCTTTATGCCGACGGCGGCGCGGAAAACGGCGAGGTCAATGTCGAAGCGTTGGAGACATTAGTTCGCGTCGCCGGTTTAACCGTCGAAGTTATCGCGTCTTCGCAAGGCGGAAACCCAAGCTACACCGCGCCTGCCAAAACGTCTTCGCCAAGTTCGACCGCTTCCGCTCAAGTTCAAAAATCTTCTGAACCGGAGGCAAAAACTGTCGAACCCGAAACGGAAAACTACTATCAAGCCTATAAAAAACCGGTTGAAACCGACCCGACCGACAGTTATCTGCCAAAAGCACAATCTCTCGATTCAGAAGCTACCACGGATTATAATTCATCATTCGGTCAAGGCGCTCAATCATCTGCCGAAACGAATTACCAAACGCCGATTGGTAATTCTTCCTTTCAAACCGATTATCAAATCGAAAGCACGCCGCAGGATTTCGATTCGGATGATTATGAAGTCGAAGTCATTCAAGACGAGGAAGAACCCGAGACGCAGAGATTTCAATCTGCTTACACAGAACAGAGCGCGCAAACTGTAGATGACCAGCCAAAGGCGTTCGATGAAAATTATTCTTGGAATACGACTCCCGAAACTTTCGCGACCGAGACGGAAAACAAAACCGACTCGTATCAGACAGCATTCGAGTCTTCGCTGAAAGAAGATTTTTCCGACGCGCCAACAAATGCTTACCAGATTGAAGACAATCCGTACGAAAGCGGACAAGACTTAAATTCATCGCAAACGCAGTTTGAAGAAACCGCACCGTTCAACAATTCGCAATTTGTCAGCCCGCGAATTGAACCAATCGAAAATCCGGCGTATGAACCGGCTGACAAATTCGTTCCTCAAGCGGATGATTTTTCGTCCTCCAAAAATGAAAGCTACGATTCCTTTAAAACCGGTCGTGAGGAGGCAAATAGTTTTACTGCGGAACCTGCCGAAACGGTCAGCCCGCCCGCGGCGACTCCGCCCGTTAAGTCGCGTTTCAGCGACCGCAACGTTGATTTGCCGATTGAAGTAACCGAAGACGAACGCCGCCTGCACAACGACGCGCGACGATTTGCGCGGCTGTTGGTTTCGGAAATCAAACTTTATAACGAGCAGAAGGTAAAGGAAGGACGTGAATCGAGAGACCTTTACGAACGTCTGCGCGAAGCGATTGACCGTTCACGCGAAATGTATGACAAGCGCGTGCAGCCGCCGGTTGCTGCCAAATTCGACTATTTTCATTACGAATTAGTCAACACGCTTGCCGAAGGCGAAGCCGGAAGGCTCGGCGGAAGTTATTCGGGCGCAAGCGTTTAAATTCAAAGGTAAGAAATAAAAATGAGCGATGATAATTTTTCTTTTATCATCGCTCATTTTTATTTGCGTCTTTCATTTATTCAATGACTTCAAACTGCACAAACTGGGCGGCGATTTTATTTTTTTCTTTTGCCGCAGTGTCAGTTATGATAATCTGCAAAACGTAATCACCCAGCTGCATTTCGGTTCCCAGGTTTAATGCCCCGAAAGCATTAATGTGCTGCGCGTCGGTTTGTCCGGGCGAATCGAGCGGTTTCGGCTTGCCTTCAAAAATCAGTTTTCCCTCGCGGAAAATTTTCGTCTGCATTTGTAAATTTTGAATGCCGGATTTCGCATTATAAACTTCAAATCCGTAACGCAGGACTGTGCCGCGCTTAAAACTTCGCAGCGCCGTATCGGACATCGAATCGGATTGCTTTTCGTTTTTGTCAATCACGACGCTTGATTGCCCGGCTTGTTGTTTTTGCCATTGTTCAAAAGCTACATTCTCCAAAACCACGCCGGAGAGCGTGAAGCGGTCTTTTTTCAAATTCGGAACTTCGACGAATTGACTTGCCGAGCCGACCTTTTCGCTCGTATGGTCACGAACAGCGACGCGCATTTGAAACGCGCCGGGTTTTTTAACCGGAAAGGTAAAGTAGTAAACAAATCCGTGTCCTAAAAACTTTTGATATTCTTCTTTTTTCAGCGTCAGCGTATAAGTCTGGCTGATTTGGTCGGTGGCTAAACCGTTATCGCCGAAGTTGATTGCCAAGACATCGAAAACCGCTTTTTTTCTTCCGTCAGCTTCGTCGGTAAATTTCAAATCCTTAGCATCGATGTGCAGCAAAGAACGAACGAAAGAGCCCTGTTTGACATCGTTGGCGAAAAGCGTGTTCAGGCGCAGAGAAATGCCGTTGACGGCAAAAGGCGAAGTTAGAGCGGCAGAAATTTGCTGGTAAGGCGTTTGATTTGCCGGCTTTTTGAATTGGTCGTCGTTAACACCGAAAAATCCGCTTCGATAACGAACATTTAAATCATTTCGATTGATTTTTACCTGCAATTTATTGAAACGCCGCGTTTTCGGGTCGAAAGTTTCGGCGTCTGGCTGATAACCAATCAGGTAATAACTTTGGTCGTCGAGTATCTTGCGAATGCCGCCGCTTAAATCGTTGTTGTTCGTAATCGCAAAACCGCCGGTTTGTTTTGCCAGATAACTGAGACCTTCCTGCGTATTAAAAAGTTTATCGCGGCGGTCGGAAAGCCTCTGTTCGACCGCATCGGTGGAAAGCCCCGCCGTGTTGTCTTCCGCTGTAAAGCCGAGCGTCTGCAAACCTCGCGGGTCCATCGTATAAATTACTACCGAAGAACGATTGGCTAAATCAACCAATTTTCGGAGAGAATCCAAAACTCTCGCCGAGTTTGTAAAACCGTCTTTGTCGGCGGTGAAAAGCTCGAAACCGTCCGACATTAACATTATGGATTTTCGTCCGGGCAACTCGCGCATTCCGCGAACAATGTAATTGATTGCGCCGAGCGTGCCGCTCGCAAAAACGTCTTCTCTGAAATTGTCGCCGCCTCGAATAAAATCTTTTTCCGCTTTGAGCTGTTCGTCGCTGACGTCCGAGCCGTTTGACTTGGCTTGTTCGAGCGGAGTCGCTTCAATCGGACCGAATGCCCCGACTTTTCCCGAACCGAGCGCGTTCCAGCGCACTTTTTCAATCGCCGCGTAAAGCTGCCGCTTATCGGAGCTAAACTGCTGAAGCGCGCCGATACCGCCGCCGCTGCGAATAATAGCGACGAGGTCGCCGTCCTGCATTTGTTCGTCGACAAACTTTTTCAAGGTTCTTTTGACGTAATATGTGCTTTCAAAAGAAAGCGTTAAATCATCGACGACGAGCGCAATCGTTCGTCTGACCTGTTCGGGTCTGATTGGCGTCGCGGGCGGAAGCGGAATCGCAGTTTTGTCGTTCGCCTTTGTCTTGACGGCGGTTTGCTTGGATTGGACGCCCGTGGAAACGAACGAAAAATTCGTCACGTCCTGTTTTTTACCGTTTTCGTAGATTTCAAAATCTGTGGGCTTCAAATCTCTTATCACATTTCCCTTTCTGTCCGTTACGGAAACGTCGACTTGAACGAGTGTCGTCGAAATTTTTACGACATCGTTATCTTCAGCTGTGTTCGGAGTTGGCGTCGGAGTTTGAGAAAAGCCGGTTAAGGCACATAAAAAAAGGAAAACGAGTGTGGTTAGGTTCTTTTTCATTTTGTAATTCCTTCGATAAAAAGTGTTTTGCGAGAAACGTGAAGTTTAATTGTTTCTTTTTCGGTTAGAGCGTTTTGTAAGTTGATTTGACGCAGGCTTTATAAATCGGGATGTCTGTACGCCAAATCAAGAATTTTTTTAATTCGTTTTAAGTGCCGTAAAATTCTTTGCTATCATATAACGAAACTCGCTGATTTGAAAATATTTTTTCGGCGTCACGGATAATACAAATCGCATCTGTTTTTCCGCATCAAAATTTCGGGAGTTAACAATTACAAAAATGTCTTTTTATAAAAATTCGCGCTTCGGTTTATTTTCTTCGTTGAAATTCGTGCTGCTGATTTCAGCATTCCTGCTCGTGCCTTTAACGACGAGTTGTTCGGCTTTCGTTTCGCAGATGTCCGAAGAACAGGCGGCGGAAACGCTACGGATTTTAACCGGTGACGGGAAACTTCCGTCCGAAGCCGCCGTTTTGCAAATCGAAAATCGTTTCGCCGAAACACGAACCGGCGCGCTGGCAAAACTTTTGCGGGCGCGGATTCATTTTGAAACAAACGACTTTGCAGGCGCGGCGCAAATTCTCGCGTCAACCGTTTTCCGCGAAAAAACGACCGTCGCCGATTACGCTTTATGGCTGCGCGGAAAGGCTTTGCAGCAAACGGGCAGACACGCCGAAGCAATGAATATCTTCGCCGAACTCGTCCGCGACTTCTCCGACTCCTTGCGGGCGCGTGAAGCGGAACTGCTCTGGGCAACGAGTGCGCTACAGAGCGGGCAAGCCGATAAAATACCGGATTTCTTGAAGGATTTGATTGATAAAAAAGATGCCGACGCGCTTCTTTTAACCGCGAAATCTTTTGAAGTGCAAAACAATCTCGCGCAGGCAAACGCCTTTTACCGGCGAGCATATTTTTACGGCGTGGGAACGGCGGCAGGCAAAGAAGCGGAAACGAAACTGACATCGCTCGGGCAAAGTTTCGCGCCGCAGACGGCAGAAGAAATTCAAGCTCGAGCCGATAAATTTTACGATGCAGCCCGCGCCGATAAATCTAACGAGACGAAAAATTACGTGGAAGCCGGGAATGCTTACACGATTTTGCTGACGAGTTTTCCTAATGCAAACTCGCCGCAGATAAATTTGAGACGCCTAATTGCTTTTGCAAATTTAGGCAGAACGAGCGAAGCGCAGCTTGCCTTTAACTTAATCGCGTCGTCGGCAAACGAAAAAGCACAGGGCTTTTACGAACTCGCGCGCGGTTTCGCCGGAGCGAAACAATGGGCGCAGGCAAAACAAATCGTCGAGGAAATGCGTCAAAAATTTCCGGCAAGCAAGTGGACGCCGAAAACCCTAATCGATGTTGGAATGATTGCCGGAGCCGCAAAAAACAATTCAGACAAATCTTATTTTTTAAGAACTGCCGTTTTTTCATATCCAAACGCTATTGAAGTCGCGCCGGCGCAGTTTGAACTCGCCTGGCTCGAACATGACAACGGAAATTTTTCGAATTCGGCGCAAATGCTGACCGAACATCTCGCCCGCTACGCCGCTAAGGATTCGACCAATCGCGGACGAGCCGGTTATTGGGCGGCGCGTGATTCCGAACGCGCGGGGAAAATCGCCGAAGCATGCGCGCTTTACGACGGCGAGCTTTATCGTTACGGCGCGAACTGGTACGGCTATTTGGCTTTGCAGCGTTTGACGACTTTGCGCGGGCAAGGTAAATGTCAGGTGCCGCAGCAATTTCCTGTCGATTCGCTCATCCCGAAAGCCGTTGCGAATCTAAAAACCGTGACGGTCGCACCGGAGACGGCAACCACCAAGGAACTCGCAAGGACGGAAAATTCCGAAGAACTCGGCACAATCGGGCTTTTCGATTTGGCGATTGAAGAATTGCAGGCTGCGAAAAAGACAGCGCAGGAAAGCCCGAAAATCAATTTCGCGCTGGCAAAATATTACCGTCGGCGCGGCGATAACGTAAACGCGCTGCTTGCATTGGCGAAAAGCTATCCTGATTATTCGCAGATGTTTCCCGAAGAATTGTCGCGCGAGGAATGGGACATTTTTTATCCTCTGACGAATTGGCAGAATATAAAAATGTGGGCGCGAGCGAGAAATCTCGACGCGTATCAGGTTGCCGGTTTAATTCGGCAGGAGTCGGTTTTTAATCCGAGCGCGAAGTCCAAAGCAAACGCGTACGGCTTGATGCAACTACTCGTTCCGACTGCCCGCACGGTAGCTAGAAAATACGGTTCGGCGACGACCGAAATCAACGGCGAGACGCTTTTCCAGCCCGCGCTCAACATCGAACTCGGCACGGCTTATATGCGCGACCAGCTCGACAAATTCGGGCGCATCGAATTTCTCGCCGTCGCTTATAACGCCGGACCCGGACGTGTTCCACAGTGGCAGGCGACGCTGCCGCCGGAGATGGACGAATTTGTCGAAGCGATTCCCTTCCGCGAAACGAAAGGCTACGTGCAGGGCGTGATTCGCAACGCGGCGCAGTATCGACGGCTTTACGATGACAACGGAAGATTCAAATCAAATGTCGGCACAAAAACTTTGCGCGGCGAAATCGACACGAAATCGCGCGAACAATTTGCACAGGAGTTTCCCGAAATAAAACTGAACGCCGTCGATTCGGAAGAATAATTCGGAAAGCGAAGTTTCCGTAAATGTTTGCAGGCGAAAAAAAATAGTTGACAATTAAGTATTAAGGTTTTACCTTAATTTGCGAGTTCTAAATCTATCCGACAAAACAGCAAAGAAAATTCGTGAATACAGAATTGAACATTCCCGTTCAGACGACGAGCGAAACGGCAACCGTTTTTGCCAACGAATACCTGAACAAATTAAGCGGCGAAAAAATCGAGCGCGAATGCAGACGCCAATTAGACGCGGGCTGCAAAACAATCGTCGTCAATTTCGCCGAAACCGAAATCGTTAACAGCATCGGCGTCTCGATTCTTCTTGGCGTAATCGACGCGGCTTCGGACAAAGGCGCGAACGTCGTTTTTTCCGATGTCAACAACGAGACGATTGAGCTTTTCGAGATGCTCGGTTTGACTAATCACGTAACAATGCAAAATTGAAAACGGAGAACGGGAAATTAAAACTTCCGGTATTTTCCACTTTCTATTTTCAATTAAACAAAATGGCGCAAAATCAACAAAAAATAATTCATACCTTCGGCGCGCTCGCCGAACTCGGTCACGAAGTCGCGCACAAACAGAATTTCCAGGAAATGATTCGCACGTCGCTTCATCTTCTTCTGGGAAGTCTGGCGATTATGCGCGGCGGAGTGGCTCGTTTTTCGCGTTTCGGACACGAGTTGAATATGCTCGCCGCGCGCGGGTTGGGCGATGATTTCCCACTTAGTCTGTCGCTCTGTTACGAAGACGAACGCCAGTTTTTAATCAACGGTTTGAGCGCGATTGAGATTTCACAGGCAAAGGTTTTGCCGTTTTTTCAGGTTTATGACCGCAGCTTTGAAAAAAAGCGCCTCGAACTCGCCGTTCCGCTCGTGATTCGTGACGAAATCGTCGGGTTGATTTTATTGGGCGAGAAAGCCAATGGGGAGCTTTATACTTCGGACGACAAGGAAATCGTCTGCGCGATGGCGCGGCACATCGGCGTCGGCATCGCGCAGAGAAACTTGATGGCGGAACTCGAACGCCGTGCCGAAGAAAATCGCCGTCTCTACGACGATTTGCGAATGACTTATAAAGATACGGTCAAGGCATTCGCCACGGCAATTGACTGCAAAGACAAATATACCGAGGGTCATTCAGTCAGAGTCGGAAAATATTCGGAAATCATCGCGGCGGAACTCGGCTGGGACGAAAACCAAATCGAAGGCGCGGCGGTCGCGGGTTATTTGCACGATGTCGGAAAAATAGCGGTCGAAAGCCGGATAATAAATTCGCCGACGCGCATCAACGCCAAAGAACACGCCGAATTAAATAAACATCCGGCAGTCGGCTACGAAATTTTGCTGCCGATTAATCATCCGTATGCCGACGTTCCGCTCGCCGCCAAATCTCATCACGAACGCCTTGACGGACGCGGTTACCCGGACGGTTTATACGACGGCGACATTCCGTATATTGCAAAAATTGTCGCTCTCGCCGATTCGTTCGACGCGATGACGAGCGACCGACCATATAAACGGCGGCGTCCAGCAAACGAAATCGTCGAAGATTTGCAGCGCAATTCCGGCAAACAATTCGCGCCCGAACTCGTCACGGCGTTTTGCCGCGCGATGCTCAAGGAATTGACCGGCGAGAAAAAAGACAAAAAATTCAGCCGCCTGCTCGGACGCGATTATTTGCAGGACGAACAAATTATCCCGCAATTAAAAAACGCGCTTAACGGTCTGAGCGCGACTTCTTCTTTGACTTTGGTAAGTTTGGATTAACGATTGAATTGATGCGGACGAGACAGGCATAAACTAAAAGCTAACGAGCCACGATTTTAAGAAAGTCGGTGTTTCGCCTTTTCGCCCAATGACTTATCCGACGGCATCTTCAACGTTCAACTTTGACAACCAGCCTCATTTCCGCCACACGAACACCAAAGAAAAACATTTCAATTTTGTCGTGAATAACGCCGTATTCATCAACCTGATTGTCATCCGCGCAACGTAGCTGCCACTTTCTGCCGCAAAAATCTCCTAAAATGTAATATGGCGTAAAACTAAAGCCTTTGTCGGACAAAATAATATCCGCGCCCAAAGGCATATCGTCTGCTGTGATATGAACTTTATCAGAAGCAACAATCTCAGCGAACATCTTTCGCTCAATAACTTTGCCGGATGAAAACTCAAATGATTCGTCAACTTTCCAAATCGTATCCGAAAGCCATACCGGGCAACTTTGAAAACGAATTTGCTCTTTTGGAACAAGCCACGCATTGAGCCGACTCGGAATCAACTCACCTTCACCACGCCAAATGCCGGAAAAGAATTTTCGCGGTTCAAGAGGAGTAATTCTTTCTTCTCTCATTTTATTTGCAAATCATCAGGCTACTGTCGAACTTTGTATTATGCTGAAGTAAGTTTGTCCTACACCTGTTTTTTATACTCCATTTTACTCGATGAGTGATGAATACAAAGCCTTTGCCTATTTTGGCAGTCATAATCGGAGGCGGTGTAAAAATTTAAGCTGAATTACATTTCGCTTATGCGGTTTGCAGTTTTGATTTGACGGTTTCGCTAACGAGTTTGCCGTCCGCCGATTTGCCCGCGAGTTTTGCCTGTGCCGCTTTCATAACCAATCCCATTTCTTTTATCGAAGCCGCGCCGGTTTCGCTAATCGCGTCGGAGACGGCTTTTTCGATTTCCTCGGCGGTGGCGGCTTGCGGCAGATAATCTTCGATTACGGTCAGTTCCGATTTTTCCTTTTCGGCGAGTTCGGAGCGTCCGGCGTTTTCGTATTGCTCGATTGAATCGCGCCGTTGTTTGACCAATGATTGTAAGGCTTTCGTAATTTCGTCGTCGGTTAAATCCGCGCCTTTTTCGATTTGCCGGTTCATTAAATTTGCTTTGACCATTCGCAAAACCGACAGGCGGCTAACGTCTTTCGCGCGCATCGCGGCAGTCAAATCGCCGGTAATTTTATCTTTCAAGCTCATATAGATTTACCAATTTTTATTTTTCCTTTATTATTTGTCGATTGCACAATGATAAATGTTAAATGGCGGATATCCAAATCTGCTAAATGTTAAATGATGAATGTAAAGTGGCGTTTTGGAATTTTGGCGGGAATCATCGTCGCGCTGTTCGGTTTGTATCCGCAGTTCGCACTCTGGAACGAGCGCGGCGCGGAGTGGAACGGAACTTTCGCGTCGAACGATTTGGACGAAACGGCGTATGCGGCTTATTTGCAGGCGTTGATTGACGGCAGACCGCGCAAAAACGACCCGTATTCCGGTCAGGACGAAACGCCGGAAAACCCGCAACCGGAATCAATCTTTTCGATTCAATTCGTCGCGCCTTACGCGGTGGCGATTCCGGCGCGTCTGCTCGGTTTGAACGCTTCGCAAGCATTTATCGCGCTGTCGGCAACGGCGAGTTTCCTGACGGCATTAGCTTTATTTTGGCTACTCGCGCAAATCACCGAAGACAATCGTTTTGCCGCCGTCGGAACACTGCTTATTTTGTTCGGCGGCGCTCTGGCGTCGGGAAACGGCGTTATCAGAGCATTTACGGGACACGGCGCAGCTTATCCGTTTTTGCCTTTTTTGCGTAGATACATTCCCGCCGCCGCATTTCCCTTCTTTTTTGCGTTATTCGGTTTCGTCTGGCTGGCTTTGAAAAGTCGAATCAAATCCACAAAATACGTATCCGCTGTTTGCGCCGGATTTTGTTTTGCGTTTCTGGTTTACTCGTATTTTTACTTATGGACGACCGCCGCCGCATTTTTGTTCGCGCTGACTTTATTTTGGATTGTTTTGCGTCCCGACAATTGGAAGACTGATTTGCGATTTTTGCTGCTGACCGACGCAATCGCTTTTCTGTCGCTGCTGCCTTACGCCTTTCTGCTTTCGCAGCGCTCGAAAGATGCCGATGCGGTTCAGCTTCTCGTTTTGACCCACGCACCGGATTTGCTGCGTTTTCCGGCAATCGTCTGTTACGTTTCGCTTGTTTTTTTTGCCGTCGCGGTTCATTTCGGATTTGCGAAAATCAAAGAAACATCGACTATTTTTCTGCTGGCTTTTGCCTTTGTCCCGCTGATTGTCTTTAATCATCAAATCATCACTGGTCATTCTCTACAGCCGTTTCATTACGAATTTTACGTCGTCAATTTCATCACGGCTTTAGTCGTCATTCTGACGCTGATGATTTTTCTCAAAAAAATTCGCTCGCCGAAAACTTTTGCCAACATCTTGGTTGTATTGGCTTTGGCAGCCGTCGTCTGGGGATATTTGGAAATAAAATACACGACGCAATTTCTCGTCTCCTGGAATGTCGAGCGTGACGAAGCGATGCCGGTGACGCAAAGACTCGCCGATTTTTCCGAAGAAAATAAGGCGAACGGTGAAACTGCCGTGACGCTTAATTTTAGCGCCGTGCAAGCCGACAGCCAGCCGGTCTCCGCGCCGCAAGCCGTTCTCTGGGCGCGGCACCAGCACGTTTTTGCGGGTCTTTCGCGCGAAGAAGACAAAGAGCGATTTCTGCAAATGCTCTATTACGGCGGGCGCGACGCCGATTGGCTCAGGCAGGATTTCAAAAACGGCGACATCGAAGCATATATGGCGCTTTTCGGTTGGGACAGATTTAATCCGACGCTTTCGGTTAATTATCGCCCGCTGACAATAGTCGAAATCGAAGAAGAGGTAAAAAGATATGACGATTACTATAAAAATTTCGGTTTGGCGCAGGCTTCGCATCCGACGCTTTCCTTCGTCGTCATGCCGAACGCCTCGAAAGTGAATTTATCGAACTTAAGTCGCTGGTATGAACTCGACGCGGGCGAATTTTTGGGCGCGTACACGCTTTTCAAAGTAAAGCTGAAATCGCCGAATCGATAAATTTAACTTCAGTCGACAAAAAAAGACCGCCGAAAACCCGGCGGTCAATTTAAGTATTGCGTAAATTATAAAAACGAATTATGCGGCGAGAAGGTCGTTTGACGTTTCGGCAAAGACTCTTCTACCGTTCAAGGCATCATCTATTATTTCTCTGACTGCCGAAGCGTCCGGGTTGACATCCATCCGGGCGCACGCCCGCAGATGTCTGATAATTCCTTCGGTCGCAATTTCCGCCGTTGCGCCGCCCAGTTTAGCGAAGCGTCGGGCTTGGATATGGTCAATCTGCAAAATTCTATCTTGCAGGCTAATTTGTTTTGCTGCTGCCACTTTTATTCTCCTTACGTATGAAATTTCCCTTGTTCTTGTGAAATTTGTTGCAAAATGCCCCAAACTTCTTTGGAAAAACTGTTAAAGCTCGCGTTCTTCCAATTACTTTAGTTGAAGTTAACAACCGGGCATTTGCCTAATTGATAAAATCACCGGTTTTGTTTCCCAACTATTATGACAAAAATTTTAACAAAGAATTTCCTGTTTGTCACGACTTTTTTTCATATTTGTGATTTTTTTCTCAAAGTGTCTGCAAACAAAAGAAAAAGACCGTCGAACCTTGTGAGTTCTCCAATCTAAAAATTAAAAAGAAACTGGCTATTTTCCGGCGACTGCATCTTTCATCGCTTTTCCGAGACGAAATTTAACGGTTGTTTTAGCCGGAATTTTAATCGGCTTGCCGGTCGCCGGGTTGCGTCCTTCGCGCGCTTTGCGAGCCGCTTTGACCAATTTTCCGAAACCCGGAAGCGTAAACTCACCGTTTTTCTTGACTTCACTGGTGGCAAGAGCGGCTAAAGAATTGAAGAACTCTTTGGTGTCGGCTTTTTTCATTCCAGATTTCTCCGCTAGTTGGCTGATGATTTCCGTCTGCGTCATCCGTTTCGATGTCGTTGCTGCCATATATTTAAATCTCCTCCAAAATTATCTTTAACAGAGTATTTAATACTTAATTGAACAGATTGCCTGCAGTACAACAAACAAAAGTAAACCTCAAAGAATTCTATCAATTGAAAATAAATGGTCGGGGCGAGATGATTCGAACATCCGACCTCTCGATCCCAAATCGAGCGCTCTACCAGGCTGAGCCACGCCCCGCGAACATTTCCACGTTTCATTTAAGAAACACTACCCAAGTGCCGAATTCTACAGGCGAAAAATCTATCGGTCAAGTAAGAGTGCGTGAAAATCGCGTAAAAAGACGGCGATTTTTTTCGTCGCCCGCGCCCGGTGACTAATTTTTTGTTTTATTTCGCCGGAAAGCTCGCCGAAGGTCTGACTAAAACCTTCGGGTATAAAAACAGGGTCGTAACCGAAACCGTTTGCGCCGTTTGGATTTAGAGCGATTTTTCCATTGCAGACACTTTCGGCAAAAAATTTTATATCGCCTTTTTCGTCCGCAATCGCCATCGCGCAAACAAATCGCGCCGAACGTCTCTGGTCATTCGATTCTTTTAACCGACGCAAAAGTTTTTCAACGTTTTCCCCGTCGGTTGCTTCTTCACCGGCATACCGCGCGGAAAAAACTCCGGGCGCGCCGCCTAATGCTTCGACCTCTAAACCCGAGTCGTCGGCTAAACTCCACATTTTCGTTTGCAAAGCGTAAGACCGCGCTTTAATCGCAGCGTTTTCAGCAAAGGTCACGCCCGTTTCTTCGGCTTCGGTAATATTTGGAAACTCGTTCAAACTTTTGAAATGAAAAGGTAAACCCGCTAAAAGTTCTTTTAATTCTTTAATTTTTCCGCTATTTTTGGTTGCGACGACAATCTCCGACATATTTTTCATTTTACTTAAAACAAGAAATTATTGCCCGGCGGCGATACGGAAACTTGAAAAGTTTTATCCGGCACGGCATCATATCTACAATCTTTGTCTTAAAAGATAATTTTACGAATATACAAATATACAAAGGAAAAATTTATGAATCAAAATGAAGGTGCGAAAGCGGAAGGATATAACAATGCGGAAAGTTTAGAAATTTTGCGACGACTGAAAAAAGAAGCTTTTGAATCGAGCGACGTTCACGTCGCGCTCGCAATGGGCAGACCGGTCGAAGAAATAGAAGCCTGGTTGAGCGGCGCGGAAGAAATAGATGAAGACGCGGAAATGAAAATTCACGGTATTGCTAAAGAAAGACTCGGCGAATAAACAAAGTTTACGAAAACTCGGGGCGGTAAATTAAAACGCACCGAGTTTTTTATTGAACGACGACCGTGATTATTTTCACTAATGGAACAACTGAATTATTTCTTGCGTGTAAAAATCAATTTAATCAAAAATATGCCGAGGAAATTTAATGTTTTATTTTTAATTGCCGTTGTTTTTTTACTATGCAGCGTGGTTTCGGCTGAAACAGTTCGTTTCAAAATTAAAATTGATTCGTCCGTCAGACAGACAAACGAGCCGTTTTCGGGCAGGCTTTTGATTTTTATGACGAATCAGGCGAAACAGACGGAAATGCTTGAGCCTGATTTTATGAACCCGAATGCCGTTTGGATTTCGGGAACGGAAATCCAGAATCTGCAAGCGGGAAAAACCATCGAAATTAATGCCGACGAACTCGCGTTTCCCTCAAAATTTTCCGACGCGCCGAAAGGTGAATATCAAATAATGGCTTTGCTCGACGCGAATCATTCCTACACCTACGACGGCGCGGGCGCAGGCGATTTTTACAGTGAAGTTGTGAAAAAGAAAATGCCGGACGACGAAACCGAATTGACGCTTTCAAAAGTAATTCCCGAAAGAAAAGTAACACCGATTAAAAATTTGCAAATCGTCGAATTTGAAAGCCCGATGCTTTCGGCTTTCTGGGGCAGACCGATAAAAATGCAGGCGAGCGTGCTTTTGCCCCCGGACTACGACAAATCGAAAACCCAAAAATATCCGACCGTCTACAACATTCACGGCTACGGCGGAAATCATCTGAAAGTTTTCGGCGCCGCAAACGTTTTCAAAGCAATGGAAGAAGGCAAGCGACCGGAAATGATTAACGTCTATCTGAACGCGAACAATTCGTTCGGTCACCACGTTTTCGCCGATTCCGCAAATAACGGACCCTGGGGAACGGCTTTAACGAAAGAATTTATTCCGTATCTGGAAAAACAATTTCGGATGGACGCGCGAGCTTCGGGCAGATTTTTAACCGGACATTCTTCAGGCGGCTGGTCAACGCTCTGGGTAATGATTACGCATCCCGATTTTTTCGGCGGAACCTGGTCAACCTCGCCCGACCCGGTTGATTTTCACAATTTCACCGGACCAGACATCACAAAATATCCGCCGCAAAACGCTTACACAAACGCCAGCGGCAAAGATTATAATCTCGTGCGAATGAACGGCAAAGAAATTATGTCGCTCAGACAATATGCCCAACAGGAAAGAGTTTTAGGATATTTCGGCGGACAATTCGGCTCGTTCAACGCCGTCTTCAGTCCGAAAGGCGCGGACGGACAACCAATGCCGCTCTTCGATGTCGAAACCGGACGCATTGACCCGTTTGTCGAAAAGGCTTGGGAGAAATACGATATTGCCAGACTGCTGCGCGACAATTGGAAAACGCTCGCGCCGAAACTAAAAGGCAAAATTCACATCATCGTCGGCACGGCTGACACTTTCCATCTGGATGAAGCCGTCCGTCTGCTCGACGCCGAACTGAAATCTCTGGGAAGCGACGCGAAAATCGAATATCTCGAAGGTCGAACACATTTCGATCTTTACCAAAACGGACTCGCCGATCGCATCGCGCAAGAGATGTATCAAGTTGCGCGTCCGAAAGCGAAAGCGGCAAAGAAATAATTTGATAAAAAGACTTTAATAAAAAGGATTTTTTCTTGAATTTCGGGAAGCGCGAATCAGTCTGAAACTTGAGTAGACTGAAAAACCTATTGCTTCAAGATTGATTGTTTAATCGGTGATTCGTTGCCCAATCTGTCAATGCTTGTAACGACAACTTGCGAAATTTGCCGGTCAGCCGAAAGCGCGATGCTTTTTGTCGCCGACGGTAAGATGGAATAACTCCAGCCGTTTTTGTCTTTCGCATAAACTACAAACCAAAATGCCTTTGTTTTCCCCTGTTCCTGCCAGATGATTTTAAGTTTGTCAGCGTCTTTTTTTATTTCGGTTTTCGGCGCGGCGGGCTTTTCCGACTTTATCCAATTTGACGCGGGAACGATTGCGTTTGTTTTATAAACGTCTGATTTTAAAAGTTCCTGTATGCCGCCGAAATTGTTGCGAAACGATTTGAAACTAAACCCGATGTTTCCAGCCGACGGCTGAATCCGGCGCGTCGTTTCGATTTGACTGATGATTTCGCCAGCCGTGAAATCGGCGTTTGAGCCGATACGATAAACAGCCGTTCCCGCCCACAAATGACGATTTTTCACGTTTTGGTTTTGCCACCATTCGAGCAGAACGGGAAAGCTCAAACCCTTTCGCGCGGTTTCCCAGTAAAGCTGCGGTGTCAGATAATCAACCGTTCCGTCTTGCAGCCATTTTCTCGCGTCGGCATAAAGCTCGGCGTAGGCGTTCAAGCCTTTTATGTCCTTTTCGGGAATCGGCTGCCAGATACCGAAAGGCGAAACGCCGTATAAAACGTGCGGTTTGATTCGTTTGATTTGGCGTCCGACTGCTTCGATAAAATCGTTGACATTTTTGCGCCGCCAATCGTCGCGGCTCAATTTTCCGCCGGTGTTTTTGTATTTCTCCCAATTTTTATCGTCGGGAAAATCTATACGATTGCCGCTCGCGTCCTTTTCGGGATACGGATAAAAATAATCGTCAAAGTGAACGCCGTCCACGTCATAGCGTTTGACGACATCAGAAACGACGCTTACCGAATAACTCTGAACGTCCGGCTCGCTCGGGTCGAGCCACAGATATTTGCCGTATTTTCTAACCAAATCGGGACGACGTTTCGAAATGTGATTTTCCGAAACGGTTTTCGCCGCCGGATGATACGCGCGATACGGATTAAACCAGGCGTGAACGAGAATGCCGCGCAAATGAGCTTCTTCGATGACGAATTGCAAAGGATCAAAGTTTTGCGCCTTTCCCATTTCGCCTGTCAAAAATTCCGACCATGGCTCGATTTTAGAATCGTAAAGCGCGTCGCACATCGGACGAACTTGAAAAATGACGGCGTTTAATTTCAGCTCGCCGGCAAGGTCGAGCATTTTCAGGATTTCCGCTTTTTGTTCCTCAACGCTCAGAGTGCGCTTTGACGGAAAATCAATATTATCAACCGTCGCAATCCAAACGGCGCGAAACTCCCGCGCGGGCTTAGGCAAGGTTTCAGCCTGCGCCGAAACGCACAAAAGCAGCAAACAAATTGTAATTAACACGCGCTCAAACATTAAAGTATCTCCAGAGCAACGGAAAGATTTGTCCGAAATCTTGCGCCGCTAAAATATAATTGTTATAGATTGAAAAAAGAAAACCGTCAAATTCGTCGGCTTTTCTTTAATTATAAAAATTTAGGCGACTTCTTTTAATTGAACCAGAGATTTTTTGAATAACTCTAAAACTTGAACGGCTTGTTCGCGCTTGACGGTTGGAAAGTTTTCAATAAATTCATTTAACGAAACGTCGTTTTCCAGATTGTCCAGCAAAGCAGAAACAGGAACTCGCGTTCCTTTGAAAACAGGTTCGCCGCCCAAAATTTCCTTTTCGCTGACAATCTCGGATAGCTGGAAAGAATTTAAAGAAAAAGTTTTCTTCCGATTAGCAAAAATCGGTCTCTCCCAAGCATTGTCAATGTTGGCTTGCGCGACGACAAGCGCGTCAATATCTTTTTCAGAAAGTTTTTTATTCATACGTCCCAACCTGTAATTATTCGCACAATTCGGTTTGGTTTCAACTGAAAAATTATTTTCAAACGTCTGCCGCCGAAAGTTTCGCCGATTAATTGATAACGGTCTTTGAAAGATTTGTTTCGTCTGATTTGAAAATCGTTGTAAAAACATTCGACGGCTTGTTTGAAAGTAATTCGATGCGCGAACAGTTCGTCCGTTTCAAAATCATATTCAAAATCTGTCGGCTCGAACTTTGACCAATCAATATTCAGCTAAAATATTCTTTCATAAATCTTCGCACGTCTTTAATCATTACTTCGACATCTTCTTTTGTGAACCCACCTAACCCATGCGCGGCTTTGTTTCGTAAATCTGCCAAAAATGTAATATTTTTTTGTTTGAGCAAATTATAAACACCAGCTTTTGCCAAATCAGCATTCATTGTGTTGAGTTTCGGTTTCGCTGCAAGAGTTATTCTGTTTTTTACGCAAAGTTTTCGCAAGCTGTCTTCCAATACGCTTCCGGCGATTACCGCTGACGCAGTAAAATAACCCTGACTCAAAAGATAATCAGATTGTTCGAGAAAATCATCGAAAACTTCCCCTTCAATTGAGGCGCGAGTGTCGAATAAATAACCATTTTCATAATCATTTTTTACAGCTTTTAAAATTCCAAGAGCTGTTTTAATTACTGAGTAATTATTTCTTGTTGTAAATAATGAAAACAGTTCATTGAACCTAATATAATAGTCACTTTCTTGATTCGATACTTTTCTAATAATTTGGAGGCAACTAATTCCCCATTGGTTAGCTAACTCTAAATTAACAAAATCGTATGTAAGGAGAGTGTTTATTTAAACGTATGCCGGCATTCCAATCTAATTCACTAACTATTTTGTCATCACCCTGTATTCTTGTCTCTTCGATTTTGGATTCAAATTCTATAAGCTCTTGTAAACGATTATTAATTTTCTGTTCTATTTTCATAAATTAACTTTCATTGACCTTCAAAACCGCTAAAAACGCCTCCTGCGGAATCTCGACGCGCCCGACTTTTAGTCAATCTTATCGTCTTCGTCAGCTTCGACTTTCGGCACTTTGCTTAACACTTTTAGAAATTTTTCACGACTTCCGCGCCTTGCTTTTTCTTTCAGATATTCAACGGTCGTCCACGCCGACGCTTTCTCGGCAATCGCCGAGGAAACGAATTGGTCAATTGTAATTCCTTCTTTTTCGGAAAGTTCGCGGACTTGTTTTAGTAGAGATTCGGGAACGGCTACGTTTTCGATAACAGTCATTTTATTTCTCCGATAATTTGTAAAAACTCTTTCGGTTTAATTGCTTTGATGCCGAATTTTTCGGCTTCGGCAAAATCCTTCGTGTTGAAAGTAACAATATAATCGCAGTTGCTTTCAACCGCGAGTTCTAAAACAAAATCATCTTTCGGGTCGCGTAAAATCGGTCGCCAAAGATAAAAAATCTCGCGCAAATTGGCATTTCGACATAAGAAATCAAGAATGTCGTCAACTTCCCGATTGGTCAAATTCGGATTGAGCGCGGGGCGTTTCAAAACATCTTCATATTCCAACATTAACGCCACGGAAAGGTTCGTTTGAAACCGCGAATCTTCAATCAAAGACAAAAGCCGAAAAGACGCGCCCAATTGTGAGCGAAGTGCCGAAAGTAAAACATTCGTATCAATGATGATTTGAAGAGTTTTAGCTTTCATTAACTTTCAAGACAGCGAGAAATGCTTCCTGCGGAATTTCGACGCGCCCGACTTTTTTCATTCGCTTTTTGCCTTCTTTTTGTTTTTCGAGCAGTTTGCGTTTGCGGGAAATGTCGCCGCCGTAGCATTTGGCGATGACGTTTTTGCCCATCGCTTTGACGGTTTCGCGGGCGATTACTTTGTTGCCGATGGCGGCTTGGATGGCGACTTCAAACATCTGGCGCGGGATTAGTTCCTTCATTTTCGCGGCGACTAATCTGCCTTTGGCGGCGGAAGTCGCGCGGTGCAAAATCAGCGCTAGTGCGTCGACCTGTTCGCCGGAGACGAGAATGTCGAGCTTGACCAAATCGCTTTCGCGGTAGCCGGAAAGATGATAATCCAAAGATGCGTAGCCTTTGGAAACTGATTTCAGACGGTCGTAAAAATCCAAAACGATTTCGTTAAGCGGAACTTCGTAAACCAGCATCACGCGATTCGACGTGACGAATTCAAACTTTTTCTGGACGCCGCGTTTTTCTTCGAGCAGCGGCAAGATTCCGCCCAAGAATGTGTCGTTCGTCAAAATCGTCGCTTCGATAAACGGTTCTTCGATTTTGGTGATTCTGCCGGTGTCCGGCATTTTCGACGGCGAATCGACTTCGGTGACCGCGCCGTCCGTCGTCGTCACGCGGTAACGCACGCCGGGCGCAGTCGTGATTAAATCTAAATTGAATTCGCGTTCGAGGCGTTCCTGCACGATTTCCATATGCAGAAGCCCCAAAAATCCGCAACGAAAACCGAAACCGAGCGCGGTCGAAGATTCGGGTTCGTAGAAAAACGAAGCGTCGTTTAAGCGCAATTTTTCCATCGCGTCGCGCAAATCTTCATACTGCACCGAATCGGTCGGATAAAGTCCGGCGAAAACCATCGGTTTGACTTCCTGAAAACCCGGCAGCGGCTCGGCGACGGGTCGCGCCGCTTCGGTAATCGTGTCACCGATTTGCACGTCGGCGACGGTTTTTATCGAAGCCGTGATAAAGCCGACTTCGCCGACGCTCAATTTATCAATCGGCGTCGGGCGCGGGCGATTGACGCCGATTGTCTCGATTAGATATTCGCGTCCCGTATTGAAAAACCGAATCTTCGTGCCTTTTTTTATCGTCCCTTCAATCACGCGAAACAAAACGATGACGCCGCGATAGCTGTCATACCACGAATCGAAAATCAATGCTTTGAGCGGCGCGTTCGGGTCGCCCTGCGGCGCGGGAATTCTGGCGACAATCGCTTCTAAAACTTCTTCGATGCCGATTCCCGTTTTTGCCGAAGTCAAAACCGCGTCGCTCGCGTCCAAACCGATGATATTTTCGATTTGTTCTTTAATTCGTTCGGGTTCGGCGGACGGCAAATCGATTTTGTTCAGCACAGGAATTAATTCCAAATCGTTTTCGAGCGCCAGATAAGTGTTTGCCAAAGTCTGCGCCTCAACGCCCTGCGAAGCGTCGACGACGAGCAGCGCGCCTTCGCAAGCCGAGAGCGAGCGCGAAACTTCGTAGGAAAAATCGACGTGACCGGGCGTGTCGATTAAATTCAGAACGTAGTTTTGTCCGTCTTTCGCCTGATAATCGAGACGGACGGCGTGCGCCTTAATCGTAATGCCGCGCTCGCGCTCCAAATCCATATCGTCGAGCAACTGCGCTTCCATATCACGGTCGGCGACCGCGCCGGTGATTTGCAGCAGGCGGTCGGCGAGCGTAGATTTGCCATGGTCGATATGCGCGATGATTGAAAAATTTCTGATTAAATTCGAGTCCATAGAAAATTGTGTGATTTTAATTTGTGATGCCGGAAAGATGTCAAACAATAACAATACCAAAACTGTTTGAAATAAGCACTTTTGTATTTCGGAGTTTTTTTGAAAAAAAGTTGATTTATTGCATCCATTTTGCTACATTTAGCGAATTGGATTTATGTAAAAACAGTTTTAGTTTTAATTGCACAGAACATTTCTTCATTTGAGGCATATCACTATTGAAAGAATGTTATATTTTCTTTAACCTTTTAGGTTCGACAAACACGAGGAGAATCAGAATTATGAGAGAGAAATTTAGCAGGCATGCACTTATTGCTATGCCTTTTTTACTGGGATTATTTTTTTTCGCCGGTTTGATTAACGTCAAAGCCGTGACGATTTTTGGAGTTAACACAGCCAATCAACTGGTGCGTTTCGACAGCGCGACGCCGTCGAATACTACATTCGTCGGAAATATCACCGGATTGCAGACGGGCGAAGTCATTTTAGATATTGACTTTCGTCCGAACGATACGCAGCTTTTCGGTCTCGGCAGTTCGGGTCGTCTTTATACGATTAATACGGCGACCGGCGCGGCAGCCCTCGTCGGACGTTTGACAACACTTCTAAGCGGCGGGGTTTTCAGCATTGATTTTAACCCGACGGTTGACCGCATAAGAGTCGTCAGCGATGCCGACCAAAATTTGCGTGTTAATCCGGTAGATGGAAGCAGCGTCAATGACGGAACACTGGTGTATGCCACCGGAGACCCGAATGCCGGGCGAAATCCAAACATCTCCGGCAATTTTTACACCAATAATGTTGTCGGAGCGACTTCGACGGGACTTTTTAACATCGATATCGACCTTGATATTCTCGCTATCCAAAGCAATCCGAACGCCGGGATATTAAACACTGTCGGCGGTTTAGGCGTGGATGCGACGAGTGCCGGCGGCGCAGACTTTTCTTCTATCAACAACACAGCCTACGCGGTTTTAGTTGTCGGCGGAGTTCAGAGTCTTTTCACAATCGATCCCAACACCGGAGCGGCAACGCTGGTTGGGGGCATCAATAACATCGGACTATTGCGCGGAATTGCCGTTCAGGTTGCGACGCCGACAGTAACGCCGACGCCGACAGCGACAGCAACAGCTACACCAACGGCGACAGCAACACCAACTGTGACACCTTCGCCTTCTACCGGAACGCCGACACCGACTGCGACAGCAACGGTAACACCGACAACGACGCCGTCTACAACACCAACGCCGACGAGAACGCCAACGGCAACACCGACGGCGACTCCGTCAACAACACCAACGCCGACGGCGACTGTGTCACCGACGGCAACTCCAACCGCATCGCCGAGTCCGCAAAGAGCAGTTCTTGATTTTGACGGCGACAATCGTTCGGATTTTGCCAATATTCGAACAAACGGCGCGACGGGCGAGCTGAGCTGGTTTATTCGTCGCAGCACCGACAACGGCACGACCTCCGTCCAATTCGGCAGTATTGGCGACATTCCGACGCCGGGCGATTACGACGGCGACCGCCGAACCGACATTTCGGTTTTCAGACCGAGCAGTGGAACGTTTTTCGTTCTCAGAAGTAACGGGAATACTTTCCAGGCGGTTCAATTCGGACAAAACGGCGACGAACCGGTCGCGCGTGATTACAATGGCGACGGACGAACTGATTTTGCTGTCGTGCGACGCGCCAACGGATTGATGACCTGGTTTATTCTGACCAGCAACAATTTCACGTTCAGCGGTCAACAATTCGGTCTCGATACCGATGTCGTCGCGCCGGGCGATTATGACGGTGACAGACGTTTCGATCTAGCCGTCTATCGCGGCAGCGGAATGAACGGCGACCGCAGCAGACAGGCGACCTTCTTCGTCCAGCGCAGCACGTTGGGCTTCCAAGCCGTGCAGTTCGGTTTGGGTAGTGATTTGGTCGTGCCGGGCGATTATGACGGCGACGGACGAACTGATTTTGCCGTGGTCAGAACCGGAACGCCATACAATTGGTTTATTCTGACGAGCCAGACCTTTAGGTTCATCTCTGTGCAGTTCGGTACCAAACCGGATTTGACGACACAGGCTGATTACGACGGCGACGGCAAAACGGACATCTCGGTCTTTAGACAGCAAAACGCAACGTATTTTACTTTGCGCAGTTCAGACTTTGGTGTTTCACAAGTCCAGTTCGGGCAAAACGGAGATTATCCGGTTGCTAACTACGACACGCACTAAGCAAATATGCGATTGACGATTTGCGATTTTATCGGTAGTTTTTTAAATTACAACCATTGGTTTTAATTTAAAAACGACGGGTAAATCGCAAATCGCAAAAATTACAACAGGAGTAAATAATGAAAAAAGTTTTGTTAGAAAAAAGTTTGAAAATGACTCGCATTTTCCTTGTATTAACGCTGTGTTTAGGTCTTACGGGACTCTCAACCTTTGCGTCGAGCCACGCCGAAGCACCGCTGACCAGTATGGACAGATACGCTGACAACACCGATGTCTACGCTTTCCGCAGCACCGAAGCGGGACGCGACGGTTTTGTCACGATTCTCTCCAATTTTATTCCGTTTCAAGACCCTTCGGGCGGACCACAATTTTATCGTTTCGATGACACCGTAATGTATGAAATTAAAATCGACAATACGGGCGACGGACTCGAAGACATCACGTATCAATTTCAGTTCACGACACAAATTCGTAATCCGAGAACGGTGCTTGGAATGAATACCGTCAACATCGACGGTCAAATCACCTCGCTGACCGACCTGGATTACAATATGCCGCAAACCTATACCGTCACGCGCGTCGACCGCGCTTCGGGTCGTCGCGGTCGTTTTCTCGCCGGCGGATTAATAACTCCGCCGTCGAACATCGGACCGCGCACCACGCCGAACTATGAAGCGAATCTGGCGCAGCGGGCGATTTACAATATGCCTTTCAACGGCAGAACCGGTAGAGTTTTTGCTGGACAACGCGATGAAGGCTTTTTCCTCGATTTAGGCGTTTTTGACGCTATCGGTTATCGCTCGCTCGGACCGACCGGCGGCGTCGATTCAACAAGAAGCTTTAACGTCAACACGATAGCAATTGAGGTTCCGATTCAGGATTTAACTCGCAACGGTGCTGTTCCAACGAGTTCGACGGATCCAAACGCGGTAGTCGGTATTTTCTCGACCGCCAGCCGTCGCGGAACCAGAGTTATTCAACCGGACGGAACAAGAAATTCAGAAGGCGCGTTTAGACAAGTTTCGCGTCTCGGCAACCCGCTGATTAATGAAGTTGTCGTACCGCTCGGTTTGAAAGACGCTTTCAACTCGCTGTCGCCGTCTTTGGACTTTACTGTCGCTCCTGTCGTAGCTGCTGTGCTTGACCCGGAACTTCCGAAGATTATTCGCTTCGCTCTGGGCGCTTACGGTACTTTGCCGTCTAACAGCAGTGGTGTTGCCAGCAGTGCCGTCGGCAGTGGCGTTGTCGTTAATATTCCACCGGCACCGCGCATCGATATCGCACAAATCTTTGTGTTCGGTATTCCGGTTAATCCGGTAACGGGACCGACGTTCACGACGGTTATCGGCGGTCCGGGCAATGACGGCAACGCGCACGAAATGCTCCGTCTGAACACGGGAATTCCCGTAACTCCGGCGGCGAACGTCAGTCGTTTTGGTATTCTCGGCGGCGATCTCGCCGGTTTCCCGAACGGACGTCGCGTGACGGACGACGTAGTGGACATCGAAGTTCGCGCTCTTTTGGGCGGAACACCGTTTACACCTGCGTTCAATGTTGCGCCGAACAATGCGTTTCAAGACGGTGTTTCGGGAAACTGTGAAGGATTCTTAACCCGTTTCCCGTATCTGCAAACGCCGAATCAGGGAAATCAACCGCGTCCGACAAATTTCCCGGCTAATCAAACGTCTTTCCCGACGCTTCCAGCACCGGCTGCAGGAATTGGTCCGTGCGTAGCTTCATAATTGATAGAAAGCGGAAAGCGCGGCTCAAATGAAGTAACTGTTTCAAATAAAAACGGTTACTTCAAAAGAAAAGCGTTTTCGACAAACTTAGACGACAAATCAAGCGGCAATGCCGCTTGATTTGTTGATAGCAACAAATTTATGCAAAAAATTAAATCTTTTACGTTTTATAGTATCGCTATAATCGGTTTGGGCTGGCTCGTTTTGACGGGCAGCGCGTGCAACCAAAATTCCTCAATGGCGAGCGAACAAAAGCAAGCTGTTGAAAGCAAACCGGAAAATCTCGCCGCTGGTTCGTCAAGCTCGCAAATCGATGCCGCGCAAAAGTTCATTGAAAAAAATCCGACTCAAGCGAAAGGCTACAACTCTCTCACTGTCGCTTATATTCGCTCGGCACGCGAAACGGGCGATTTTAGCTTAAACTCGCAAGCCGAAACCGCCGTCACTCGCGCGCTCGAACTCGAACCGGAAAATCCCGATGCTCAAAAGCTCAAAATTTCTCTGATGCTGACTTTTCACCGTTTCGCCGAAGCGCGCGACGCCGCAATGATTTTGCAGCCGAAGTTTCCGCAATCGGCTTTTTATTACGGCGCGCTGACCGATGCCAATGTCGAGTTGGGAAATTATAAAGAAGCGGTCGACAATATCCAGAAAATGGTCGATTTGAATCCGAATATGGAATCTTACGCCCGCGTCTCTTATGTTCGCTCGCTGCACGGCGACCCGAACGGCGCAATCGAAGCGATGCAGACGGCGGCAAAAATCGCCGACCCGATGGCAAAAGAACCGCAAGCCTGGTGTCTGGTTCATTTGGGCGACGAATTTTACAAAACCGGAAATTATGTCGAAGCCGAAAAACAATATGACGCGGCTTTAGAATTATTTCCCGGTTATCATTTCGCTCTTGCCGGAAAAGGACGCGCCCGCGCCGCGCAAAACGATTTTGAAGCGGCAGTCAATTTTTTATCCGAAGCAAACAATCGCGTTCCGAATACCGAAGACGTTATTCAGCTCGGCGACGTTTATACGAAACTAGGAAAATCCGATGAAGCGAACAAACAGTATGAATTGGCGCAGTTTATCGAACAGAAATTCGGCAACATCGACCAGCGTCGCCTCGCGCTTTTGTGGGCTGACCACGACACGAAGCTCGACGAAGCGTTAGAGATTGCCGCCCGCGAACACGAAAACAGAAAAGATATTTTCTCCGCCGATATTTACGCCTGGTGTCTGTATAAAAAAAATCGATTTCAGGAAGCGAAAAAGATAATCGCCGAAGCGATGCGCTTGAAAACAAAAGACGCGCGAATCTTTTATCACGCCGGAATGATTGAAAAAAGTCTGGGCAATAAAAAAGCTGCTGCCGGTTATTTGCGAAAAGCTCTGGAAACAAATAGCGCGTTCGATGTTTTGCAAGCCGAAAATGCAAAGAAGGCTTTAGAGGAAGTAGGCTAAAGGAATTTGCCTACTGTAACCGTTCGCCTTCGAGGGTGCCAATTACGTAAAACAGCCTCGCTTGGCGAGGCTGTTTTACGTAATTGGCACCCAAGTTGGAACGATTTCCCTGACTTTATTTCAAGCCGGATTCTACCTAGCTTGAATTGCCTATTAAGTATTACAATCATAATCTCAGTAAAAATTCATATGGTCTGTCTGCTAAATTACAAAATTTGATTTTGCGCCGAATTCGTTGATTAAATTGCTGCAAATAGCGATTGTCGAACGGTTTATTGAATCCGAATAACCGGTAAAGGCGAAAATCAATATACGAGATGCGGCAATGATAATTTTTTGTTTATCCGGTTTGCTGTATAATTAAAACCATAACACCGACTTTGTAAAATATAATGCAGAAACAGATTCGTTTATTGACCGCAGTTTTAATTTTCGCATTTGCCGGACTTGCCGCCGCGCATCCTCTCGGAAATTTCAGCATCAATCAATTTTCGCAAATCGAAGTCGAAAAATCACAGGTAAAACTCCGTTCCATATTAGACATTGCGGAAATTCCGACCTTTCAAGCATCGCAAACTATTGACACCGACAAAGACGGCACACTTTCGCAAGCCGAACTCGACGTTTATGTCGAAACAATTTCGCCCGACTATATTGCAAATCTGCAAGTCTCGGTGGACTTTCAGACGGTTGAACTCAGACCGACTGCGAAAAAAATCAGTTTGCACGACGGTTCGGCAAATTTGCCGATTATGCGTATCGAATGGGATTTGTCGGGCGATTTACCGAACTCCGGCGCAAACGCCGCTCATCAACTTAAATTTGAAAACAAAAATTATCCCGAGAGAGTCGGCTGGAACGAAATCGTCGTCGCGCGCGTTTCCGGTGTCAATGTTTTTAACAGTACGGCGTTCGGAAGCGGCATCACTAACGAACTGAAAACCTATCCGCAGGAAAGTATATCCGCGCCGCTCCGAGAAAAAACTGCGGAATTTTCATTTACTTCAAACGCAATTCCGCAAAACGCCAAACCTTTGCAAAACCGCGACGGACACATTTCCGCGCCGGTTGAAAAAGACCGATTTGCCGAATTGATAAAAGGCGAAATCACGCCGCAGGTAATTCTGCTCGGACTTCTGCTCGCGTTCGGTTTAGGCGCGGCACACGCTCTTTCGCCCGGACACGGAAAAACCGTCGTCGGCGCGTATCTCGTCGGCTCGCGCGGAACATTGAAACACGCCGTATTCTTAGGCGCGACCGTGACGATTACGCACACGCTCGGCGTTTTCGCCATCGGACTCTTGACGCTTTTTGCTTCAAATTACATTTTGCCCGAAACACTAATGCCGTATCTCAATTTCGTTTCAGGCTTGCTGGTTTTCTTTATCGGTTTGACGCTTTTCAAAGACCGCCTGTTTGCGGCGCTCGGCTGGAAAACAAACAATCATCACGCGCTTGAAGACGCGGTGCATTCGCTTGACGAACACGATTCTCTCGTGCGCGAAGAAGCTACCGACGCGCCGAATCAAGAGCCAAAAGTTTTGACACACACGCACGGCGGCTCGACGCATACGCATGTGCCGCCGAAAGACGTAACCTGGCGCAGTTTGCTCGGTTTGGGAATTTCCGGCGGCTTGCTTCCGTGTCCGTCGGCATTAGTTTTGATGCTTTCGGCGATTTCACTCAATCGCATCGGTTACGGAATCATTTTGACGCTCGTTTTCAGTTTCGGTCTGGCGGCGACTTTAACGGCTGTCGGGCTGGCGTTTCTTTACGTCGGAAAAATGTTCGATAATCCGAAACTCAACAACAATCCGATATTTAAAGCCTTGCCCGTTTTCAGCGCATTCGTCATCACCTGCGTCGGCGCGGTTATTTGTTATACCTCTTTAATGTAAATCTATCTTGCGTAGAGTTATTACGGAAGGTGATTTGTATGAGATTTATTATGCGGTAGCTTTCTGTGCAAGCGGCATTTCACTCCAAGTTTTACCTTCAAGAAGTCGCCCCGTTTTCTTTTTATTAACTCCGCCCCATTGTTTGAAGAAGAAGGCTACGTTCGCTTGGAAACATTGCTCACGAATATCAATTACCCAATCTTCTTTAATTGGACGCGCACCGTAACCGCTTTCACCGCCGACAATAACCCAATCAATCTTTCGCAAATCAAGATTTTTCAAAGCACCAAGCAAAGGTTCTAAAGATAGAAATTTAACTTTCGCTCCCGTTTCTCTTAACTCATCAATTCTATGCGTATATTTTTGGCTTTCAACTGAAACGCCCATCCAAATATTCGGTGACCATTCAAGCTCAGAACTCAATTCCGCCAATCTGTCGGCACGTTTTGTCAAAACTTGAAACCGATGCCAATTCGCGCGTTTCATTACATCAAAAACTTGCTGAATATATTCAAGCGGAACGTCTTTATGAAAAAGGTCACTCATCGAATTTACAAAAATCGTTTGCGGCTTTTTCCAGCCAAGCGGAAGTTCAAGCATTTGTGGTTGCAATGTTAATTTGAAACCGTTTTTGTAATTGGCTTGTCCCATTGCTTTTAAGCGTTTAGACAATCTTTCGGCGTAGCAATTCTTACAACCCGGACTGATTTTGTTACAGCCAGTCACCGGATTCCAAGTTGATTCCGTCCATTCAATTGGTGAATTCGATGCCATTATCTTAATTCCGTATCCTTATATTTTTTCAGTATATAACGTGCAATCTTATCTGCTCTTTCATTATGCGAGGCGAAAAATAAATAATAAAGCGTTGCTCCTGTAGAGTTTCTCATAGGAATTGGTTCTGGAACAAATTTGAAACCTGCTACCTGTTGAAGTCTTTTGCGAAAACTTTCTGCAATAGTTTGATTTGATTCCTTTTCCTTTTTCGTTAAACCAAATAGACTCGGTTGATTCGATTCTGAATAGGATATATCTTTCCAAGACTCATCACCCCAAAATGCAGTCATTCTTTTTATCTTTTCCTCATCAACGGCATCAAAATTTTTCCAAAGAGCCGTTCTATTCATATCCATAGTTGGAAAGTTAAGAAAAATATCCAGACTTTTCATTTCGCCTGCTTTTTTGAGAACTTCCCAATTCAAATGCAAACCGTAAGGGTCAAGCAAACATAATCCTCGACGATAATCTTCATATCTGACCTTTGGAAAAACCTTTTCCAGTAAAATTTTGTTGCAATCGCCTTGATAAACGAAGACATTTGAATAATCGCGCATTATCCCAGCCAAAAATTGCGCTTTCTTTCCATCAAGGTCAATTAAATGTAATTCTTTGAAAGGCGGTTCGACATTAAGAGCATTTAGCGGACTACCTGCAACGATTTCTTTACTCGTTTTTGAAATATGAATTCCTGCACCGGCAAAAGCATCAATATAAATGTGTTTTAAGTAGTCTTGCTTAGATAAAATTATTGAATACGCTTCCGCATATTTTTTTACAATTTCAAGTTTAATTTCAGACCAATGTCCAATTTCACTGAGGCGAGGTGGTTTAGTCATAATAGTCTCCAAATTGTCGGCTAAGGTTATTAAAAGTTGCAATTTTGCATTTTACTATTGTTTGTAAAGTTTTCAAAAAATTTTATTTGATATACGCTTTGAGATAACCAAAAAATCAAAAGGAAACAAAAAGCAAAATGATTAGCTTCGATTCGGCAATTTGCACCGATTTTCAAAGCGCGAGTTCGCGCGAATGGTTAGAGACCAACGGCATCGGCGGCTTCGCCTCGTCAACCGTTTCGGGCGCGAACACGAGGCGTTATCACGCGCTTTTGACCGCCGCGACAAAACCTCCGCTCGGGCGCGTTTCGATGCTTTCAAAGTTTGAGGAAACGCTTCGCATCGGCGACAAAACTTTTGAACTATCTGCCAATCAATATCCGGGCGCGGTTTATCCGAACGGTTACAAATATCTGAAAAACTTTCGGCTCGCGCCTTTTCCCGTCTGGACTTTCGAGATTGAAGGCATCGAAATTGAAAAGAAGATTTTTATGGTTCACGGCGAGAATACGACAGTCGTCGAATACAAGTCCAAAGTCCAAAGTCCAAAGTCCAAAGTCCGATTGGAACTGAAACCGCTTCTTTCGTTTTGCGATTATCATCATTTGCAGCATCAAAACCCTGAATTTGATTTGAATTATGAAGTCGACAACGGTTTTGTCGCGGTCAAACCTTATGCGGAAATGCCGCCGCTGTATTTTTCGCATAACGCGCAAGCGATTGAGAATACGGGCATTTGGTATCAAAATTTTGAATATTCGATTGAGAAAGAACGCGGTTTTGATTTTCGTGAAGATTTGTTTCAGCCGTTCAGCTTAAAATTCGATTTGTCGGAAAGTGCAATTGTTATTGCTTCAACCGAAAAACAATTGGTTTCAGAAGCGCAGGATTTTGAAAAAAACGAAATCGAGCGGCGCGAAAATTTGATAAAGGACGCAGATGCTGAAGATGATTTTACGAAACAGCTTGTTGTCGCGGCTGACCAATTTATCGTTTCGCGCGGCGCGGGGAAAACTATAATCGCCGGTTATCATTGGTTTTCCGATTGGGGACGGGACACGATGATTGCCCTGAACGGCTTGACTCTGGCGACGAACCGCGCCGAAATTGCGAAAAGCATTCTTCTGGAATTTTCCTGGCACCTTTCCGAAGGAATGCTTCCGAACCGTTTCCCTGATGCCGCCGACGAAGCGGAATACAATACGGTTGACGCGACGCTCTGGTATTTTGAAGCGATTCGCGCTTATGTCGAAAAGACCGGCGATTATGATTTTGTCCGAGAAAATCTTTACGAAAAGCTCGTCAACGTCATTCTCTGGCATGTCTACGGAACGCGCTACAAAATCAAAGTTGATTCCGACGGGCTTCTTTACGCGGGCGAACAAGGCGTTCAGCTAACCTGGATGGACGCGAAAATCGGCGATTTCGTCGTTACGCCGCGCATCGGTAAAGCCGTCGAAATTCAGGCGCTCTGGTATAACGCTCTGTGCATTATGGCTGATTTCGCCGGAAAATTCGGCGATGAAAAAGACGGCAAAATATACACGGAAATGGCTTGCGAGACCAAGGAAAGTTTTAATCGGCTTTTTTGGAACGAACGGGAAGAATGTTTGTTCGATGTGATTTGCGGCGGCGAAAAAGACGCATCCGTTCGACCGAATCAGATTTTTGCGGTCGGTCTTCCAAACACGATGTTGAGTATCGGTCGAGCGCAAAAAATCGTGAAAAAAATCGAAGACGAATTATTAACGCCAATCGGTTTGCGCTCGCTTTCGCCGAAGGATAAAAATTATTGCCCGATTTATATCGGTTCACCTTTCGAGCGTGATTCGGCATATCATCAGGGAACGGTTTGGGCGTGGCTCATCGGCGCATTTGTTGACGCATATCGAAAGGTTCACCCGAACGGACGGCAAACCGAAAATCGCGTCAATGAAATTTTAGCGGGTTTCAAAAATCATCTAAACGAAGCCGGAACAGGACAAATCTCGGAGATTTTCGACGCCGACGCGCCTTTCAATCCGCGCGGCTGCATCGCGCAGGCGTGGAGCGTTGCGGAAGTTTTGCGCGTTATCTCTTCACAGAAATCGCGCTGACGCAAAGGAAAATTAATCACAGATTTACACAGATAAACACAGATTTTTAAAGATTAAAACAGAAGATTTATCCGGTTTTCGTCTTGTATTTATCTGTGTTTATCCGTGTGCATCGGTGGTTAAATAATTTCTATAATGCAGCGTAGCGGATTTTATTTCTTTTCCGACTGCAAAATTCGATACGCTTCGGAACGCGCCAAACCAAATTCCTTTGCCGCTTTTTTGAGCGCGAGCTTTCTGTCTAAGCCTTCTTTTTCAAGTTCGGCGACTCGCTCAACGATTGATTTTTGACTTTTGACTTTTGACTTTTGGCTTTGGATTTCTTCACGGTCAAAAACTAAAACTATTTCGCCTTTGACAACATTTTGTGAAAATTTTTCTGCTAATTCTTCCAGATTTCCAAGCACGATTTCTTCGTGAAGTTTGGTGATTTCGCGCACGACGGCAGTTTTTCGATTTCCTAAAATTTCCAGACAATCAACTAAACTTTTTGCGATGCGATGCGGCGTTTCATAGAAGAGAAGCGTCGCAGGAATTGTTTTTACTTCTTCCAAACGTCTTCGTCTGTCCGTTTTTTTTGACGGCAGAAAACCACCGAAAAAAACTGAGTCGGTCGGCAAACCCGAAACGATTAAAGCGTTGACAAAGGCGACCGCGCCCGGAATTGCCGTTACTGTTGCTCCGATTTCGTGCGCCTTTCGCACGATTATCAAAGCCGGGTCGCAAATCGCGGGCGTTCCCGCATCCGATACGACGGCGATTGATTTTCCCTGTTCGAGCAGCTTGGCAAATTCTTCGGCTCGCGCATTTTCGTTGTGTTCGTGATAGCTGACGAGTTTTTTGGAAATGCCGAAATGATGGAGCAGCTTTCCGGTGTGGCGCGTGTCTTCGCAAGCGATAATGTCAACCGTTCGCAAAGTCTGCAAAGCACGCTCGGAGATATCCGATAGATTTCCGATTGGCGTGGCGACGAGGTAAAGCGTTCCGAGCATATTTTAGAATTGAGCCTAGATAAAATCGGCAGAAACGTCAACCTTGCTTAAATTTATTGATACAAAACAAAATTTATTGCGACGAGTTTTGATAAATTTGATTATTCAAAATACCAAAAACATCTGCGCTCGTCTTTGCACATTTCATTGCTGAAACCTTACACTTTTAGAAAGTAATACGCTGCGTAAAAATGCAACAAAAAGACTAATAAGATTGAAGATTAAATATGCAAAAAGAACTTTTCTCGGTGGTTGGAGGGTTGCTTTCAAACGCCGTATCTGCCAAAAACGGCGAGCGACAGGGAAGCATTGAGAGTCGAACGGTTCAGGTTGATTCGGTTAATTACACTTATCAAGTTTATGTTCCGCCGCAACCTGAAAGCGAGCAGAAATTACCGCTGATAATTTTTCTGCACGGTATCGGACAACGCGGAAACGGCGGATTCGTTCCGACGACCGGCGCAGGCGGCGCGCTCGCCCGTCATTATTTCGGGCAAGTTCCAGCGGTTGTTTTATTGCCGCAATGTCGTTTGGAAAGCTATTGGTCAGACCCGTTTATGGAACGGATGGTGATGCAGCAAATCGAAAAAACCGTCGAAGAATTCGGCGCGGACGAGCGAAGAATTTATTTGACGGGCGTTTCGATGGGCGGTTACGGAGTTTGGTATCTTGCTTCGCGACACGCCGAAAAGTTTGCCGCGCTGGTTTCGATTTGCGGCGGAAGTCCTTTTACAAAAGGTGAACGCTTTGATTCGATTGTTCGCAATGTCGGCAAAACTCCGGCGTGGCTGTTTCACGGCGCGGACGATAAAATTGTTCAGGTCAGCGAATCGCGCCAAATCGTCGAAGCGCTGAAAGCTAATGAAGGCAATGTAAAATACAGCGAATATCCGGGTGTCGGTCACAACGTCTGGCTCAACGCGGTTGCTGAAAAGGATTTGATGCCTTGGCTTTTGGCGCAAAAACTTTAATAGATAATTTTATAAATCAATGCATCTTGAAAGCTCCGCCGCGCGGTTCGGGTTCTAAATCGGGGCGGCTGGAATCCTGGACGACTTCGTGCATTTCCAAAACATTCGGTTTGAAATACGCTTCCTTCGGCAGAGAGCCTGATTGCGCGTGACCTTTTACGAAAGCGTCGGAACGCACCCAATTGAGAAAGTCCTGACGCGAATTCCAGATTGTGAAAACGATATAAGGTTCGCCTTCGTTGACGGGACGCAGAACCTGATTTGAAACAAATCCGGGCATCTCGTCTACCAATCTTGCCCGCTCACGAAAAACTCGCTCGAAATCCTCGGAATATTCCGCGCCGACATAAATTCGATTAGCAACAGTTATCATCTTTTTCTCCTTTTATAACATAAGCAAAAATCGTTCGTTGAATTACTCTTATAATAACGCAGGCAATAAAAATTAAGCTAAACTGAGTTTATGATAAACGTGCGCGAGTTGTTTGGCGACATAGACATTTATCTTTTCGATCAAATAATAAAAAACAGATTCGACAGCAAAATGAGCCTTCTCGACGCCGGATGCGGCGGCGGGCGCAACCTCATTTATTTTCTGCGGAACGGCTATCAAGTTTTCGGTGTAGACCAAAACGCGCAGGCAATCGAGCAAGTCAGGATTCTTGCAAATACGCTTTATCCGAGTTTGCCGCCGAACAATTTTCAGATTTCAACAATAGAAAAAATGCCGTTTCGAGATAAACAATTCGACGCGGTAATCAGCAGCGCGGTTTTGCATTTTGCTGAAAACGAGCAACATTTCAACCGTATGCTCGCTGAAATGTGGCGTGTGTTAAAACCCGAAGGACTTTTCTTTGCGCGGCTGGCTTCCTCAATCGGAATCGAAAGCCGGATTGAATCAGTCGGCAGCGGAAGATATTTGCTGCCCGACGGTTCGGAGCGGTTTCTGGTCAGCGAAGAACTGTTGACTTCGATAACAAATCAATTTCAGGGAATTTGGCTTGAGCCGTTAAAGACGACGAATGTGCAGAATTTGCGATGTATGACGACCTGGGTTTTATTGAAAGGTTTTTAGTTTAGAATTAGTGGCGTCTTTTAAATTTCAAGAAAAATTTATGTTCACTTTGTTTGAGCCAACCGACACGCAAATCGAAAATTTTCTAGCGCGTCAGAAAGATTTGCCGTTTTCCTACAAAGAAGTCGGCGCTTCGCAAACATTTATTCCATCCGGTTATCCGATTAATCATCACCGCGTTCAATTAGGCAACGGAGCAGACGCTTTTGTCCGCGCCAAAGCTGCGATTCAAAGCTGGACGATGTATAAACTTTCGTGGACGCGGCTTTATCCGATTGACACGCCCTTTGCCGTCGGCAAAGTCGTCTGTGTTGTCGTTAATCACGGTTTCTGTTGGTCAATAAATCCGTGCCGAATTATTTATGTATTGGAAGAAAACGGCGAAACAGAAGGATTCGGATTCGCGTTCGGAACTTTGCCCGGACATTCCGAAGAAGGTGAAGAACGATTCACCGTCGAGTGGCGGCACGCGGACAACTCGGTTTGGTTCGAGCTTTTGGCGTTTGCCCGACCGCATCACATTTTAGCGAAAATCGGTTTTCCGTTTGTCGGATTGTTTCAAAGAAAATTTGCCGAAGATGCCGGGTGTGCGATGCTCGAAGCTATTGAGAAAAGATAATATCGGAGCGTTGCTTTGAATCCATAAAAAGATAAACGATTATGACACAATTTTTCTTTGTAAATTATGGTGAGGCGACGTTTAGAGCGGCGGGAAAGAAAATCAAAAAAACACGCTACAGCCAATTAGAAAATCGGCTGTAGCGTCACTTGTAAATTAGCTTTTGAACGTCAAACAAACGGAGAAACTATTGTTCCTTCCAGACCGGAATGCGACCGGGCGTCCAGGGCGCGCCAGCCGCTTCCATCTCTTTTTCGAGTCTGGCTAAATCGACTTCGACGAGTGTGCGAAGCTGCGCCAGAACCTGCTCGAAATCCTGCGCCGCGACCGTGTATTGCGTCATCTGCGTCGGTGTCGGGCGAGCGGTTGACATTCGCTGCGCGCCGACGATTGCCGATACGCGCTCGCCGACGGACGGCGCGGTGTTTTCGTTGCGGCTTCGCAAAATCACGTCGCCGCGCAATGCACGCAGAATCTCGTTTGTCCGCTTGTCAATGTTCGCCGCATCGTCGAGCAGTTTGTCGCCCGCGCCCGGCGTGTCGAGCAAAGCGCGTTTGATAAGCGCGAGTCGTGGCTTAAGCGAGTTAGCAGTTTCGAGCGCGCCGCTGACCGCACGTTGAAGTCGTCCGACCTTTTGCTGAAATTCGACGAGCGCTGTTCTGTCTTGTGCCGACATTGCCGCCAAACCTTCGACCGTTACAGTAAATTCCTGAGGCGCGGCAAGCTGAGTCATTACGCCGTTCACGCGCCTTGCAAATGACACTTTATATTTGCCCGGCATTACCAGCGCGCCGCTCGGACTTTCAAAAAAAGCATCGGTTTCGGCATCCGGCGCGGGCGGCGCTGACACGGTGTTGGGCGGATAACGCAAATCCCACGTGACGCGCTGCATTCCGGCGGCGGTCGGCGCAGTCAAACGGCGCACGAGCCTACCCGAAGCGTCTGTGATGTTAAAGATAATCGCCGGTGCTTCTTCTTCTTCTTCAGCACGTAAATCGTCGCCGCTCGGCAGTGTCAAAACGCCGTTTTGACTGTTTACTGTTTTTTCCGATTCCTGTCGCCGCGCTTTTCTGGTTTTCAGTGAATCCTTTAAATAATAAGTAAAAGTCGCGCCGAACGGCGGATTGTCGGCTGTGTAAAAAGATTCGCCTTGAAACGCCTTGCCGCGCCCGCCGAGCGGCTGCGATTGGATATACATCAGCGCGTCTTTGACCGGAAAGAGAACGGCTTCTTGTTTGAAAATTTCGGCGTTGATTGTGCGAAGCGGCGCGTAATTGTCGAGAATATAAATGCCGCGCCCGAATGTGCCGATGACCAAATCGTTTTCGCGTTTCTGAATTGCCAAATCGCGCACGGCAATCGTCGGCAGTCCACCCTTCAGCTGCGTCCATTTCTGCCCGCCGTTGACCGAGAAATACAAACCGAATTCCGTTCCGGCAAAAAGCAGATTCGGATTAACGTGGTCTTCGGCAATTGCTAAAACCGGACCGTTCGCGGGCAAATCGCCTTTTATCGAAACCCAGGTTTTTCCCGTATCGGTGCTTTTTAAAAAATACGGCGCGAAATCTCCGTTCCAATGATTGTCGAAAGCGGCGTAGACCGTATTCGCGTCGTGCGGCGAAGCGGTCAGACGCGAAACGTAAGCCATTTCCGGCACGCCGGGAAATTTCTCGATTTTGCGCCAGTTTTGCCCGCCGTTTTCCGTTACCTGAACAAGACCGTCGTCGGTTCCGACATAAAAGAGTCCTTCTTTTTTCGGCGATTCGGCGAGCGCGCTGCCGTTGCCGTAAAAAGCCGTCGAAGCGTTTTTGGCAACCGCGTCAATACTCTGAATTTTGCCCATCACCGGCAATTTATTGCGGTCAAGCCCGCGCGTGATGTCGCCGCTGACAAGCTGCCAACTGTCGCCTCTATCATCGCTGCGATAAACTTTGTTCGCCGCAAAATAAAGTCTGGTGTGCGAATGTGGGCTAATAATAAAAGGCGTGTCCCAATTCGTGCGAAGCGGGTCTTCGTTGCGTCCGATTGCCGGTTCGATGCCGACGCGCTCGCCGGTTCTGCGGTCAAAGCGCACGAGTCCGCCGTTTTGCGATTCGGCGTAAACGATGTTCGGGTCTTCCGGGTCAACCTGCGAGCGGAAACCGTCGCCGCCCTGCGTGATAAACCAGTCGGAATTTGTAATGCCGGATACGTTGTGCGTGCGCGAAGGTCCGCCGACGCTGGAATTGTCCTGCGTGCCGCCGTAGACGTTATAAAACGGCGCGGCGTTGTCGGTTGTTACGTCGTAAAACTGCGTTATCGGCAGATTGCTTTTGTATTCCCAGTTCGCGCCGCGGTCGAAACTTTCGTAAATGCCGCCGTCGCAGCCGACGAGATAATAATTAGTGTTTTCGGGATTAATCCAAATCGCGTGATTGTCGACGTGCTTCGACTTTTCGCCGAGTCTCCTGACGGTTTTACCGCCATCGTCCGAAACCATCATATAAGTATTCGGTATGTAAATGCGCTCGGCATCTTTCGGGTCGGCGACGATTTGCGAGTAATACATTGCCGTCTGGTCGAAATCGTTGCGCCGTTCCCAACTTTCGCCTCTATCTGTCGAACGGAAAATTCCACCCTTTTTATCGGCGGCTTCGACGGTCGCGTAAAGCACGTTGTTGTCGGCGGGCGAAATCGTCAAACCGATGCGTCCCATATCAACGGTCGGAAGTCCCATTTTTAATTTTTTCCACGTCACGCCCGCGTCGGTAGATTTGTAAATCGCGCTTTCCGGTCCGCCGTCAATTAACGTCCAGACGTGACGACGCCGTTGATACGCGGCGGCGTAAATCGTGTCAGGATTTTGCAAGTCAATTGCGATGTCGGTGACGCCCGTGTTTTCGCCGATTTTCAAGATTTGATTCCAGGTTTTGCCGCCGTCAATTGTTTTATAAAGTCCTCGCTCTTTGCCCACGCTCCAGAGCGGACCTTGCGCGGCGACATAGACGACGTTTGAATCGCGCGGGTCAATCACGATTTTTCCGATGTGTTCGGAAGTTTTCAGACCCATATTTTTCCAAGACTTTCCGCCGTCTTCGGATTTATAAACGCCGTCGCCATAAGAGACGCTGCGCTGTGAATTGTTCTCGCCCGTGCCGACCCAGACGACAAGCGGATTTTTCGGGTCAAGCACGATTGCGCCGATTGAATACGAGCCTTCGTTGTCGAAAACAGGTGTCCACGTCGCGCCGGAATTAATTGTCCGCCACACGCCGCCCGAAGCTGCCGCCGCAAAATAACGGCTCGGCTGTTTCGGGTCAATGGCAAAAGCGACGACGCGCCCGGAAATAAAAGCCGGTCCGACGAGCCGCATTTTTAAGCCTGAAAAAGTCGGCGACGACATCGGGTCATTCGGTTTTTTCGCTTCGTCCGGCTTTTTGGTTTCATCCGTTTTAGGTTTGTCGGCGTCGGGTTTTTTGGCTTCTTCCTGCTTGGCTTTTTCGGCGGCTGCCTTTTCCGCCGCTTTCTCTTCCTGCGCCGTTATATTCGGCGGCAGCGCGATAAATAAAGAAAATAAAAAAACGGGCAAAAATCGAACGATTAGTTTCAAAACGAAGGCATTTGTTGATTTCATATTGTTATTAAATTGTTTGGTTAAAAGTAGCGAAAAATCAATTCCAAAACTGCGCGAAAATATTTCAACAGAGTAAAATCCGTTCTTTACCCGACACTTCGGGATTTTTAAGATGATAACGTATCGGCGATAAAAGGACAGCTATATTTTTGAAAAATAAATGAAATTCATCCGCTTGTCAATTTAGCTGAGGTTCGGGCGCGCGGCTTAATTTGAGTTGATGGGAAGTAATTGTTTTTTGATGATTATAAGATAGTGTTTATGTTTTCGATTCATCGAAATGTGCCGGAACGCGGACATAAATTGTCGTTCCTTTTCCGATTGAAGATTCAATTTCGATTGTTCCGCCGACCAGTTCGGCTCGCTCTTTCATTCCGAGAAGTCCCATTCCTCGGTTATCTTCTGTCAAAACCGCTTTTTCGCTCGGCTCAAAACCGATTCCGTCGTCCTCGATAATAAGACTGACAGTTCCGTCTCGTCTTTCTAACAGAACTGCGGCATTGCTCGCTTTGGCATACTTGCAAGTGTTATTTAATGCTTCCTGTCCGATTCTGTAAAGATTGATTTCTATTTCCGGCAGCAAATGTTTGCCGTCTAATCCGATTTGCTTAAATTCAGCCGGAACGTTGAAATGCGTTGACCAATCCCCGACATACTTCTTTATCGCCGCAGAAAGACCCAAATCATCGAGAACCGACGGTCGAAGTTCCCACGCCAGAAAATCTACATCCGAATCAATTTGTTTGACTATTGATTGCAATCCCCTGATTTGTCCGGTTAATTTCGAGTTTTCTTTGTATTCGTCGAGAAGTATTTGAAGGTTTAGTTGAAGTCCGGTCATTTGTTGACCGACGTGGTCGTGAATCTCACGCGCGATTCTTTTCCTTTCATCTTCCTGCGTTTTAACAATCTTCCGCAGCAAGGCAGTTCTTAATTTCTCTGATTCGGTGCGTTGGGTAACTTCAGAACGTAATGATTCATTTGACTCGTTTAATTCATTTGTTCGATGCCGAACCTGGACTTCCAAATTGTCTGCCGCGTCTTGAAGTTCTTCTTGTAAATTTATTCGTTCGGTTAAATCTCTGGCAATTTTAGCGTATCCGGTATGTTTGCCACTTTCATCGTAAAGCGGAGTTTGTACGCCGCTGGCAAAGAAATATGAGCCGTCTTTGCGCACGTGCCAGCGTTCATCATCGCCACATCCTTTTACACGCGCGGTCTCTCTTTCTTCTTCCGGCACATTGTTGGCTCGATCTTCTTTTGTAAAGAGCATCCGGCAGTTTCGACCGATTGCCTCCGATGCCGTGTAACCGAATATCTTTTCAGCACCGATGTTCCAACTGGCAATCTCTCCGTCTAAATCAGAGACGAAGATAGCGTAATCTTTTACATTCTCTACCAATTGGTAAAGAAGTTCTTTGCTCCAGCCTGTTTCCTGCGCCATTAAATCAAAAATTTTAGTTGCCATGAATATCTCTTCCCTTTTATTAAAACCAGATAATCAGGACAATCCTATTAGGTGTGTAATTTTAATTTGTCTGTTTGAACTATATGCCTATTGTCAGTTTATTACCAGGTAACTTTGCTAACAAGGCTTAATAGTCAAGCAAAGTTTATATTAAACTCTAAACCTTGTCTGTTTAGTCGAATACATTGCTAAATGCTTAATATAACTACCGCAGTTTGTTCAAAAAGGTTATTAAAATCAAGCGGCTATGAATTTGACCGCAATTTAATCCTCACGATTTAGACAATTTTTTGCGATTTTCGCGCTGTTCTTTCGTCCACTTCGGTTTCTTTTTACCTTTGTCCTTTTTCGCGCGAGTTTTTGCTTTTTCGGGAATCTCCGTTTTCGCGCGCGTTTCTCTTTTCTTCGGTGCATCAAATCCTGAATCAAAGTCGCTTTTAACGCGGACATCTTTTTTCGGATGGAATTCGGCTTTCGGAAGAGATTCCTTTTTGGCGGGGAAATTTGTTTTCGGAAGTTCTTCTCTTTTCGGACGTTCACTTGTCCGCCCGCGATTATCGCTTCTTTCACGATTGTCATTTCTTCCGCGATTATCCGATTGCTTGCGGGCAAACGGTTTCTCGCGGTCGGATTTATTTGCCGGTTTACCTTCGGAAACGTCTTGCGAATTGGCGGGGCGAATATTTGCCTTTTGACTGCGAATGCGCGTGTCGCTCATTTGCTGCAAAACTTGCTGAGCGTAATCGGCAAGCACGTCAACCAGCGTAAAGCGGTCGTAAACATCAATTGAGCCGATAGCTTTGCCGGGAACATTCGCTTCGTTGGCAATCGCGCCGACAATATCTCCGACACTGATTCCGCTGCCGCGTCCGATGTCTATGAAAAGCCGCACCATTCCTTCGCCCGATTGCGTGAGCTGTTCATATTTTGGTTCGACTTCTACTTCCAAAGGCTTGTCTCCGCCCGCCAGATAAGCGGCGGCAGCGGCGATTTCCGCGACCTCGCAATTACATTCTTCGGCTAATTCTTCGACCAGCGACAAATAAAGCTCCAAATTCTGTTTCGTCAGCGTCTCGGTAATCTTTTCTTTAAGGAGTGCCACGCGCCGCGCCGCGACATCAGCCTGAGTCGGCATTTTCAGCGGCGCGATATTCTGTTTGGTGTAATTTTCTATGTCGCGCTTCATTCGCTGCTGGCGAGGCGTAACGAATAAAATCGCCGTGCCTTCGCGTCCGGCGCGTCCGGTGCGACCGATGCGGTGAACGTAAGATTCGGTATCGCCCGGCATATCGTAATTGATAACCGATGTGATTTGCTCGACATCAAGCCCGCGTGCCGCAACATCTGTCGCCACGACGATTTCGACCTGTCCGGTTTTCAATCTTTTTATCACCGATTCGCGCTGGTTTTGATTCATATCGCCGTGCATCGCTTCGGCGGCGTAACCGCGCGCCTGCAGTTTTTCCGTCAAACTGTCCGCGCCGATTTTTGTGCGGTGAAAAATCAGAACGGCTTCGCCCGGATTCGAGTCGGCTTCCAAAATTCGGGTCAGCGCGTCCGTCTTCTGACCTTCGGAAACGTTAACGTAAAACTGTTTGATTGCCGGAACGGTCAAAGTTTTTTGCTCAATCTGAATGTTCACGGCGTCTTTCAAATATTTTTCGGCAATGCGGCGAATCTGGCGCGGCATCGTCGCCGAAAATAAAGCTGTTTGTCGCTCTTCGGATGTATGACCGAGAATCCATTCAACATCGTCAATAAAACCCATTCTCAGCATCTCGTCGGCTTCGTCCAGCACGACCATTTTCAAATCTGCCAAATCGAGCGTTTCCCGACGCATATGATCCATCACGCGCCCGGGCGTTCCGACGACGACCTGCACGCCGCTGCGCATATGTTTTATCTGCTGCGAAATGGATTGCCCGCCGTAAACCGGCAAAACACGAATGCGCCCCAAATGTTTGGCGTAAGTGTGAAACGCTTCGGCAACCTGAATCGCAAGTTCGCGCGTCGGCGTCAAAACCAGCACTTGAACCTTGCTGCTTTTCGTGTCAATTTTCTGCAAACCGGGCAGCGCGAAAGCCGCCGTTTTCCCGGTTCCGGTTTGCGCCTGCCCGACAATATCCTTGCCTTCGAGCAGCAGCGGAATAGTTTTTAGCTGAATCGGCGACGGCGTTTCATAACCGACATCGTTGATTGCCCGCATCAACTCGTCATTCAACCCGAATTGACTAAACGTATTTATATTTTCTACTTCTATTTTTTCTTCTTCAATATTCATATCTATAAATGACTTTTAAAATCTTTATCTTTAAAAAACTCTCGGTTATATTTATTTTTCTGTGAACTTTCAATGATATATCAAAGTTCTAAAAGTTACACAAAGTGATATTTTTTTTGGTAAAGGGTCAGTTTGAAATATTCGTGTTGATAAACACTGATTCAAAAATTCAAACGGACTCTGCAGGTAATTTTTTGGCAGCTTTTCAATAATGATTACTGTGAACTAATTGAGGCTTTGAGAAAACTCCTTATTTAAAGACAATTGAAATTCATTTTTCTTTTGCTGTGTTTGAACATTGTTAAAATTATGTTGACAATGTTGTCACTATCTGTCAGTGTTGATATAACTGTGGAAGGACTAAATCCCAAGCCCGGTTAAATACTTCTTAAAAGTCCAACAACCCATTAAATCGAATGGAGTGCTATGTTGCTTCCCGGAAAAGCGGAAATTGAATTTTCAGCCTCAAATTTATGAGAAAAAATTAACAATAAAAAAATCGAAAATTCAGACCTTTTCTGCTCAATAGCTTTAGACGGCAACAGATAAACAAAATACCAGGATAATATTATGAAAAAATTAAAAAATATTCTGAAAAAAACAGCGGCTTCAGTTGGAATGTGCTTGCTGCTGGGCGTGATAAGCTCGCAAGCGGCAAATTTGACGGTCAATACAACTGCTGATGCCGGTATCGGCAGTTTGCGACAAGCAATCATCGACGCGACCATAAATGCCGAAGCGAACACTGTTACTTTCAGCATCTTGACGAGCGACCCGGGATACAATATGGCGGAGAACAGATTCACTATTAATCTGTTAAACCCGCTGCCGGACATTCCGTTGGCGGCTATGACTATCAACAATAACCAACCTCAAGGAGTAATCGTAAAAGGTAATAACACTTTTCGCATTTTCAAGCTGGTGGACAGCGCGGTCGTTACAATAAATAACCTGACCATCAGTAACGGTTTCAGCAACGGGGATGTCGGCGGCGGCATTTTCATGGGCAACAGTAGCACGTTGACTCTCAACGGCAGCACGATTAGCGACAATGCTGCGTCCGGCAACGGCGGCGGCGTTTATATGAGCAACAGCGCCACGCTGTTTCTCGCTAACACGACAATAACTCGCAACACAGCTTCCAACGGCGGCGGCATTTACATACACGACAGCGGCACGCTGAATATCAATACCAGCACTGTGAACGCTAACTCCACCGCCGCTGGCGGCAACGGCGGCGGTATCTTTAACGGTACCAGCGGAACGATAAACGCCACCAGCAGCACGATTGACAGCAACACTGCCAGCGGCGGCAGCGGCGGCGGAATTTATAATAGCGCCACTATTACATTTACCAATAACACTATCACCGATAACAACGCCGACAGCGGCGGCGGAATCTACAATAATTTCACCGCTACTTTGGCTAACAATCTCGTCGCGCTGAACACTGCAACCGACGGCACCGATTTGCTCGGAAGGGGAAGCCGCGGCAACGCCTTCATCGGCACTTACAATCTGGTCGGCAACGCTGACGGCAGCGAAGGGTTAGCGCCCGGCACCAATCAACTCGGCACAACTCTTATGCCCATTGACCCGCTCATCGGAGCTTTAAGCAATAACGGCGGCAAGACCTTGACGCGGGCATTACTAAACGGCAGTCGGGCGATTGATAAAGGCAACAGTCCGAGCATTATCACCGACCAGCGCGGTCAAACTCGTCCAGTCGACAATTCGTCTATTGCCAACGCAGCGGGCGGCAACGGCTCGGACATCGGGGCGTTTGAAGTGCAGTTGGGAACAACAGCGGCGACAGTTACAGTCGGCGGGCGAGTGATGACAGCGACAGGGCGCGGTATCAGCGGCATACGTCTATCTCTGACTGATCTACAAGGAAACTCCAGAACAGCGATGACTTCTTTATTTGGTTACTACCATTTTGACGATGTTGAAGCAGGCGAAACTTACATCCTTTCGGCAAGCGGCAAACGCTATACGTTCAGTCAACCGTCGCAAGTTCTGAACATCAATGATGAAACCGACGAAGTTAATTTTATCGCTGACTCACAAAAAAAGAGTATAAGATTTTTCTAACAGGCGATTTTAGCCGAATAAAGTCAAAGAATGAAATATAAAAAAGTAAGAAGCCGTAAGTGTCAAAACTTGCGGCTTTTCTTTTTGTGTCAAATATCTTCCTTTTTAGCAGCGAACTTCCGCGAGTTTGATATTTATTCCAAGATTTCAAGATGCTAGTTTTCTGTCCGGTAAATCTGATTTACCGGACAATCACAAACCGATTTTTATAATCACCAAAACAATCATTTTCCGGCAACTCAAATTAGGACACCGCTTAATTTCTGCGATAAAAGACAACCGAATTTTTATCCAAAGGAATCTTTACTTGATTGAAATTCTTGTAAATGTTTAATTGGTATTTATGGCTAATCTGGATAATCTTCGTTTCGACAACACTTACGCGCGTTTGCCGGAAATCTTTTACCGGCGCGTGACGCCGACCGTTTTCCCTGTTCCAGTTTGCGCCTGTCCGACAATATCTTTGCCTTCGAGCAGCAGCGGAATCGTCTTCAACTGAATCGGCGACGGCGTTTCGTAACCGACATCACCAATTGCCCGCATCAACTCGGCATTTAAATTAAATTGGTCAAATGTATTTACCTTTTCCGGTTCATTCAATTCCGAATTTATATTTTCTGTTTCAATTGCTTCTGCACTCATAATAATTTTTTAATCCAAGCTGTCAGTTTTATTTTTACCGCAGAAAACGCCGAATTTTCGTGTATGTTTAATTGCGAATCGATAGTAGTAAAGACATTGAGAATACCAAATAAAAGGGTTAAAGCGAAAAGGAAAGCTGAAAAATACATTTTGGCGAACGAACTCGTCGAAAACCCGCATTGCAATTCCGGCAAACAATTCCCGCCTGAATTCGTCACGGCATTTTGCCGCGCGATGCTCAAAGAATCAAAAGGCGATAAATTTCGCCGGATGCCCGGTAAAGATTACCTGAGCCTTGCATTGAGTTTGACCGCGATTTGTTTGTTTCAAGCGCGCTTTAACTTTTCAAGTCGGAGTTTTTCTTAAATAACCTTCGATAAATCGGCAAACTTCTTTCTTCGACGGATTTTTCTCTTTCGGTTTTGACGGGAAAAGGATTTTCGGCAATTTCAATTTCGTTCAGACTAGCATTCGCTCGCAGAATCGCAAACATTTCCTCCGCCAGAAAATCAACGTCGGTCTGAACGAAAATTTCGCCCGAAATCCCTAGGTGTTCGATAATCGTGGCGACTAAATCGCCTGTGACCATTCGACGTTTGGCGTGTTTATTTTTATACCACGGATCGGAAAACTGAATCGTGACCGTTTGCAGATGATTGGCGGGCAAGTTTTTTAGAAATTCGTCGAGCGCGAAGCTCGCGTTGCAAAATTCGTAATGAAGATTCGTTAAGTTGTATTCTCCGGCGAGTCGATTGGCTTCGACGACTAAAGGTTCGCGGATTTCCACGCCGAGGAAATTTCGCTCCGGTTCGATTTCCGCCATTTTCAGCAGAAATCGCCCGCGCCCGCTTCCGATGTCGAGAAACAGAGGCGATTGCGGATTGGCAAAAACATTTTCGACTTCCAGCGGAGGCGGCGCGAAACGGTAAAATGGCGCAAGCGGATTGACGTGCTGGTGAACGCGAACTCTCGGCATAATTTGGTTTTGCGGATTAGAGACGAATTATTTTTAAGATGAGTAAAACGCTCAGAACCGAAGTAAAAATAAAAATTCCCAACGCGATTAAACCGATAATTTCCGTCAGCGTTCCGACTTGGCGCGGGTTTTTATGCAAACCTTTCGGAATTTGGATGAAACCGTAAATCGCGCCGGTCAAAACCCCACCGAGATGTCCGAAATTGTCGACAATCTGGTAGGCGACGATTCCGAAAGCCGCGATAAATCCGATGTTGACCAGCATACTTTTCAAAAAATCCGGTGGCAATTGCCGTTGGCGGCGATAACCGTAAATCGCCAGATAACCGACCAGACCCATTATTCCGCCGGACGCGCCGACCGAAGTTCCGGCGGGCAGAAAAATCAGACTGACAATTCCGCCGCCGATTATCGCCAGCAGAAAAACCGTCGCCAGATGAGCGCGGTCGGCAATGGATTCGATTAAACTTCCGAAACCGTAAAGCGCCTGCCCGTTAAAATATAAATGAAGAATGCCGCCGTGCAGCGCGCCGCCGGTCAAAATTCGCCAGTATTCGCCCCGTCTCAAAAAATCAGGCTTGACGAAACCGGCGGCATCGATAGATTTGTCTAATCCCGTCGCGAGCTGGCAAAGCGTAACGGCGACGATGCAGGCAATCAAGACGTATGAAAAATACGGTTTCGTCAGTTGTCCTTCGCTAATAAAGGCAATCGCTTCGGGCGACGGAATCAAATCTTTAAGAGTTAAATTTTTCGCGTAATAAATTCCCCAGACGCCGCCGATTAAACCGAACAGACCGAGAATAAAAAATATATTGCGAAATAAATCCTGCGCCGTGACAAAACCCGCAAGCATTGCAGCCAGAAGAGATACGCTTATTAATACTCCGAACGCGAGAAACCAGTAAGACCTTTGACGAATCGCTCTCTGCTGTTCTTCCAAATACTCTTCGGGCGTTAGCTGCGGCACATCTTCTTCGGATTTTTCGTATTGCAGGGACATATCTTAATCATCGCGTTTAGAAATACGATTACCAATAATTGTAGTTAAATGCGTTGTAAAACAAAAATGGCTGCAAATCTTTTGCGACGAACAGAAGTTAATTTTAATGTCCGGTTGACGCCTTAACGCGAATAGTTTTATCATTCATATTCGCACGCCGGGGTGGCGAAATTGGTATACGCACCAGACTCAAAATCTGGCGGGAGCAATCCCATGTCGGTTCGATTCCGACCCTCGGCATTTTCTTTTTTCTTAATAAACAAACACATTTTCATTTCACTTTGCAGCTTTCGCGCTTTACCGGCAAAATAATGCCGGAGATGTGCCGGATTTTGCTCTGTCATAATTCTCTCTACAAGCAAGGTGAATCGACGAAACGAGTAAAGCTATGAAGGAAATACAAAAACAATCGCGTTTTGAAACGGCGCGGGCGGAACGCAGCCAAATTGAACTCGAAGAAAGTCTCGAACATCTCTCACGTTATCTCGACGATTGGATAAAAATTCCGATTGTCGGATGGCGATTCGGACTTGATGCGCTGATTGGTCTGGTGCCGAACGTCGGTGATACTCTGACTTCTTTTGCTTCGTTTTATATTTTAATTGCTGGTGTGCGCTACGGCGTCCCGAAAATAACTTTGCTCAGAATGGCTTTTAATATCGGGCTTGATTATGTCGTCGGCTCGATTCCGTTTCTCGGCGACGCGTTTGATTTTGTTTGGAAATCGAATAAACAGAATATCAATTTGATTCGGGAAAGAGCGACGGGAAAAGATAAAGGCACGACTTCGGATTATATTTTTGTCGGAGCGATTATTTTAGCTTTGATTGCGATTTTAATAGCTTCGATTGCGGCAAGCGTTTATATTTTATATTTAATAGCCGATAAAATTTGGTAGATTTTCAGCCGCGAACAAACACGAATAATTTTCTTTCTTCATTCGTGTAATTCGCGGCTAATTTCTGGTAGTCCGAATTAACATAGGCGAAACCGCAACAGGCGATGCGGAATTTACCAAGCAACTTTAAAAGTGTAGATGTTTCGCCTCGCATCCAATGACTTGGAAGGCAGCAGCCCATAGCACTTAATTAAATTATCTCCCTATTCTTCCTCTATAACCTCTTGGTATATCTTGCGATCAACTTGAGTTATTCGGTGCTTCCAGCCGGAGATTCTCTCATCCCAATCAATAACCAGCACCCGCTCTCCATGATCTAGTTGCGCGTAAGCAACTACTCCTCTGTTGATGATCTTTGGTTCGACGCTGACGGCATTAGCTTTCAACTTCACTCGCCGCCCTAGTTTCGCTTGCGCTTCCTGTTGAGAGAAGCCTTTTACAGACGGTCGAAGAACCGAAAAAAAGAGTGTAGAACCGACTCCGGCTGCACACGCAAGCACGAAAGCAATGAAACGAAATTTGGTTGGCATTATAGAATCTCCTTTCTTAATTAGTGCGTAATTTGAAAGCAGTGCAATATCATAATCAAGATTAGCACAAGCAGTAACGGCTTGGGAAGAGAAAATTTCTTCTGCCTAACGACCTATTAAGATGCGTAAATACACCACTTTAGTATATCCAGCAACACAAATTAGGACACTACGTAATTTCTTACGCGCTTGCGATGTTGGCTTTGTCGGCGAACATCTTCTCAAGCGCAGTCGTTATAACGCCGATTCCGAATTCACCTGCCGAGCGGGATTTTAATCGTCCTTCGGCGTCGAACAGGTAATAAACCGGAACCCAGCCTTGTTCATTTAAAAAAGCATCTTTTAATTTGTGTTTGTTATCGACGGCGCAAACGTCGTCGATACAATGTTCCGCGATTGTCGCTTTCACTTTCTCCAAATCTGTGTCGGCTTCGTAGCGCGGCATGTGAATGGCGACGGTTCGCAAACCTTTTTCTTTATATTTGATTTTTAATTCGTTGAGCTTCGGCATATTTTCTTTGCAGATGCCGCAGCTCGTCGCCCAGAAATAAACGAGCGTCGGCTGTCCGCTAACGTAATCGTCGGCTGTCTCTTGAAGCTCGTTTAACCATTCGGTCGCGCCTTCAAATTTCGGTATCGTGTCTCCAATTCTCATTGGCATAATTTTTTATAACCTCTCGAATAATATATTTATAAATGCTGTAATTAATGAAGCCTTTTATATCGAATTTTTATTAAAGAAATTCGATATAAAAGGCTTTTTTGTTTGATGCAAACAATTTTACATTGCCTGCGCCGTTTCCATTTTTTCCGAATTCATTCGGATGCCTTCGGCGACTCGGCGTCCGTAATCGGCGTCGGCTTCGGTGAAATATCCAATCATTCGGTCTTGAATATCTTTTGTGCATTGGCTCAAAGCGCCGGCAAGATTTGAAATCAGCTCGTCGCGTTCCCAATCTTCAAACGAACGGAACCGCTCGCCGGCTTGTTTGAAATTGTTCGTGCGGCTGATTGACTGCCGAACGACGTTTCCAGAAACAAACGGCGTGTGATCAATGATGCCTTCGGGTTTCGGCGTTTCGTGCAAGCCGTTTTTGCTCGAAGGCTCGTAGTTGACGTGCGGATTTTCTCCGGCTTCAACGCCGTCGACGTGATACGCCATCTGACCGTCGCGCTGATTTGTCGCGACGTGTTTTTTCGGGCGATTGATCGGCAGTTGCAAATAGTTTGTGCCGATGCGATGACGCTGCGTGTCCGAATATGAAAACGTGCGACCTTGCAGCATTTTGTCGTCGGAAAAGTCAAGACCGTCAACCAAAACGCCGGTTCCGAACGCGGCTTGCTCGACTTCAGCAAAATAATTCGTCGGGTTTTTATTTAAAACAACGCGTCCAATCGGCAACATCGGGAATTTATCTTCGTCCCAGATTTTCGTGTCGTCGAGCGGGTCCCAATCGAGTTCCGTGTGTTCGTCGTCCGACATAATCTGCACGAACATTTCCCATTCCGGGAAATCGCCGCGCTCGATGGCGTCGTATAAATCTTCGGTCGCGTGGTTGAAATTGCCGATTTTGTCTGCCTCGTCTTGCGTCAGATTTTTTACGCCCTGTTTCGGCACGAAATGATATTTTACAAGCACGCCTTCGCCCGCTTTGTTATACATTTTGTAGGTATTGACGCCCGAACCCTGCATATTGCGGTATCCGGCGGGAATTCCCCACGGCGAAAACAAAAACGTAATCATATGCGTCGCTTCGGGCGTCTGACTGATAAAGTCGAAAATGCGGCGCGCGTCCTGGCGATTCGTTACCGGGTCGGGTTTAAAAGCGTGAACGAGGTCGGGAAATTTCACCGCATCGCGGATAAAAAAGATTTTCAAATTGTTGCCGACCAAATCCCAGTTGCCGTCTTCGGTGTAAAATTTAATGGCGAAACCGCGCGGGTCACGCAGGTTTTCCGGCGAATGCCCGCCGTGAATAACGGTGGAGAAACGAATAAACACGGGCGTCTGCTTGCCTTTTTCCTGCAATAATTTAGCGCGCGTATATTTGCCGGCAGGCTCGTCGCCGATTGTGCCGTAAGCTTCAAAATAACCGTGCGCGCCCGCGCCGCGCGCGTGAACGACTCGTTCGGGAATGCGCTCGCGGTCGAAATGCGTGATTTTTTCTAAAAACTGGTAATTTTCCAAAACCGTCGGACCGCGGTCACCGACCGTCCGCGAGTTTTGATTGTTGTAAATCGGATGTCCCTGACGATTAGTCAAAGTCAGATTTTCTTCACTCGTGTTTTCGATATTTCCATTACTGCCGCCGTTATTGCTGCCGTTTTCCTTCTCCATATTATTCGTCTCTCCTTTTTATAAAATTAAGTCCGCTGAATTTTATAAAATTCAGCGGACTCGTTTGACCGTCATTCGTTACACCGTCATATTTTCCTGTCCCGGCGTCCAGTCAGCCGAGCAAAGCCCGCCGGTCTGTAAACCCTGCAAAACACGCAAGGTTTCGTCAACCGAGCGCCCGATATTCATATCGTGGACGACCGCATACTGCAAAATGCCTTCCGGGTTGATGATATACAAACCACGCAAAGCGATTCCTTGGTCTTCAACCAAAATATTGTAAGCTTTAGCCAATTTACCGCCGACATCAGAAGCAAGCGGATAATTCATATCCGCAACGCCGTTCTGGTCGCGCGGCGTTTTAATCCACGCACGGTGCGAATGAACCGAGTCGGTCGAAATGCCGATAACTTCCGCGCCGATGCCGTTTAATTCTTCGATTCTGTCCGAAAATGCCGTCAATTCGGTTGGACAGACAAACGTAAAATCGAGCGGATAAAAAAGTAAAACCAACCATTTGCCTGCGTAGTCGGAAAGTTTGACGTTCTCGCCGAGCGTTTCCATATTTTTCGTCGAAGGCATATCGAAATCCGGCGCGGGCTGCCCGACTTTCGCCGTGATTAATTCTTTTGCTAATGCTGTTGCTGCTGACATATAAATTTATTATTTCCTTAATTATTATTTTTTTGCCACGGAGAACACAGAATTCTCAGAGAAAATTATGGATTATAAAAGTTTTTATGTTTTTCTCTATGTTTTCTGTGACTGATTTTTATTACATTCAGGACATAAACCGCGCAAAGTAAGTTCGATTGATTCGAGCTTGAATTTTGAAAACTTCGTCGCTAATTTGACGATTTCTGCGGGAAGTTCGATTTCCATATCGACTAACTTGCCGCAGCTCGTGCAAATCGCGTGGTCGTGCCGCGAAGTCAACGAATCAAACCGGCTCGCGCCGTTGCCGAAGCTGATTTCTCCAATCAAATTAATTTCCTTTAAATAGCGCAGAGAATTATAAACGGTCGCAAACGAAATGCCCGGCAAAAGCCGTTTGGCTTTGTCGAACACTTCATTCGCCGTCAGATGTTCCTCTCCGTCACGAATGACTTGCAAAACAACTTCGCGCTGCTTCGTCAAACCCGACTCTTCAATTTTTACCTGTGCGTTTTTCATCGTCCTAGAATTAGATTTAGAATAATTCTAATTCTAAAAGTTGTCAAATGTAACTTTTTGTTTATAGAAGTTTTTGATTTGTCGGGTGAAGACGATTTTATATATCTTGACTGACGGCTTTCGATTCGGTTTCGGGCGCGATATATAAAATTCTGGTGCAGTTTTCGCACGTCATAATGCGGTCGCTGATTTTTAATTCGAGCTGCATTTGCGGGCGCAGTTTCATAAAACACGCGCTGCACGAACCGTTGACGACTTCGGCGACGGCGATTCCGTCGCGGCTTCTCTGCGCTAGACGGTTGTAAACCGAAGCCAATTGAGCCGGTAAAGTGATGAAAACTTCCTGGCGTTTCTTTGTTTCGATTTCAAACTCTTTTTTATTCGCGGTGACTTCCTTATCGAAAGCCGCTAAACCTTTCTTTTGATTTAATTCAAGACTGTTTATTTCTTCGCTGCGTTCCGCTAAAACATTTTCGACCGCTTCGGATTCGGTCATTCGTTCCAAAACCTGCGTTTCGAGCGCGGTAATCTGTTTTTGCAAAGCGTCGGTTTCACGCATCGCGGTTTCGTATTGTTTTTGGTCAACGGCGGTTTTTAAATTTCGGTTGGCGCGTTCGAGATACGTTTTATTTTCAGCGATTTGCCTTTCGAGCTCGGTGCGGGCGGTTTGCGCGCCGTCGCGCTGGGCTTGTATTTCACGAATAGAAGAGGCGTGCTGTTCAAACTCTTGTCCGATACTTGCACGCCTCGCTTCTGCGGATTCGATGGCTTTTTTTAATTTGCGGATATTCGTATCCGTCTTTTGTAATTCGATTAGCTTTTCAAGTTCTGATTTCACTTGGGAAGATCTCCTGTTAAAACAACGTTAATATGAAATTTTCACACATTATCCGCTTGCTTGCAACATTTGATAAAACAAAAGAAATGGAAAATGGAAAATGGATAATGGGTAATTCAAAACAAAAGACATTGTCCATTATCCATTTTCCATTTTCCATTGATTAAAATCTGACAGATTCTTCGGGCGCGTCGCTGCCTTCCGCCGCTTTCCAATCTTCCGCCGTGTCGTAGAAATTGGCGTCGAATTCCGCTAAGGACTGAATTTTGATGCCCTCGATTTCGTTCGGCGCGTCTTCAAATTTGACAATCGTGCCGCAGCCGATAATTTCCGCGCCGAGTTCTTTAACCAATGCCACCGTTTCTTCAATCGCTCTGCCGGTTCGGATGAGGTCGTCGACGATAATGCACGGGTAAATATCGCTTTCCTTTAAATATTGACGAAATTGTCGTTTGCCGTCCTCGATTTCCGCCCAGTAAATTTGGTCGGCGCCGAGCGCTTCGCGGACGGCGAACGCGACCGGAATGCCGCCCGGACTCGGACTGATAATCGAAATTTTCGGCAAACGGCTGGAAATCGCTTTTTCCATCCGAAATTTGCGGCTCAAACCGACCGACAAAACTCTCGAATTATCGTAATAACGAAAAGCGAGCGGCATCTGGAAATAATGCGAAGCGTGCTTACCGCTCGGAAAGACGAAATGTCCTTGACGATACGCGCCCGTGTTTTGTAAAATCTGCATTACCGACTCGGATGAAGGAATTAAATCTACCATTTATATTCTCCTGTTTGTAAAAATTTTTATAAAAAACGACTTCAAAATTATATGTTAAATATCATAAATTTTGAATTTGGAAATTCAATCAACCGGAATTTCATACTCGGAGTCTAACGCCTTTTCGATTATTTGTTTTTGAGCGTAGCTCATTTTTTCGGGCAATTCAGTAACTTTAAACCAACCCAGGTCGTTTATTTCGAGGCTCCGCGCTTTTGCCGTGCCGACGGGATTAGCGCGGAAGATAATTTCGAGGTGCCGAGCGGTCGTTCGCACTCGAATCAGTTTTATCTCTTCGAGTTCTAAACCCGTTTCTTCACGAATCTCGCGCCTGACGGCAGTCTCGGGTTGTTCACCATATCCGATGAATCCGCCCGGAATGCCCCAACTCAGAGCAGAGCGCAAAACGTGGTCGAGCAACAAAACTTCCGCGTTTTCGTTGACGACGATTGCCGCCACTGAAACCGTAAATTTTTTTTGCGTCGCGCGAACAATTTTCAAACGCGTCGACGGATTAAATTTTTGCCAAATTGTTTTGACGATTTTTTTTATCATTTAGTTAAAGCACCGTAAATAAAGGTTCAAACAGACAGAAATTTTTTGGAAAGTAAACACTGTTAAATATATATAAACAATGTAGGTTAAATTTTAACTTGCCACTTCTTCAATCCATATAAAATTGCAATTGCACGTTCGGAGGATTTAATGCCGGAAATGTCTAATTATATACGAAATGTATCTTTAACAGCACTTTTTGTCTGTGTTTTCACAGTGTTTTCATTTGCCCAGAGCAGCGATTTACAAAATGATTTGAATAATTCATTCAAAAAATTTGACTTAATCAAACTGAATAAACAAAAAACCCGTCAACAATTACAATCCGGCGAATCACTTTCAATTCAAACCACCGCCGAAAAATTTGAACTGATTTTAACGCCGCACGATTTGCGCGCCGCCGATTACGAGGCGGAAAACAATGTTGGAAACGGCGTCCAAAAACTTGAAAAGGGCGAGGTAACAACATTTAAAGGAACAGTCGCGGGACAAACCGATTCCGATGTTCGGATGGCGATTAGCGGCGCGGCGATTGAAGGTTATATCAATGTCGGCGACGAAAGATTTTTTGTCGAACCGGCACGAAACTACTCGCGTTTCGCGGCAGCTGAAGACGTCGTTGTTTATCAGGGGAAAGATTTATTGAAAAATGAAAGTTTTACGTGCGATACGGAACTTTCGGGAAAAATCAATCGCGCGCAGGAAATGGTCGCCGGCAACAAAATCGAAACCGTGCAGTCGCAGAGAGTTGTCGAGATTGCGACCGAAGCCGATTTTCAATATGTCGCCTTGCTCGGCGGAGCAAATCAGGCGAACAACGAGATTTTGAGTACTCTGAATATGGTCGAAGGAATGTATGAAAGAGATCTCAATATATCAATCAGCGTAACTTATCAACACACCTGGACGACGGCAGACCTCTTCGACAGTACGACTTCCGAAACGCTGCTCAAGTCTTTTCAAAATTACTGGAACGCGAATATTCCGCTTTCTCTGCACGCGCGCGACGCGGCGCATTTATTTACCGGAAAACCAAATGTATCGGGCGTTGGTTTGGCGTATATCGGGGTCGTCTGTTCTCGTTTAGACTCGGCTTACGGACTGAGCGGCAGAACGGTTTCCGCACCGGTCAATGCTTTATTAACCGGACACGAGATGGGGCATAATCTCGGCGGGAATCACGTCGATGAAACTCAGAGCTGCGCCAGCACGACAATGAATGCCGTTCTCAGCTACCTGACACCGGCGAAGTTTTGCATTTATTCGCAGAGTGAAGTGGCAAATTACATAACGGCAAGCGCCTCTTGTCTAAAGATAAAAGCCGTTCCGGTCGCCGCCGCGCGCACGAAATTTGATTTCGACGGTGACGGCAAAGCCGACCTCGCCGTCTGGCGACCGTCAAACGGCGTCTGGTACATTACAAACAGCGCGAACGGCTCATTCAATTTTGTTCAGTTCGGCGCGGTCGGCGACCGGCTTGTTCCCGCCGATTTTGACGGCGACGGCAAAACCGACATCGCCGTTTATCGCGGCGGCAACTGGTTTCGGCTCAAATCCGCGACCAATACTTTCGATTCAATCCCCTTTGGCAACTCGACCGACATACCCGCGCCCGCCGATTTCGACGGCGACGGCAAAGCCGATGTCGCTGTGTTTCGCTCCGGCGAGGGCGTTTGGCATCGTTTGTTGAGTTTCAGCAATAATGCATATTCAGCTGTTCAGTTCGGCTCAAACGGCGACGTTCCATTGCCCGCCGATTTTGACGGCGACGGAAAGGCGGACATTAACGTCTGGCGACCCTCAAACGGCACCTGGTATCGTTTGAACAGTTCAAATAATGCTTTTTACGCGGCGCAATTCGGAGCATTAGGCGATAAACCCTTGACGGCGGACTTTGACGGCGGCGGCAAAGCCGATTTGGTAGTATGGCGACCCTCAAACGGCGTCTGGTATATGTTAAGTAGCACCGGAACATTTTCTTCGCTTAGTTTCGGTGCGCCGGGCGACATTCCGGCGGCGGCGGACTACGACGGCGACGGACGCGCTGATATAACGGTATTTCGCCCGTCAAACGGGTACTGGTTCCGATTTAACAGTTCGACCGGCGCATTTGTTTCGGCTCAGTTCGGAGCAGCCGGTGACATTCCGTTCGCATCATCCTATACTCCGTAAAATCAACTACAAACTACAAAAAAGGAACGGCAAAATGGTCGTTCCTTTTTTGTTTTAATGATAAGATTCCGTTGAATCAATGCTCGAACTCACTGAAAAAATTACCGGCGAAATTTTAAGCTGGAATGAAATCGGCGAAATTCACAAAACCCGTCACGGGATTTATCAGCGCGGCGGGCGGCTCGTTTCTCTTTTAACCGATTTCGGAAAAATAAATCCGTGCTATCCCGATTTTCACGGCAATACGCAGGATACGATTTTCTATACGGGCGCGGGCAGGCGCGGCGACCAGAAACTCGATTCGTTCAATCGGGCGATGTTCGATGCCGTCGAATCAAAACACGCCGCTCCGCTTTTTAACAAATTAGCCGTCGGACGCTGGCAGTTTCTGGGTTTTTGGAAAGTCGTCGAAGGCAAATTTATTTTTGATGAATCTCAAAAAAGAATGATTTGGAAGTTTGAGCTTCGTAAAATCAGGCTTTGAGTTTCATCACAAATACAGGTAAAAATTTTATCTTGACGGTGTTTTCCAGGTCAGCGTATAAGCGGGCGGAACATTTTTAACGACCATCGAGCTTTTTTTGGCTTTTCCGTAACGGTCGCGCATATGTTCGCGCAGTTTTACCGCCGACGGAAAATAGTAGCCGTGCGCGTATTGAAACGTGCGAAACACGCAGCCGTGTTCCATAAACTTGTCGATTTCCGTCAGAATCCGCTCGCCGATTTCGTTCGGTAAGGAGACGAACGGCAGACAGCAGATAATATAACCGACTTTGCCGAAACCCGTTTTTTGGTAAATCGAAAAAGTGTCTGACGCATTGCCGCGCACGATTTTCAAATTCGGAAAATTGTTTTTTAGAGATTTAACCAAATTTCGGTCGAGTTCAATGCCGACGTAAGACTCTTTACTCGGCACGACTTCCTGCAAAACTTTTGTAATTGCGCCCGTGCCGACGCCGAGTTCGAGAACGACGTTGTTTTCGTCGGGACGAATTTCGGCGCACATCTGTTGGGCGAGTTCGGGCGAAGACGGCGCGATAGAGCCGACTTTCAGAGGATTTTTTAGAAACGCTTGCAGAAATTGGATGTTTTCGTTCATCGCAAACCTAACTAACGGAAGCCGATGTTTCCGCGTGTGAACTCGACGTTAAATCATTGACCGTCATTTTATAATCACAACCTTCGGTTTGGCAATAGCGAAACGTACCGTCTTTCTTTGTCGTCTTTTCCAAAACGAACGGCGCGCGGCAATTCGGACACGGCTCCAGAATAGGTTTGTCCCAGAAAACCGCGTCGCATTTCGGGTAATTCGTGCAGCCGTAAAAGATTTTTCCGCGCTTGGATTTTTTAACGGCGATTTCCCCGTCTTTACATTTCGGGCAAGCGATTCCGATTGTTTCGCGTTTTATATAATCGCATTTCGGGTAATTTGAACACGTCGTAAATTCGCCGAAACGCCCAGTTCGAATCACGAGATTTGCACCGTCTTTCGGACAAATTTCGTCGAGTGCGACCGGCGCAACCGAGGCGATTGTCGCGCCGCTTTTTTTATCGATTTTACGAATGTTTTTGCATTCGGGATAACCGGTGCAGCCGTAAAACGACCCGAAGCGACCTTTTTTCAAAGCCATATCTCTGCCGCACAATTCGCACGGTTCGACCGTTTCGCTTTCAGTCTGAACTTCGCCGTTTTCTCCAATCGTTTGAACGCCGGCGGCGGATTTTTTCGATGCGACTTCACGCGTGGTTTTGCATTCAGGGTAATTGGCACAAGCCAGAAATTGTCCGAAGCGCCCGAATTTTATCACCATTCCCGCGCCGCAGTTTTCGCAGATTTCGTCGGTCGGAATCGAGGCTTTCTTTTTATCTTTCAAGCCTTCTTCGGCTGATTTCAAATCTACCGAAAATTTCCCGTAAAATTTATGCAGCGCGTCGCGCCAGCCGATTTTTCCTTCCTCGATGTTGTCGAGTTCCTGTTCCATCTGCGCCGTGTAAGCCGGATTAAATAAATCCGTAAAACCGGCGACGAGAACGTCGTTGACTGTCGTGCCGAGCGCGGTCGGATGAAAACGTCCTTCGAGCCTTTCGACATATTCGCGGTCTTGAATCGTCGTCATAATCGCCGCGTAAGTCGAAGGTCTGCCGATGCCTTTTTCTTCGAGAACTTTGACCAGCGTCGCTTCCGAGTAACGCGGCGGCGGCTCTGTAAAATGCTGTTCGGGCGTAATTTTATTTAAGTTAAGCTGTTCGCCCTGTTCGACTTTCGGCAGCGTCAATTCTTCGTCCGAATCTTCCGAGCCGGTTTCCGGTTTCTCGTCGCGTCCTTCCTGATAAACTTTCAAAAAGCCGTCGAATTTCTGCACCGAACCGGTCGCGCGAAAAGTAAATCTTCCGGCTTTAATGTCAATCGTCGTCGCATCGAAAATTGCCGCCGTCATCTGCGAAGCAACGAAACGCTTCCAAATCAGCGTGTAAAGTTTAAGCTCGTCCGCCGACAAATAATTTTTTACGCTTTCCGGCGTGCGATTTGCGTCGGTCGGACGAATCGCTTCGTGCGCGTCCTGCGCGTCTTTTTTGCCGCGATAAATTACCGCTTTTTCCGGCAAATAATTTTTGCCGTAATTACCGCCGATAAAATCACGAACTTCGCCCAAAGCGGTGTCGGAGACGCGCACCGAATCCGAGCGCATATAAGTAATGAGTCCGACCGCGCCTTCACTTCCAAGCTCCATTCCTTCGTAAAGTTTCTGCGCCGTCGACATCGTTCGCTTGACGGCAAAGCCTAATTTTCTCGACGCTTCCTGCTGCAATTTCGACGTGATAAACGGCGGAACCGGATTGCGTTTGCGCTCCTTAGTCGAGACCGATTCGACGACGAATTTTTCCTTTTCGGCTTCGGCGACGATTGAAGCTGCCGTCGCTTCGTCCTTGACGTGCGTTTCGTTTTTCTTTAAATCTTCGTCAAAACCGGCGGTTTTGACGGTTTTATCTTCGATTTTATAAAGCCGAGCGTCGAATTTTGGCGGCAGTTTTGCCGACAGATTCGCCGCAATCGTCCAGTATTCGGTTTTGACAAACGCTTCGATTTCGCGCTCGCGGTCAACGACGAGGCGCACGGCGACGGTCTGAACGCGACCGGCGGAAAGTTTGCCGCCGATGTTTTTCCACAAAATCGGTGAAACTTTGTAACCGACGAGTCTGTCCAAAATTCGTCTGGCTTGCTGCGCGTCAACCAAATCTTTATTGACTGCTTTCGGATGATTAAATGCCTCTTTTATCGCGTTTTTCGTAATTTCATTAAACATCACGCGATAAACCTGTTTTGCCGGACGTTTCGGCACGATTTCCTCGGCTAAATGCTGGCAAATCGCTTCACCTTCGCGGTCGGGGTCAGCCGCCAGAAAAATCGTGTCGGCTTCTTTTGCCGCTTTTTTGAGGTCGGAGACGGTTTTTTTGTTGTTGCGTTTTTTTACGTCCGGGATAACTTCGTAAGTCGGCTCGAAGTTATTTTCGATGTCGACGCCCAAGCCTTTCGACGGTAAATCCTTGATATGTCCGATTGAAGCGAGAACTAAATAATCGCTTCCGAGATATTTATTGATGGTTTTCGCCTTTGCGGGCGATTCGACGATAACTAAATTTTTTGCCATTTTATTCCTAAAAAAATATGTCAGACACAATCCAGCGTGCTGACATTCTGACTTCTAACACCTTATCTTGCCGCGTGTCAATCCAAATCGAGAGGCGTTCACGCCGGTTCAAATTTTCCTCGCGTAATTATTTCCCGGAAGCGTCCGAACGAGTTCGCGCATTTCCAATGCTAACAAAGCAGCGTTCAAGTCGCCGAACGACAAAACGCTTTCTTCTAATAAACTATCGATGTGCGTCGCTTCGTCCGCCGAAAGCATTTGCCAAATTCGGCGCTCGTTTTCATTTAAGCCCGCTGGAACGAGTTTTTGCTGCCTGCTTTCCTTTTCAATATCTTTGCTGTCCGTCTTTGGCGGCAAAATCGCGGCTGAAATTTCTATGGGAAGCTCTGAAACAACGTCCTGCCATTGCTGAACGAGTTTCGCGCCGTCCTTAATTAAAAAATTCGTGCCGAACGAGTTTTTCGACGTGATATTTCCCGGAACGGCTAAAACCTCGCGGTTTTGCTCCATCGCCAGTCTCGCGGTAATCAAAGAACCGCTCCGCTCCGACGCTTCGACAATCAAAACTCCTAAACTCAGCCCGCTTATGATGCGGTTGCGATACGGAAAGTTTTCCGGTATCGGCGGCGTCTCGAGCGGAAACTGCGAAACGACCGCGCCGCCCGCTTCTAAAATTTCGTCGACTAATTTGGCGTTTTCCTTCGGATAAACCTGTCCGATTCCCGTTCCCAAAACGGCGATGGTTCTGCCTCTGGCTTGAATCGCACCGCGATGCGCCGCCGAATCAATTCCGCGCGCAAGTCCCGAAACAATGCAAATTCCGTTCGCCGCCAAATCTCTGGAAAGCATCTGCGAAGCGTTTTCGCCGTAGGTCGAACAGCGGCGCGAACCGACGACCGCAACGCACGGCGCGTCGAAACACGTCTGCCAATCGCCTTTGACATAAAGCGTTATCGGCGGGTCGGCGATTTCGCGCAGCAGAAACGGATAGCCGCCGTCGTCCAGACTTAAAACATCGCCGCCGATTTCCCTTACTTTTTCTAATTCCGCTTCCGCCTTTTCGTGAAACTCACGCTTCAAAATGCTTTCGATTGATTCGGGTTTGAGCCGCAGAGATTCGAGTTCGCCGCGCGTCGCGTGAAAGACGTTTTCGGCTGAACCGAATTTTTCCAGCAGTTTGGTTGCCGCGCGAGGTCCGATTTGCGGCGTCATATTGAGAGAAATCCATTCTTTCATATTTTGGATTTTAGTTTTTGGATTTTAGATTTTCCAAAAATTTTGAGTGTAAATGTTTTTATTGAAAAATCATTCTGGTAACAATTTCTTCAATGTCTTTTAGTATAAGATGAGAGTTAATTTCAAATTGGCGGAGGCGTGTCGGAGTCGAACCAACCCAAGATTGCTCTCACAATCTCACAAACGGTTTTGAAGACCGCGCCGTTCACCGGAACAGATGCGCCTCCTCGCACGAGAAATCGAACGTGAATTAAACTTAGGCGTTTCGCTGGAAAACTGTCAAGTTTATTTTCGGCAATTGCGATTTTGAACGTTGCTTGACCGCCAAAAACAAGGCGTGTTATTCTTTTCCTTTTGAGAGTTAGTGAATTTTTGCACTATTATAAACAAGCTATCGACAAGCACATAATATAAAAAGTATATGGTTTTGCTGGCGTTCCAAGAAGTTCGGCTCGTGCCGGACGGCACGATGTTTATTCACATCGCGCTGATTCTCTTAATGATTTGGGTTCTCAACCGAACGTTTTTTCGTCCCATCAGCCGCGTTTTAGAAGAACGGGCGCGAAGTCAGGGTGGACGTTCGAGCGAAGCGCAGCAAATCCTGAAACAAATCGGCGCAAAGCAATCGCAATATGACGCGACGATGCTCAAAGCGCGCTCCGAAGGTTACGAATTGATTGAGCGGCAACGCGCCGCAGCCGTCGCCGACAGACAAACGAAAGTCAGTGTGGTCAAAGAAGAAAACGCGCAAAAAATTGCCCGTGAAACCGAAGAATTAAACCGCCAGACAATCGAAGCGCGAGCGACAATCGCCCGCCAAGCCGAACAAATGGCGGAACGAATCAGCTCAAATATCTTAAATAACGGATAATGAATAATGGATAACGGATAATGTAAAAACAATTGTTTCATTATCCGTTATCCATTATTCATTATCCACTATCGATTATGTCATTCAGCTTTATCTTAATTTTTGCCGAAACCGCAAGCGCTAAAGGCTCGCCCGCGTGGAATAATTTCGTGCATTTCTGGGACACGTATTTTAATTATCCAGGTTTTGAATTGTGGAGATTTCTCAACTTGGCGATTTTCGTCGCCATAATGACTTATTTATTAAGGAAACCTCTAAGCGAAGCCTTCAAAACAAAACGTGAAACGATTCGCGCCGAATTGATAAAAGCCGAAGCGGAAAGACAAGCGGCAATCGCCCGGCAAACCGCGCTTGAAGCCAAATTCGCCCGTCTCGATACAGAAACCGAAACTATTCGTCAGCGAGCGGCGCAGGAAGCCGACACCGAAAAAACGCGCATCGTCGCGCACACCGATTTTGAAATAAATAAGCTGCGCGAGCAGGCGAACAGCGAAGTCGAGCGAACGGGCAAACAAATCAAAACAGAACTCCGCCGCTTTTCCGCCGAAGAAAGCATTCGTCTGGCGGAAGCGAAAATCAGACAGGAAATCACTGCCGAAAAAGACGAGCAGCTCGTCAAAGCGAACATTCAATCTATCGGAGGTTTGAACTAAATGAGTGTCGAAACCGTTGCCCGCCGTTACGCCAACGCGCTAGTCGATGTCGTGACGAAGACGGGCGAGACGAATCCCGTCCAAACCGAACTAAAGAGTTGGGAACAAATGATTGGCGCAAACGGCGATTTGCAGACCGCTTTTCGCAATCCGTCGATTTCGCAAATTAACAAAGAAAAGGTTTTAGAAAGTTTAATCGAAAAAACAAAGCCGACGAAAACGACCGCGAATTTTTTGCGCGTTCTTTTGAGAAACAGCCGCCTGACGGAAATCAGTGAAATCAATCAAAAATTTGCCAGCGTTTTAGAAGAGCGCGGCGGCGGAATTTCCGCCCAAATTACTTCGGCGCGTCCGCTTACCGAAGCGCAGAAAAGCGAAATTCAAACGAATTTAGAACGAATGACAGGCAAAAAAATCAGTCCGAAATTTGAAACCGACGAAACGCTTATCGGCGGCGTCGTCACTCGAATCGGCTCGACCGTTTACGACGGCTCGGTCAAAACGCAGTTGCAAGAACTCAAACAGCAGATGATTGGAAATTAGCAAATAAGAAAAGTTCCTTTTTAATCAATAAATATTCACGAATCAATAAAAATATGGAAGCAATAAAAGCCAACGAAATAAACGATATTATCCGGCAGCAAATCGAGAATTTCGATACGAGTATGACGGTTTCCGAAGTCGGAACGGTCATCAAAGTCGGCGACGGAATCGCTGAAATTCACGGACTCGAAAAAGTAATGGCGGGCGAACTCATCGAATTTCCGCACGACGTTCGCGGACTGGCGCTCAATCTCGAAGAAGATAAAGTCGGTGCGGTGCTGTTCGGCGATTTCCAAAAAATCAAAGAAGGCGACGAAGTAAAGCGAACGGGCAGAATTATGAGCGTTCCGGTCGGCGACGCGATGATTGGACGCGTAGTCGACGCGCTCGGTCAACCGATTGACGGCAAAGGCGAAATTCTGACGAGCGAGTTTAACCCGATTGAAAAAATCGCGCCCGGAATTATTGACCGTCAACCCGTGAAAGAACCGCTGCAAACCGGACTTAAAGCGATTGACGCGATGGTGCCGATTGGACGCGGACAGCGCGAATTGATTATCGGCGACCGACAAACGGGGAAAACCGCCGTCGCCATCGACGCAATTATTAACCAGAAAGGCAAAGACGTGATTTGCATTTACGTCGCCATCGGTCAAAAAGCTTCGACCGTCGCGCAGGTTCGTCAAAAGCTCGAAGAAAACGGCGCGATGGATTACACGATTATCGTCAACGCTTCGGCTTCCGACCCGGCGGCGATGCAGTTTCTCGCGCCATACGCGGGCGTTGCCATCGGCGAATACTTCCGCGATAACGGTCGCCACGCGCTGACGATTTACGACGATTTGTCGAAACAAGCCGCCGCGTATCGTGAAATTTCTTTGCTTTTGCGTCGTCCGCCGGGACGCGAAGCATATCCGGGCGACGTTTTTTATCTTCACTCGCGTCTTTTGGAGCGTGCCGCAAAAATGTCGGACGCGCGGGGCGGCGGAAGTTTGACGAGTCTGCCGATTATCGAAACGCAGGCGGGCGATATTTCCGCGTATATTCCGACTAACGTAATTTCGATTACCGACGGGCAAATCTTTTTGGAATCCGACCTTTTTAACTCCGGCGTGCGTCCGGCAATCAACGTCGGAAACTCGGTTTCGCGCGTCGGAGGCAGCGCGCAAATCAAAGCGATGAAACAAGTTGCGGGAACTTTGCGCATCGACTTAGCGCAATACCGCGAACTCGCCGCTTTTGCCCAATTCGGTTCGGATTTGGATAAATCGACGCAGAATCAACTCGAACGCGGTAAACGCTTGACTGAAATTTTGAAGCAGCCGCAATACCAGCCGATGCCTGTGGAAAATCAAGTACTGATTATTTGGACGGTCACTAACGGTCTGGCTGACGACATCGAAGTCTCCGATTTGAAACGCTTTGAAGGCAGTCTGTTCGGATTTATGGAAAATTCGCACCCGTCGGTTTTGCAGACTCTGCGCGATAAAAAATCAATTGACGACGACTTTAAGGTCGTGATGCGTGAAGCAATCGAAGACTTTAAAGCGACGCGCTGGAGCGAAAGTAAAATGGCGGCGACGGTTTAGACGAGACAATTCGGTTTTGTCCGCCATCCAGACAGAAAACAGAGAAATGGCTCAAGATAAATTATCCGAAGAAATAGCGTCGTTCGAAGGGCTTTGGGAAGGCGGTTATTACGAAGGCGACCCGCTTAATCCGCTGGCAAAGTCGAGCTACGCCAGCTACGGATACGTTTCGGTTTTATACGCGGCTTATCTGCAATGTATCAAGCCGTATATCAATGCCGAAACCGTCGCTCTGGAAATCGGACCCGGACGCGGCGCTTGGACGAAAACGATGCTTCCGGCAAAGGAAATCTGGACGCTCGACGCGCTTTCGGCGGAATACAATCGGTTCTTTGAATATTTGAATCACCCGAAGAATGTTAAGTATATACAGGTTGAAGATTTTAGCTGTTGCGAACTGCCCGAAAATTATTTTAATTATATGTTTTCTTTCGGTTGTCTGTGTCACGTTTCTTTTGAAGGAGTGACGGAATACGCAACGAATATTTTCGACAAACTTCAAACGGGCGCAAACTGCTTTTGGATGATTGCCGATAAACAAAAATACAGTGAATTTATAAAAAAGTCGGAATCTTTCAATATCTGGACGGGACTTTCTCCGAAAAGAAAACATCTCGCGCCTTTGAAATATCTCTTCAAGACCTTTTCAAAGACGATGCAGCCGTTTTCGCTTAAAACCACTGATTTCGGAGATAATCAAGGGCATTGGTACGACGCCGGACTTGAGAGAACCTGCGAAATGCTGGAAAAAATCGGTTACCAAATAATCGAAAAAGATGTCGGTTTGTTTCCGCGCGACCCGATGATTCATTTTATCAAGCCGTAAACGAAGATTTTGATAAAACAGATAAAAATATGGCAAGCCTTTTAGATATGCGAAGACGGATTAAATCCGTCAAAAACACACAGCAAATTACCAAAGCGATGAAAATGGTCGCGGCGGCAAAGCTCAAACGCGCAACCGACCGCGTAACGGCGGCGCGCCCGTTTGCCGTAAAAATGTCGGAGATTCTCGATAATCTGAGCGCACGGGTCGGCGACGATTTCACGTCGCCGCTTTTAACCGCGCGCGGCGACGAAAATTATTTGATTGTTCTGGTGACGGCGGACAAAGGTTTGTGCGGCGGTTTCAACACGAATTTAATGAAGGCGACGCAAAAATTTTTGAAAGTCAATTCCGGCAAAGCAACCGAAATGATTCCGGTCGGTCGCAAAGGACGTGATTTTTTCAAACGTCGTGAGATGAAGTTTATTGAAGAATACATTGGGCTAACGGGCGCAGGTCAGGTCAAACACAGCGACGCGATTGAAATTGCGCATCGCATTACGAAAACTTTCACCGAAGACGAAACGATTGATAAAGTTTTTCTCGTCTTTACCGAATTTAAAACCGTTCTGTCGCAAGAAGTTAAAGTCGAACAGCTTTTGCCGATTCCGCGAATTGCGCCGAATGAAACCGATACGCAGAATTCCGCAGCAGCCGAATATATTTACGAACAGCCGGCGAGCGAGATTTTCGGGCGACTTCTGCCGAAACAAATCGAGACGCAAATTTACCGCGCAATGCTCGAATCGGTCGCCTCCGAACAAGGCTCACGAATGACGGCGATGGATTCGGCGTCGAAAAACGCCGGTGAATTGATTGATAATTTAACTTTAAATATGAACCGCATTCGACAAGCGGCGATTACCAAAGAAATTATCGAAGTTGTCTCGGGCGCGGCTGCGGCGGCGTAATCAAATACGAATTTCAAATTACGAATGACGTAAAAAGATGCACTAGAAGTAAATGGTCGAATCTGAATTACCAAACAAGTGGCGCGAGCGAGTGATTCGTTACGCGCCGCTTCTTTTGTGGATTGGCGTTGTTTTATTCGCTTCGACCGCGCAAGGCTCGATGCAGAATACTTCGCATTTGATTCGCCCGATTCTGGTTTTTCTGTTTCCGAACTCATCCGACGAAACGATTAACGCTTATCACGCGATTGTTCGCAAACTCGCGCATTTAACCGAATATGCGATTTTAGCTTTCTGGGCTTGCCGAGCGTTTTGGAGTTCCGCAGTCGAATTTTTGCGGCGATTTTGGTTCGTCTTTGCATTGATTTTGGTTTTCTTAATAGCTTCGGTTGACGAATACAACCAGAGTTTCGACATTCTGCGAACCGGTTCGGTTTACGACGTTTTGCTCGACGTTGCGGGCGGAACTTTGATGATTGTTTTTCTGGCGATTTACAAGCGCATGTCTGAAAAAATATCTTTCGATTTTACGTTTGGCAAAAGTAGCCGTTGATGCGTCGCTTACAAAGCACAAAAACTTTATTTTACCGAAACTTTATGCGATAGTTTTCGTTAAGATTTGCAAAAAGGAGACTTTAAAAATGAGTATATTCGACAAGGTTAAGGAAGCGGCTTTCAGTCAGTTTATCGAAGTCATCGAATGGCTCGACGATTCAGGCAATACGATTCTTTACCGTTTTCCGGTTGCCGGACAGGAAATCAAAAACGGAGCGCAGCTTATTGTGCGCGAATCGCAGGTTGCGGTTTTCGTTTTTGAAGGTCAGGTCGCGGACGTTTTCACGCCCGGACGCTACACGATTGACGGCGGCAACACGCCGATTTTGTCAAAGCTCGGCGCGTGGAAATACGGTTTTAACTCGCCATTCAAATCGGAAGTTTATTTTGTCAACGTCAAACAATTTACCGATATGAAATGGGGAACGGCAAACCCGATTATGCTGCGCGACGCGGATTTCGGAATTGTGCGCCTTCGCGCTTTCGGCGCGTATTCTCTTCGAGTCGCCGACCCGCGCGAGTTTATCAAGGAAGTCGCCGGAACAAATGCGCATTTTCAAACCGAAGATATTGACGAACAACTCAAACGCGCCATCGTTACCGAATTTTCCGACGCAATCGGCGAGATGAAAATTCCCGCGCTTGATTTAGCGGCGCAGTATAAAGAATTGGGCGAAGCGATTCGCGCCAAAATCAACGAAGATTTTCGCGGCTATGGTTTGGAAGTTACGAAATTCTACGTCGAAAATATTTCCCTGCCGGAAGAAGTCGAAAAAGCTCTCGACAAACGTTCGTCAATGGGCGCCCTCGGCGACGCCAGCAAATATATGCAGTTTCAAGCGGCTGACGCGCTTCGTGACGCGGCGCAAAATGAAGGCGGCGGCGCAGGACTCGGAGCAGGCTTAGGCGCGGGTTTCGCCGTCGGCGGTCAAATGGCAAATGCTTTCGGAAACGCCGGTCAGCAACAAGGCGGACAATCTTCGCAAACTTCTTCGACGGTTGCGTGTCCGTCCTGCGGCAAACAAAATGCCGCCGGTACAAAATTTTGTAACGACTGCGGTGCGAAGATGGAAGTCGGCAAAGTTCCGTGCGTCAAATGCGGCGCAGAACTCCGCGAAGGCGCAAAATTTTGCTCGGAATGCGGTGCAACACAGGAAAAAGCGAAATGCTCGAATTGCCAGGCGGAACTCGTCCCGGGCGCAAAATTTTGTCCTGAATGCGGCACGAAAACGGAAGCTGAGAGTTAAGTGAAAGGTAAAGATTGAAAATTGAAAAGAGTGAGAGAAGCTAAATCTCTTGCTCTTTTTACTTTATATCTTTGCACCTTTGCACCTTTGCGTTAAAATTGTTTTCAACTTAATAAATTTTGGAGTAATAATCTATGGCATTTAGTCCCGAACTTTTAGAAATTCTGCGCTGTCCGAAATGCAAATCAAAAGTCGAAATAAAACCCGACGAAAGCGGTTTGAAATGCACGAACCCGGAATGCGCTCTGGTTTATCCGATACGCGACGAAATTCCCGTGATGCTCGTCGAAGAAGCAACTGTCGAGAAATAAAAAACGAAAAATGGATAAAGGAAAATTAAAAGGCACTTCTTACATTTTCACTTATCCATTTTTCATTGTCCGTTATGACGATTGATTGGCAAAATGTGCGGCGCGTTTTAGTTGTGCGCCTGCGTTCAATCGGCGACACTGTTTTGTCAACGCCTTCGCTCATTGCTTTGAGAAAATTTTTGCCCGAAGCGCAGATTGACATTCTGCTCGAAGATTGGGTTGCGCCCGTTCTCGAAGGTTTTGACGCGATCGATAATGTTCTGACAGTTGGAAAAGATGCTAAATCACGCATCAAAACTGCTTGGCAAATTCGCCGCAACAATTACGATGTCGCTTTCAACCTGCACGGCGGAACGACCGCGACGTTTTTCGTTCGGGCAAGCGGCGCAAAGCATCGCGTCGGCTACGAAAATTTTCAATACAGCTTTCTTTACAATCATCTGCTCGCTTCATCGGCAGATTTCTGGCAAAGAGAAAAAACTCATTCAGCCGAGCAGCAGCTCGCGCTGTTAGGTTTCACGGGCATTCCCGTTCTCGACCGACCAAAAAGCCGTTTAGCCATAACCGAAATGGCATCGAATTCAATTGAAAACAAACTTTCATCCTTCATCCTTCATCCTTCATCCTTCGCTTTATTTCATCTGGCGGCTGCATTTGACACAAAGCAATGGGCGACGGAAAACTTTGCGCGTGTCGCGGAGTTTTTGTTTGAAAAAGGTTTTCAGGCAGTTGCCGTCGCGACAAAAAGCGAGCGTGGAGTTTTAGAAAAACTCCGCGAAACAACAGGTGTGCCGATTACAATCTTTGACGATTTAACCTTGCCCGAAATCACCGCATTAGCGTCAAAAGCAAAAATCTTCGTCGGCAACGATTCAGGAATCGCGCATATCGCGGCGGCTGTCGAAACGCCGAGCGTTGTCATTTTCGGCTCATCAAACATAAACCATTGGCGACCTTGGACAAACGCGCCGAATGAAATCGTTTTTGAAAAAATGCCTTGCCAGCCGTGCGCGGGTTATTTTTGCAAAGAGTTCGGCGAGCCTGAATGTATCAAAAGAGTTTCGGTTGAAAACGTAATTGATGCGATTGAGAAAGTTTTAGTTGATGAAACGAAAGTGAAAAGTTAAACTAACGATATGTTGACCCAATATATCCAAGCCGCGATGCGTCAAGCCAAATACGAAATTCTGTCTGACGACAAAAGTTTTTATGGCGAGATTCCCGAATTTCAAGGCGTTTATTCTAATGCCGAGACGCTCGAAGATTGCCGCAACGAATTAGCCGAAGTTCTTGAAGAATGGATTTTTTTCCGTCTTTCGAGAAATCTGTCTTTGCCGGTTGTTGATGGTTTACGATTAGCCGTTGAAAAGGTCGCTGAAGTTTCATAAATCTTCCCAAACTTTTCTGTCGATTCCGGCTTGCTTCAAAATACGAACAAGAAAATCCCTTCCGATGTCGCCTTTATGCGGATTCGGAATCGTAACCGTTAAATCGCCTTTTTCCATAATCTGATGCTTCCCGCCCGAATAAGGTCCATCAAACCCAATCTGGCGAAGATAATAAATCAAGTCCTTTCGTTTAATCGGCGTGAGTTTTGGCATAACTAATAATAACCTCTCTTTGGTAAACCTAGTAAAACAAAAAAGCCCGCAACTAATAGATTCTCTCTATCAAGTTGCGGGCGTTTAGCTTTATTTAAAAAGCGTTTAGTCCTATTGGATATTAAATTCTTCGACGGATAAATCCGCGCTTATTAATAAGCTAAATGATAATTAAATCATTGTCAATAAAAATTCAGATTCGTCATTTCTTGACACTTCCTCTTTCAGCCATTAGTATTTATAGTTTCGGCTATATCGCTGGAAGTGTATCTATATGTTCGAGTCTTTATCCGACAAGTTAAAGAAATCGCTGAAAAATCTGCGTGGTCAGGGCAAATTGACGCCTGAGCATGTGGACGTTGCTTTGCGCGAGATACGGATGGCTTTACTCGAAGCCGACGTAAATTATAAAGTCGCCAAAGATTTTGTTGAAAATGTTCGCATAAAAGCCGAAGGTCAGGCGGTTTGGCAGGATTTGAAGCCGCATGAGCAAGTTGTCAAGATTGTTTATGACGAGCTTGTCGAATTATTCGGCGGAACGAGTTCACGGCTTGTTTTTACTCGTCAAATTCCAAATGTCGTGATGATTGTCGGGCTGCAAGGTTCGGGTAAAACGACTTCGACGGGCAAAATTTCGCGCTGGCTTAGAGATAATCAGGAAAGAAAACCTTTATTAGTTTCGGTTGACGTTTATCGTCCGGCGGCGCGTGAGCAATTGAGAGTTGTCGGAGCGGCGGTTGGAGTCAGCGTGTATCAAGATAAGGAAACGAATGACCCGCTGACGCTGGTGAAAGGCGCGATGAAACACGCGCAGGAAACAGGGTTTGACACTTTGTTGATTGACACGGCTGGTCGTCTGCATATTGACGACGACTTGATGGTCGAGCTTGAACAAATCAAAGCTGAAACCAAGCCGATGGAAGTCCTTTTCGTCGCCGACGCGATGACCGGACAAGACGCAGTTCGTTCGGCGGAAGTTTTTCACGAAAGAGTCGGAATTACAGGCGTCGTTTTGACGAAGATGGACGGCGATGCTCGCGGCGGCGCGGCTTTGTCAATCAAACAGGTTATCGGGCAGCCCGTAAAATTTGTCGGTGTCGGCGAAAAATACGACGCAATCGAACCGTTTTATCCCGATAGAATCGCGCAGAGAATTCTTGGAATGGGCGACGTTTTGTCGCTTATCGAGGAAGTTCAAGGGAAAATTGACGAGGACGAGGCGCAAAAGCAGTTAGAGAAAATGACGAGCAATCAATTTACGCTCGAAGATTTTCGCGCTCAGCTCGGACAATTCAAAAAACTCGGCTCGATGTCCAAATTGATGAAAATGATGCCCGAACAAATGTTGGGCGGACTTCAGATTTCCGACGAACAGAGCGAAGAAGTCGAAGCGCAGATGAAGCGCACCGAAGCCATCATTGATTCGATGACGAAAGGCGAGCGCAGAAATCATAAAATCATCGACGCAAGTAGAAAAACGCGCATTGCTAAAGGTTCAGGCTCGACTATTGCCGAAGTTAACGCTCTGATTCGTCAATACGAGCAGATGAAGAAAATGATGGCGCAGATGAATCGCGGCGGACTTTTCTCAAAACTCGCGGGCAAAGCGATGGGCGGACTCGGCGGCGGTTTAGGCGGTTTAATGGGCGGTGGCGGCGGTCTGGGCGGTTTGCTCGGCGGAATGGGCGGCAATGGCGCGACGGAAGATTTTGATAATAATTACGAAGAAACAACTGATTCTTTGGCGAAGAAGTTGAAGAAGAAGAAAAGACACAAAAAGAAAAGATAGTGCTGAGTGCTAAACGGTAAGTGGTAAATTTTTGTTTTTCCACTTACCGTTTACCACTTACCACTTACCACTAAAAAATTATGTTAGGAATAAGTTTAATGAGAATGGGCGCGAAGAAAAAACCTTTCTATCGCATTGTGGTTAAGGAAAAACGGAGCAAGCGCGACGGGAAGTATTTGGAAAACGTCGGGACTTATAATCCGATGTTGAATCCGGCGGAAGTCAATCTGGTTCACGACCGTATTCAGTATTGGATTTCGGTTGGAGCGCAGCCGACGGAAACTGTGGCAAGTTTGATTAAACACAATCCGGTGCAGACGGAAGAGGAAAAAGTGGCGGCGACTCAGGCGAAGCTGACGAAAAAGGAAGCTGAAAAAGCGGCGAGAGCCGAAGAAAAGCGCGCGAAATCTGAAAAATTTGAAGCTGAAAGAGCCGCCGTCGCGCAAGTCGAAGCTGACAGAATTGCGGCGGAAACAGCCGAAGCTGAAAAAGCTGAAGCGGATGCGGCAGCAGAAGCGGCGGTGGAAGGAACGACTGAAGACTCTGCACCCGAAACGGAAACAGCGGAAGAAAATAAACCGGAAGCAAGCGAATAAATTCGATTGTTAAAGCGAAAATTGCAGGCAATTAAATTCTTTCCGGCTTTTCGTGTTTCCAACTTTATGAAAGAAGCTATCGAAAAAATTATCACCGCTTTGGTGAACGATAAAGAAGCGGTTGAGATTTCGGAAACTTTGAGCGAAAGGTCAGCCGTGATTAAAGTTCGCGTTGCGCAGGACGATATGGGCAAACTCATCGGGCGCGAAGGCAGAACCATCAAAGCGATTCGCAGTTTGCTTTTCCATGCCGGACAAAAACACGGCAAGCGGTTTGTTTTGGATATTGTCGAGTAAGTTCACAAAGTTGCAGGCTTGCAGTTAGTTACAGAGTTAAAACTCTCTGGAACTTAAATGGAAGATTTAGTTGTAATCGCCAAACTCGTCAAGACACGCGGGCTTCGCGGCGAAATTGTCGCCGACGTTTTAACCGATTTTCCCGAAAGGTTTGATAATTTAAAGAAGGTGTTTGTCGTCAAGCCAAATGGTGAAATGTCAGAACTCGAAATTGAAAGATTTTGGTTTCAAAAGCATAGAATTATCTTTAAGTTTGCCGGTTTTAATTCGATAGAAACGTCGGAAACATTAAGAGATTGCGAGATTAGCGTCGCGGAAGACGAAGCGGTCGAACTTGAAACGGACGAGTTTTACGATTGGCAATTGCAGGATTGCGCGGTTGAAACAATCGAAGGCGTAAAACTCGGTAAGGTCAAAGAAGTTTTGCGAACCGGCGGCACGGAAATTTTAGTCGTTGCGGGCAAAACAAAAGAGTATCTGATTCCGTTTGCCGAAAAAATTTGCACTGAAGTTGATATTGAAAATAAGTTGATAAGGGTTGACGCGCCCGAAGGACTTTTAGATTTTTAATGTTCGGTTTTCGGCTTTCGGTCTGGTCTTCGTAAAAACAAAGACCGAAAGCCAAAGACCAAAGACCAAATGAAAATTGACATATTAACAATTTTCCCCGAATTTTTTCGTGAGGTCTTTGATTTTGGAATAATCCGCCGCGCTAAAATCGCCGGAATCGTCGAGATAAACATTCACGATTTGCGCGAATTTACCGACGACAAAAGTCGAGCGGTTGACGACCGACCTTTCGGCGGCGGCGACGGAATGGTTTTGAAATGCAAGCCGATTTTCGGCGCGATTGAAAAAGTTATCGGAACCTGCGAGCGTAAAGATTATCCGAGCGAAACAAAAGTAGTTTTGCTTTCGCCGCAAGGACGAGTTTTTAAACACTTGGTTGCAAAGGAATTTGCTGATAAAGCGGAACACATCATTTTAATTTGCGGACGTTACGAAGGCGTTGACGAACGAGTAAACGACGCGCTTGTAACGGATGAAATCTCAATCGGCGATTACGTTTTATCGGGCGGCGAGCCTGCCGCGATTGTAGTCGTTGACGCAATTATAAGGCTTTTGCCAAACGCTCTGGGAAGCGAAACGTCAGCCGAAAATGATTCTTTTTCCGACGGCTTGCTCGATTGTCCGCATTACACGCAGCCGAGAGATTTTTGCGGAATGCTCGTGCCGGAAGTTCTCTTGAGCGGAAACCATACGGAAATCGAACTTTGGCGCAAAGAAAAGGCTTTAGAGAAAACGAAAAAGATTAGAAAAGATTTATTGGAAGGAGTGGAAAGTGGAAAGTGGAAAGTGGAAAGTGAAGAATTATAAAACAACTATCAACTATCAACTATCAACTATCAATTAAAGATATGAACCGTTTAGACACAATCGAAAATACACAATTAAGAGAAAATATTCCGGCATTTGAATCCGGCGACAGCGTGCGCGTTCACGTTCGGATTCAGGAAGGCAACAAGGAACGCCTTCAAATTTTTGAAGGAATCGTCATTGCCAAAAAGCACGGCGGCTCGCGCGAAACCGTCACCGTCAGAAAAGTGAGTTTCGGCGTCGGAGTGGAAAGAATTTTCCCGCTTCACGCTACCGTTATTGACCATATTGACGTTACGCGTCGCGGAAAAGTCCGCCGCGCGAAACTTTATTATCTTCGTGATTTGCGCGGAAAAGCCGCCAGAATCAAGGAACGCGACACACGCGGAAAAGCGTCAGCCAAGAAATAATTTTCATGAAATGGTTTTTGGTCTTTGGCTTTCGGTTTTTGTTTTTTACTTGTGTTGACTTATGAAATGAAGACCAAAGACCAAAGACCAAAGACCGAAATACAAATCTCGCTTGATTTTGAAAATCAAGCAATCGCCGACGGTTTCAAATTCGTCGCCGGAGTCGATGAAGTCGGGCGCGGGTGTCTGGCAGGCGCGGTAGTTGCGGCAGCTGTAATTTTGGATTTATCAAAACCTTTGCCTGAAGGTTTGAATGATTCAAAGAAAATTTCAGCCAAAAATCGTGAAAGAATTGCCGAAGAAATTCGAGCGAGCGCGATTTGTTACGCAATCGCGCAAATTGAAGCCGACGAGATTGACCGCATAAATATTTTACAGGCGACAAAAAAAGCAATGATTTCAGCTGTCGGACGATTAAATCCGACGGCTGATTTTCTTTTGATTGATGCACTTCAATTAAAAGAAATAAACCTGCCGCAAAAAGCCATTATTCACGGCGACGCGATTTCCGCTTCGATTGCCGCCGCTTCGATTATCGCTAAAGTTTATCGTGACAATCTAATGTGTGAACTCGACGAAACTTATCCCGAATACGGTTTTTCAAAGCACGTCGGTTACGGAACGAAAGCACATTTTGAAGCATTACGAAAATTCGGTGCGACTTCGATTCACCGCAAAACTTTTCGAGGCGTTCTTTAATAGGTATTTCCCGGTGAACGATGAAACGATTCAAAATTTGCGGCGCGTTGCGGTGGTCGGCACTAGTTGTTCGGGAAAAACTACTTTTGCAAACAATCTCGCGCAACTCTTAAAAGTCGCGCATATCGAGCTAGACACCATCTACTGGCTGCCCGATTGGGTCGAGAGACCGAAAGACCAATTCCTGGATTTGGTTGAAAAGGCAGCCGCCGGCGACGATTGGGTATTTGACGGAAATTACACGCCCACGCGCGAGATTGTTTGGGGACGCGCGACGACAATCATCTGGCTTAATTATTCTTTTCCACTGACTTTCTACCGGACGTTATACCGCACGGCGAGTCGTATTTTGAGCGGCGAAGTGTTGTGGTCGGGAAACCGTGAGACGTTCGGCATGACATTTATGAGCCGCGATTCGATTTTGCTGTGGGTTTTGACAACTTATCACGAAAGGCGCCGCAGATATTCAAAACTTTTGCAGAAAGACAAAATAGGCGAAAAAGAAATTTTTATTTTTCGGCATCCGAAACAAGCGGAAAAATTTCTCCGACAAGTCGAACATGCGAAATTTTAAGTCGGTTCAAATCATTTGTGGCAAAAAATTAGCGTTCACGGTATTTCATATCGGCTTTTTCAAAACTACGAATAAAGATTCATCGGACGGGTTAATAACTCAACGGGGTCTTCGACATTTAAAGCCTCGCGCACGAAAAACGGTTCGCCTGCGGCAACGCCGATTAAGCTGCCGAAATAACGCGAGCGATTTTCGAGTTCTTCAATAAAATTTTTGCCCGTCAGACGAGTTTCGAGTTCGCTTGAGTTCGGGTTATAAAACTGCGAAGCGTGAGCGCGAATCGCTTCGGTTTTTTGTTCGATAAATTCCGAGATGTCAACGATAAACGAAGGCGTGACGCGATGGGAAAAAATGTTGTGCGCGACAATCGGCGCGGCGGTGCGCTCTTGTCCGAAATCGAAATCGTATTTCTGCATCGAAGCGAGCCGTGCCGCTTCTCTGACAAGCTGCGTGATGTGATTGTGGTCTGGATGCGGGTCGTCAATTTGATGCGTCAGCAAAACTTTCGGCTTCAAACGGCGCAAAACTCTGACTAATTTCGCGCGCGTTTCTTCCGTCAACCAAACGTGACCGTCAGGCAGTTTTAAGTTTTCACGAACGTCTAATTTCAAAATCTTCGCGGCTTCCGCGGCTTCTTCGGCGCGACCTTCGACAGTGCCGCGCGTTCCCATTTCGCCTTTGGTTACATCTAACGCGCCGGTTTTGTAACCCAGAGACTTCATTTTCAAAAGCGTTCCGCCGACGGCAAGTTCAACATCGTCCGGGTGCGCGAAAATTGCGAGTATGTCTAATTCGTTCATAGAGATAAATTTATCACAAAAGAAATTCAGTCACGAATTACACGAATAACACAAATTATTTTCTGTTTTTATTCGTGCATTTTGAGTAATTCGCGGCTAGTATTTATTTATGAAATTCACCGTTTTAGGCTCTGGAACGGCGGTTCCGCATCCGCAAAAAAGTTCGTCTGGTTATTGGCTCGAAACAGCAAACGGCTCGCTTCTTTTAGATTGCAGCGCATCGGCGATTTATCGAATGGCGCAGGAAAATCTCGATTGGGCAAATTTGGATGCAATCTGGATTTCGCATTTTCATCTCGACCACGTTGGCGGACTTTGCCCGTTTTTGTTCGGAACGAAGAATGCGACGGAAACGCGGAAACGCAAAAAACCTCTGCGAATTTTCGGCGGGAAAGGTTTGGAAAAATTGCTTGAAATTTTTGACAAAGCGAACGATTACAAATTATTCGCGCAGCCTTTTCCGCTCGAAATAATCGAAGTCGAACCGCTCGAAAAGTTTGAAATTTTACCGGAAACGGAAGTTGTTGCGCTCGACACGCCGCACACTGAAGAAAGTCTGGCAATTCGCATCACGGACGCGCACGGCAAAACGATTGTTTATACCTCCGACACGGGTTTTACAAAAGAAATCGGAACATTCGCGGGCGGCGCGGAGTTGCTTGTGATGGAATGTTCATTTTTCAAAAACAAACCGAGCGAAAAACATCTCGAACTTTCCGAAGCAATATATTTGGTGCGCTACGCCAAACCGAAGCGAGCCGTTTTGACGCATTTTTACGCGGAATGGGACGCCGTAAATTTTCAAAAGGAAGTCGCCGAACTTTCTCCGATGTGCGAAGTTATCGAAGCAAAAGACGGTTTGAGATTGGAAATAACTTAGTCAGTTTTTACTTTTTGCTGTCCGAAACAATGAGTTTGCGGTGAGCCTGAATATCTAAATCGGGACGGCGTGAAGTTACTTCGATGATGCGCGTTTCTCCGGGTTTGGATTCCTTCAAGGCGCGTTTCGGCGCGTACGTTACGACGTAGCTCGAATCAATAAACCGGGCAACGAGCGCGGTTTTGTCTATCATTTCCTCTCTCGAGGCGGGCGCGACGAATTCGCCGTTCGTGTCTCTGGCAACGGCGGCGAGATATTTTTCGCTTTCGATTAAAGTAGTTTTCCTTTCGCGCATCTTCTTCAAAAATTCCCTGTCCGTGTTGATTGCCGGACCGATACGCGTGGCGTTCATCATATCTTGGATTCCCTTCGGCATTGTCAATTTTACTTCGTCGGGCATCGCTTTCGGCGGCGGAGTTGTTGAAATGCCTTTCGTGCGCGGCTCAATATCGGCGAGTTCCATTTGCGTGTAACTGACAACGTGAACATTGATGTCGGTGGCAAGCAGATTTTTCATCGCCGCATTTCTTTCCGCCGAATTATTAAAACTGTCCGTGCCGTCAGTAATCAAAACGAGATGACGATTGTCGAGCGGAGTTTTCTGCAAAAATTTCGTCGCCGTCTCGAGCGCATTGACAAAAACCGAACGCCTGCCGAAATTCGCTTTCGTGTCTAAAATCTTTGCCGCTAACTCTTTGTCGTTTGTCCATTCGGCGATGATTTCCGCTTTGTCGCTGTATTGCATAATCGCCACGGAATCTTTGGCTTGCAGCGCATCGATTAAACTTTTCGCCGTCTGGCGAGTTTGCTTCAAACTCTTCGCCTGCCGCATCTCGCCGCCCATGTCCATCACGATTAAGACATTGGCGGGAAGGCGGCGGATGCTGCTCGCCTGATTGAGCCGTCCGTCTTCCATTATTACCAAATCTTCCTTTCTGACGCCGGAGATAAATTTGCCGGCAAGGTCTAAAGCCGTAACATTGAGTTTGATTTCTTCGGTAAAAATACGCTCCGGTTCATCGTCTGTCGGCGGCGTTGTTTGAGCGCGGAAAGCGGTGAAGGAAAATAAAATGAAAAGAATGGGCAAAAAAAGTTTAATCGGGGAAGACAACATAAAAAACTCCTGAAAAGCACGCGGATTTTCAAGGTTTGATGCGGCGGGCAATTTTATAGTTGCGGCGCGGGCAAATAAATTCAATCCGATTTTATTGCCTCGTCCAGCGTTTTTTAAATTTCCCTTCGCGCTGTTTCCACCACGTTTTCCAATTTTCGATTGCCGTTATGCGTTCTTCCCGCGAACTCGCGGGCTGAAAATCAAGTCACGTCGAAGTCGCGTCGCGCAGACACATTTCAGCAAAAAAGCGCGTCTGTAAATCTTCGCTTTCGAGCAGCTCGATTAATTCTTCAATTGATTTTTGCGCCATTGCACATCGCTTTTCGGCAAATTCCGCGCGTTTCATAAAATCGTCAAAAATTTCGGCGGAACTTGCTCGATGAGCCAAACGCCGTTTGCAGAAACAAAAAACTCGAAATTTTCCGCCGTCATCGCCGTCGTATCAATTTTAAAAATTAAGGGTTTGCCGTGTCTCACGCCGACTTGTCTGGCTGTTTCCAAGTTAGTCGAAAGATGAACGTGATGGCGCGCCATTTTTAATAAACCGTGTTTCTTTATCAAATCGGCATTTCGTTCCGCAGTTCCGTGATAAAGCGCGACGGGCGGAATCTGTGCCGTCAACTTCAAATCGACCGCAACCGAATGTCCTTGATTGGCGCGGATTTTTTTGCCGCTTTCGTCAAAGGAAAATCGCTTTTTGTCGTTTTTCTCGACTACTTCCTTTAACTCACCGAGTGAAACGGGAAAATTATGACGAGCGCAGGCTTTAAGTAAATCTTCGACGTTCACCCAACCTTCGTCTTCCAGACTCAAACCGAGTCTTTCCGGTTGATGGCGAAGATGTTTGCTCAAGTATTTACTAATTTTTACAAGTTTTCTTTCGTCCACATTTTCAGATTTCTCTTAAAATCGTTCGCGCGGGTGCGCCGTCGCCCGCTCCGCCGATATATTTTAGGGGCAGACAAATTAATTCATAATCGCCTGCCGGAACTTCGCGCAAATCCAAGCCTTCGATAATCACGACTTCATTTTTGAGCAATGTGATATGCGTCATAAAATCAGTCGAGCCGAATTTTTCGACCGAAAGATAATCGATGCCGACGAGTTTGATGTTCTTTTCGACGAGAATACGCGCCGCTTCCGGTTCGATATAAGTGAAATCTTTGCGAAAACCCATTTCCGGCTCGTTCCAGAACTGTGAATTTCTGGTTTTGAACAAAACTCTTTCGACGTTTTCCAAATTTTCGACGTGTTTTGCTTCGATAGACATCGCGCTTTCTTCGATTTCGACGACGCGGCATTTTCCGATTAGTTTCTCAAAAGAAAGCTCGTCGACGCGCCGTCCGCCTTCGACGAAATGATTCGGCGCGTCGACGTGCGTCGCCGTGTGAACGCCGCAGCAAATATGTGAAACATTCGCCGCGTCGCCTTTGGCAATCTGGTGCGCGGCTTCGATTTTAACTTTCGGGTCGCCTTCGTAAATCGGCGTCTGTTCGCTAATTGGAAAAGTTACGTCGTAAATTTTCATAGTTTTTCAAGCATAATCGAACGGCTTTCGGCGAGCAAGATTTGGCAAAGCGTTTTTGCTTTGTTAGAACTAAAGTAAGAGAAAATTTTATTCTTGAATAGAACTTGGGAGCATTATGAAAATTCAACACGACGAACACGGGGCAAAAGGCGCATTTTATATCGAAAAAGACGGCGAATGGATTGCCGAAATGACTTACCGGCGCGAAGGACAAAGAAAAATCGTCATCGACCACACCGAAGTCGACGACTCTTTGCAAGGTCAGGGCATCGGCAAAAAATTGGTCGAAGCCTCGGTAAAATTCGCGCGGAAAAACAATCTGCTCATCAAGCCGATTTGCGAATTTGCTAAATCGGTGCTTGAAGAAAGCGAAGATTACGAAGACGTGCTGACGAAATAAATGCGATTTCCGCGAATTTCCGCTTCGAGTTATTCAAACACCGCGCCGCTCGTCTGGAGTTTTCTATACGGGCAAAATCGCGGAAAATTTGAATTGATAATGGACAACGCGCCCGCGCGTTCGGCTGAACTTTTACGCAAAAAACGAGTTGACGCCGCGCTCGTTCCGGTCATCGAATACCAGCGAATCGCTGACGTTCTGCTCGTCCCGCAAGTTTGCATCGGAGCGCGGGAGAAGGTGCGAAGCGTTTGTCTGGTCACGAAAGGCGAGGATTTGCGCGATGTGAAATCAGTCGCGCTGGATGTTTCATCAAAAACTTCGGTCGCTTTATCGAAAATTATTTTCCGTGAATTTTTAGGTTTCGAGCCAATCTATAAAATCTCGAAACCCAATTTAGACCAAATGCTTTCCGAATTCGATTGCGCTTTGTTAATCGGCGACCCGGCGCTGACGATTGACGAGGAAAAATACCGCAAATTCGATTTGGCTGAAACGTGGAAAAGTTTCACGGGTTTCGGTTTTGTTTTTGCGATGTGGATGGCAAACGCAGAAAAGGCTGAAATTGCCAAACAAATCAATTTTACAGTCGCGCGCGACGAAGGTTTGAGACATTTAGACGAAATCATTGCCACTTACAAAACGGCGATTTCGTTAAGCCGAGCTGACTTCAAAAAATACTTGTCTGAAAATATTTCTTATTCGATTGATGAAAGTATGCGAAAAGGTTTGCAGCTTTTTTTTGAACTGGCATACAAAAACGAGTTGATTGAAGACTGCAAACCGCTCGCCTTTATCACCTCTTACTGAAATAAACCCGATTGAAAAAGAAGCAGCCAGCCCGCGACTAAAATAAATATCAGCAAACCGATGTCATTTGCTTCAAATTCATTTTCCTGATTTCGCATTTTCTTTCTCCTTTTATAAAAATTTCCCTGTGTCTGTTAAAGCGTAAATTTTTTGTAAAAAGTATCAATTCTCTGGCACAAATTTTGTTTTCATTTTTGGGAAACATTTAAAGCGCGAAAATTTCAGAACTTTTTGCTGATTCGGCTCGAATGTTTTTGCGGAATGCGATATTGATTTGCAAAATGAAAGAAGATTAGCCACTAACAAACACAAATAGACACGAAATAAAGTTTAATCGAATTTCGTGTTCTTTCGTGTTAGTTCGTGGCTAAATCTTTTCGTGATAAAATAATCTTGAATTATGAGCAGTATTCAACCGATTTTAGATAAGGCTTTGGCGGCTGAAAGATTGACGGCGGAAGACGCGACCGTGCTTTTAGAATCAAACGATTTCGTTCGCATCGGACTCGCCGCGCACGAAATTCGGATGCGGAAAAATCCTTCGGATGTCGTAACCTACATCATTGACCGCAACATCAATTACACCAACGTCTGCAATGTCGTCTGCACGTTTTGCGCGTTTTATCGCCGTCCGGGAAAGCCCGACACTTACGTTCATTCGATTGAAGAAATTGAAAAACGCATTGACGAAACAATCGCGCTCGGCGGCACGGGCGTTTTGATGCAGGGCGGTCTGCATCCCGATTTTAATATCGAATGGTATGAAAATCTGCTTTCGACGCTCCACGCGAAATACCCGGCGTTTCAACTGCATTGTTTTTCGCCGCCGGAAATTCACAACATTTCCCTTATTTCCAATCTCGATTACGAAACGATTTTGCGCCGTTTGAAAACCACGGGTTTGTATTCGATGCCCGGCGGCGGCGGCGAAATTCTCGACGACGAAGTTAGAAAAAGAGTTTCGACCAAATGCAACACGCAGGAATGGCTCGACGTTATGCGTGCCGTTCACAAAGTCGGTTTACGCTCGACCGCAACAATGATGTTCGGCATCGGCGACAACATTTCACATCGCGTCCGGCATTTGCAAAGAATCAGAGATTTGCAGGATGAAACCGGCGGTTTTACAGCTTTTATTTCGTGGACTTTTCAGCGCGAAAACACCGCTTTGGGGCGCAAGATTACAGAGGAACCGACGGGCGTTGATTATTTAAAAATGGTTGCCGTTTCGCGTCTATTCCTTGATAATGTCCAGCACATTCAATCGTCCTGGCTAACACAAGGCTTGCGTCTCGGACAAACTGCCCTGCGTTTTGGCGCGGACGATATGGGTTCGATTATGATTGAAGAAAACGTCGTCTCGGCGGCAGGCGCGGACACGCAGGCAAACGAAAAAGAACTGCGCTACCAAATCTCCGAAGCCGGTTTCATTCCGCAGCAGCGCGATATTTTGTATGAATACGTCGAGCGCGAAAATGTTGATGAATTAGACGCAAGAAAATCAATGCCGCTCAAACAATTGAGTGTTGCTTTTGCTGATTAAAAGTCAGGTAAAGAGTATTCGCCCTCCCAGACATTTTCAGGCTCTTCTTCAAGAGAGAATAGTTGCGCCCAAGGAATCAATTTACATTTATATAACTCCGGTTGGTAATAATAAAGAACAACACAAAAAAGTCCTGCTACTGCATTTAAAGTATTTTCGAGATTAGCAACTTTGAAATTGATATTTCTTTCATGTTTTACAGCAGTGTGACTTTTCCACCAAATAGGATTTGCCGGATTTTCCCAGTTCTTCCAGGGCGTTAGTTCAATTCCATATCTTGGAATTAGAACTTTCATAGAATGAAATTTGGGATATTTCCCTGTAATAACATCTCGATAATCATTAATGTTTTTATTTCGTTTTGTAGCATTAATCTTCTCACACAACAACTTACATATAGCATCGACCTCTGAACTTGCGCTAAGAAGAATACGAGCAAACTCGATTGAATAAGTTTTGTAATTATCCGGCACTATTTCAACATACCGACTTGTTTCGTCTAAAGACGCTTCAATTGCTAAAAAGTATTGCCAGTAATGAAAAGACATAGGTTTAACTATTTTTATTTGAATCAAAAGATACTTAACCTAAACGTATTACAAAAAATCTTTTGTTCAAACAATATAAGTAAAGTAACTCTTACACAACTATTACGTTTGCTTTATCTCCAACCTGCTACTCTTAAACATGCAATAGTTTTAACAATCGAACAAGGGAATAAATGCAAAACGCCATCGAAATCGAACAATCAAGCGACAGTATTCACTGGAAAAATTTGTCAATCGTCATCACTTTTCATCTTTTAACCGTTCCGGCTTTGTTTATGTTTAGCTGGAGAAATCTTGCGGCAATGCTTTTCGTAAATTGGATCGTTATCAGTTTGGGCATCGGTTTGGGCTATCACCGATTGCTGACGCATCGAAGTTTTAAGGCACCGAAATGGCTCGAGTACGCGCTGACGGTTTTTGGTTCAATGGCGATCCAAGACGACGCGCCGAGATGGGTGGCGACGCATCGCATTCATCACGCTTTTACCGAAACCGATAAAGATCCACACTCGACTCGTCCGGGACTTTTTTGGGCGCATATGGGCTGGGTTTTGAAAGGCACGGCGCAGGATTATGACGAAACGGTTTTGAAAAAATATGTTCCCGATTTGATGAAGGATAAATTTCACGTCTTTTTTGCGAAGTATTATTATGTTCCTTTAATCATTTCGGCTTTTCTTTTCTATGCCGTTGGCGGTTGGTCAATGGTTTTGTGGGGAGTTTTCGTGCGCGTTGTCATCGGCTGGCATACGACGTGGTTTGTTAATTCGCTGGCGCATATTTTCGGGAAACGTCCGTTTGAAACCGATGATGATTCGACAAATAACTGGTTTGTCGCAATTCTCACATTCGGCGAAGGCTGGCACAATAATCATCATGCTTTTCCGACTTCGGCAAGACACGGTTTGAAATGGTATCAACTCGATATGAACTGGCTGACAATCAGCCTTTTTAAAAAGCTCGGCTGGGCAAAACAGATTCGCGTTTTCGACACGGGGAAACCGACGGTTGAATTGAAGCAATCGGCTTAAATCAGCTATTACAAAACTCTTACAAACCACGCGCATTAAAACTGTTAGGATTTACATCATAAAAGCGCGCAACAAAATTTGCGTTCAAAATATTTTTAGAATTTTTAGAGGGGAATTATAAAAGTGCAAAACGTCGTCGAGTTACATCAATCAAAATACAAACCGATTCAATGGGTGACGGGAACATTTGTTGCCGTTTTTCATATCTTCGCAGTCTGGGCATTATTTACGTTTAGCTGGCAAAACTTAATCGCCGCGCTGATTACCTGGTGGATTGCCGGAAGCTGGGGCATCGGAATGGGTTATCATCGCCTTTTGACGCACCGCGGTTTTAAAACGCCGAAATTTGTCGAGTATTTTCTGACCTTTTGCGGAACGCTCGGTTTGCAGTCGGGTTCGATTAACTGGGTTACGACGCACCGCATTCATCACGCTTTTACCGAAACCGACAAAGACCCGCACAGCCCGCGCGAAGGCACATTTTGGGCGCACGTCGGCTGGATTCTGCAAGGCACGGCGCAAAACCAACCGCTGGAAGTCGCAAATCGCTATGCGCCGGATTTGACGAAAGATAAAGTTCACATTTTTTTGTCGAATTATTATTATCTGACTCCTGTTGTCGCCGGCATAATTTTATATGCCATCGGCGGTTGGTCGATGGTTTTGTGGGGCGTGTTTCTGCGCCAGATTGTCGGCTGGCATTCGACTTGGCTGGTTAATTCGGCAACGCATCTGTGGGGTTCGCGCCGGTTCGAGACGCGCGACGATTCGCGCAACAACGGTCTGATTGCCGCTCTGACATTCGGCGAAGGCTGGCACAATAATCATCACGCGCATCCGCGGTCGGCGAAACACGGCTTGACGTGGTATGAATTCGATGTCAACTGGTTGCAAATCAAGTTTTTAGAGAAAATCGGTCTGGCGAGCGATGTTTATGGTTACGAAATCGAAAAAGAAATTCAAGCTGAATCCTTTCAAGAAGCGGCGTAATTAAACGGAAAACTGAAAATGGAAAATGGAAAATCGGCAATTCGGTTTTCCATTTTCCATTTTCCATTTTACACTTTCCATTATGCGCGTCGTCGGTCGTCAAAAAGCGATTATTTTCTTCCTTGCTCTGGGCATCTGTTTGGTTGCCCTAGCCGTGGCGCTCGGCTTTGGTTGGGTTTTGCTCAGTTTGCAGGAAGCGGCGCTACTCGTTTTCGGCATCATTTTCTTCGCTTTAATTATTACCGGCTTGGTTCTCAATACGATTTTTCTGGTGCGCGAGATTCGGCGCAACGAACAGCACGACGCATTTTTGAACGCCGTGACACACGAATTAAAAACGCCGATTGCTTCCATTCGGCTTTACCTGGAAACCTTGCAGACGCGCGACGTAACGGAAGAAAAACGCCGGGAATTTTATAATATAATGCTCACCGACACCAATCGTCTTTTGCACACCGTCGAGCAAGTTTTACAGGCAAGCAGCACGCGCGAACGCAATCATCTGCTAAACATCTCGGAGATTGAACTCGGCACACTTCTTCTTGACTGCATTGAAAGAGTCGAGACTCGTTATAATCTGAATAAAAGCGCAATTACTTTTACCAATCCAGCCGACGAAATAAAAATTTCCGGCGATAAATCCGAACTTCAATCGGTTTTTATGAATCTTTTGGATAACGCCGTCAAGTATTCGGGTGATGAAGTAAGAGTTTTGGTCAGATTAAAAACCGGCGCGAGCAGGAAAGCCGAAATTCATATCAAAGATAACGGCATCGGTATCGCGTCGAATGAATTAAAACACATCTTTCGTCGTTTTTACCGCGTGCCGAATCTTTCCGCTCAAAAGGCGAAAGGCACAGGCTTAGGTCTTTACATCGTGCGCTCAATCGTCAAAAACCACGGCGGAAAAATCTTCGCTAGAAGCGGTGGCGAAGGCAAGGGAAGCAACTTTATCGTTCAACTGCCGAAAACGTAAATTAGTGGTAAGTGGTAAGTGAAAACAAAAACTCACTTACCACTTACCACTTACCACTATGAAGGTTTTAATTGTCGAAGATGAACAGCATTTAGCGGACGGTTTGCGCTTTAATCTCGAAGCTGAAGGTTTTACGGTTGAAACCGCTGCTGACGGCGAAGCGGCTTTGCAGATTTTATTAACCGAAAAAAATGAATTTGACGCGATTGTTTTAGATGTGATGCTGCCGAAAGTTGACGGTTTTACGGTTGCAAAACGTCTGCGCCAGGCGGAAATTTTCACGCCGATTTTGATGCTCACGGCGCGAAGCCGTCCCGAAGACGTTTTGCTCGGGTTTGAAGCCGGAACGGATGATTACTTGCCCAAACCTTTCGAGCTTTCAATTTTTCTGGCGCGTCTGAACGGTTTGCTTCGGCGGCGCGAATGGCTTCAGCGCGAAAAAATTTCGGCAAAAATCACGCCCGCGCTCGGTAAAATTTACGTCGTCAACGGAAGAACGATTGATTTTGAAAATCTCGAATTGTGGAATTCGGAAGAAAACATTCGCCTGACTTTGATGGAAGTCAAACTGCTGCGGTATTTGATTGAAAACGCAGGAACAGCCGTTTCGCGCAAAACGATTTTGGAAGAAGTCTGGGATTTGCACGAAGACACCGACACGCGGGCGATTGATAATTTTATCGTTCGCCTGCGGCGGTATTTGGAAGACGAACCGAATAATCCGCGCATATTGCTGACCGTTCGCGGCGTCGGTTATAGATTTGTAACTGAGCATTAACCACGGATTCGGGCGGATGGCGCCGATTAAACCAACAAAAGTCACATTTAAAAGCTATGTTTCTATTTCTAATCCGCCTTATCCGTACAAATTCGCAGCTAAACTTTCTTTCTTCTCAAAACCTTCAAATCTGCGCGCCAATTCTCGTTCAAATCAAAGCGGTAAATCTCAATTTCAGGCGAAACGGTCTTTGATAAAAACTCGAAATCATAATGAAAACTTAAAGTCGGGGCAGCCAAATAAACGAGCGTCGGCGCGTCTGCAATCTTCAAATCACCGAAGATTTTCGCCTTTTGCAGATTTCCCTTTCTTCTTTGCAATTCGATTTTTCGCCAGTAATCCGCTGCTTGAAAAATCATTTCTCGGTCAGGAGAAACCTTTAGCTCGACGATGACCAGTCGTCCGTCCCGTCGCAAAGCAAGCAAATCAATTTTGTCGTTTGACGAGCGAAACTGGTTGTAAATCGGTGATAAAATTAGATTGGCGTCAAGCAGTTTGATATTTCTTCTCAAAATCGCTTCGAGCCACGCTTCGGGCGCAAGACGAAAAAACGCGTGTCTTTCGTTTGGCGAATCGCAACGACGATAAGTTTGTAAATTTTCCAGCAAATCAAAGAAATCTTCGCGCGATTTTTCGTTTAGAATTTGTTTGTTCCGCTCGATACCGAACCAGGTTTTTTCCGCGCCGAAAGTTTTTCGCACACGCGCAAACGGCAAACCGAAAAAACGCAAAGTTTCGCCGTGTTTGGTGAAAAGTAAGTCAACTTTTTCGGACGCAAGATTACTAATTTCCTGCGCTGTTCGACTCATTTCAAAACTTTCCGTCAAAGAAATTTCCTTCGGTTTTTCACGCCATAAATCTTTGATTTCCAGTCTTTTGAGCGGTTTCAAAACCGAATCTTCGCGGCTTTCTGCTTTTGCCGCTTTGCGGGAAATTTCCCAGAGTTTTATTTTTTGCTTCCAATTTTCACCGAGCAAAGTGTGAAGTTTTTGCAAGTTTTTCGCTCGCTTTTTATCAGCTAAAATCCAGATTTCGCTTATCGGTTTCTTTTCGCGGTTTTCGAGTTTGGCGAGCCAAAGAATTGCGGTTGACAGAAAATTTTCGGGCGTAACGATGTCGGAAACATCGGCTAAAACTGCGGTTTCTTTGCCGATGGAATTTGCAAAAATAATCCGGGCAAAGCGTCCGTTTCCTTCATTAAGCGCAACGCGGACGAGTTTTGCAGCGCGTTTTTCCGCAACCAATAAACTCGCAATGCTGCTTGCCTTTTCGAGCCGCGCCTGTTCAATTGTTTCGCTCAACTCGCTTGCCGAAATTCGCGGAACAAGCCGAATCTTTTCTCGCTCTTTTTCAAAATTGCGCGTTAAATCAAGCGTTATCTTTTCGTTTTCAATCTTAAAATTTGTAACGCGCCAAACTTGAAAACCTTTTTCATCCAAAAAGCCGAAAATTATTTTGTTGTGTTCGACGCGAAGCTCGATTTCAGAGCGCCTCAGAGCAAAGGTTTTGCCGGACAAATGATTTAAAAGCCATTCATTTTTCGAGTCGAGGAATCGGGTAATTTCGGTGGGCGCATTTTCTAAATTCATTCCGGTTTCCCGCAAAGTCGCAAAGTTCGCAAAGAAAAATTAAAGATTATCGGTTTTTTTGAGCAGAAATTTTATCATCGCTTCCGACCAAAGCGCATAGCCGTATTCCGAGGGATGAATGCCGTCGCTGAAAAATCGCTCGTCCACCGTTTCGGTTTCGTCAAAATAAAACACGTTTTGCGCGGCATTAGTTAAACTTTTCCCGACCGCGTGTTGAAGTTGTGAAACGCGCCACAAAATGAATTTAAGAGGTTGCGGCAAAACCGGAAAATCTATAATGCGCGGCGAATTTGCCAGTAAAATTGCAGCATTCGGATATTTTTCCCTGAGCGTTTCGATTATTTCCGTTATGTCGCGCCGCCAACCCTTAGGGCTGTTGACTTTGAAAGTATCGTTTCCGCCCAAGCCGACAACAACCAAATTCATCTCTGCTTTAGGCAGGTGCGGCACAAGACGCTGTAGAGTTTCACGCGCCGTGATGCCGCTTTCGCCGAGCGCGTGCCAGCGCACGGATTTTTCGGTTTCAAGACTTAAAAATTTGGCGAGTTGTCCGGCGAGTGCTTCGGCGTGAGTTTTCGCGCCGACTCCGGCGACGGTCGATTCGCCGATTGCCAGCAGATTTAGAGTTTCGGCGTGATTGCCGAATTGCCCGACGGTTTCGCCAGCCGCGTCGGGCAGGCGTCCGACTTTTTTCCGCACACGCTTTCCCTGCCAAAACAAAAACGGCAAAAACGGCAGCACGACTGCTCCGCCTAAAATATAAATTGTTTGCAAAAGAATTGAATTCATTGAAGAAAACACGAAAATTTATTCGATTTTGACGCCGCATAAATCTCGATGCAGTTGAATTTTGTTAAATACGGTTTACGGCAGCGCCGCCAGCGTGTCCGCCAGTTTTTCGATGACCAGAAGAAGCGTTTTCCCGGATTCGGTAAACTGTCCCGAAGTCGCCTGGTCTTCAGCCGCGCCGGACAAATCGGATATTCCCTGAATCTTAAAAAGATAATTCTTGAGCGCGGGCTTGGTGCGAAATTCGATTTCCAGCGCGACCAGTCCGGCGCGAACGTTTCTAATCGTGGCGAGAACGGATTGCTTGTTTTTCGCGTTTAAGCCCGGCGCGTTGCGCGACGCTTTGCCGTCGGCGATTTCTTTATCGAGGTCTTCGATAATCCGCGCCACGTCGCCGAGATTGTAAATAAATTTCGAGACGTTTTTTATCTGTGTCGAAACCTTTTCCGCGCCTGCTTTTATTTCGCTGCCAGACGAAGTCGCCACCGTTGCGCTTTCGGTTGTCCGTGCTGTTTTGCCGGAAGCTCGGCGTTTCTGGGCGTTTGCCGAAAATGTGAAGCATAACAGGCACGCCAGAATCGCCGCAAAACTTATCATTTTTTGATTCATTTTCATATTTTGATTTTTCTATCGGTTATTTTACTTCGCTCGTCAATTCGACGTGAAAATTCTATCATAACCAAAGATGCGAAAAAGACAATTACAAGTTCGCCGTCTCGGACTCGTCGCTTACGATGCTGCACTGAACCTGCAAAAGGAAATCGAACGGGAAGTTATCGAGCGGCGCGAAACGGATTTTTTGCTGCTGCTCGAACACCCGCACACTTTTACCATCGGGCGGCGCGCCCAAGAAACCGGGGTTTTGGCGGCGGCGGAAAAATTGAAAGCACTCGGCGTGACGGTTTGTGAAACGAATCGCGGCGGAAAAATCACTTATCACGGACTCGGGCAAATAGTCGGTTATCCGATTATCAGTCTGAGTCCCGAGCGCGAAGACGTGCATCGATATGTACGCGATTTGGAAGAAGTTTTGATACGCGCGCTCGGCGATTTTGAAATCGAGGCTTTCAGAATCGAAAATTTGACCGGCGTTCACACGAAAGACGGAAAAATTGCGGCAATCGGCGTTCATATCAAACGCTGGGTGACGACGCACGGCTTCGCCCTCAATGTTAATACGGATTTGAGTTTTTTCGATTTGATAATCGCGTGCGAAGGCGAGCCGGTTACTTCGATGGAAAAAATACTCGGGCGCGAGATTGATTCGGCGGCGGTCGAAGACCAAATTGCCGCTCGCTTCGCGCAGGTTTTCGGCGAATATTCGCCGGACATTTAGTTTGCTTTCGCCCGCGAATTTTACTAAACTTCAAGGATTGCGCGGGCAACTCGTCTGACGTCTGAACGCATCTTGAATAATTAAGAATTATCGTCTGAAATCTAACCAAAAATTCATCGGGAGAAAGCGTAAAAAAGTATTTTACGGCGACTGAACATAAGGAGTTTTACCATTATGTCTAAAAACAAATTGATTCGTAATTTAGCGCTGACAACTTCGATTCTCGCGGCGAGCGCGTCGTTCGGCTTTGCCCAGAACGGCAAAGACAAACCGAGCCAGGACGTCAGCGCGAAAGCGCGAAAGCAGAAAGCGGAAGTCAGCACCAATAAAATTTATCAAAAATGGGTCAACGAAGATGTCGCTTACATCATTACAAAAGATGAGAGAGACGCGTATAAGAAATTGACCACCGATGAAGAACGCGAAAATTTCATTGAAAATTTCTGGCGCCGCCGCGACCCCAATCCCGATACTGAAGAAAACGAATATCGCGAGGAATATCAAGAGCGCATCGCTTACGCCAACGAGCATTACGCATCGGGCATTCCGGGCTGGAGAACCGACCGCGGGCGCATCTACATCGCGCACGGCAAACCCGACTCGGTCGAATCGCATCCGTCCGGCGGCTCCTACGACCGTCCGAGCTACGAAGGCGGCGGCTCGACGACGACTTATCCATTTGAAACCTGGTTTTACCGTCATTTGGATAACGTCGGCGACGGCTTGGAAATCGAATTCGTCGACCCGACCGGAACGGGCGAATACCGAATCGCACGTAATGCCAACGAGAAGGACGCCCTGGCAAATGTTCCGGGCGCCGGGCTGACAACGAGCGAACAGCTCGGTTTGAGCGGCAAAGGCGACCGTCTTCAGCAGGGCGCGGGCGGTCAATTTTACGGGCGCGAGCAGGATAATCCTTTTCGTAAATTGGAAGTTTTAACCGCTCTGGCGCGTCCGCCCCAAGTCAAATACAGCGATTTGCAGTCGACTCTAACCGATTCGCCGGTGATTGACAATAATCCGCTCAATTTCGATTTGCGCGTCGATTTCTTTCGTCAATCGGACAACCGCGTGATTACAGCGTTTACGGTGCAAGCCGGTAACAAAGAACTTCAATTTAAAGACGCCGGTGGTTTGCAGCAGGCGCAAATGAATATTTTCGGACGCATAATGGCGGTTTCGGGGAAGCGTTCGGGCATTTTTGAGGATTCCGTCACGGCAAGCGCGACGGTCGAAGAACTCAGCGAGGCGAAAGACAAAAAATCTGTGTATCAAAAAGCGATTGCGCTGTCGCCCGGCACTTACAAGGTCGATGTCGTCGTGCGCGATGTCGGAACAGGCAATAAAGGCATTCGCAGCATCGGTTTTACCGTTCCGAAATATGAAGAAAGCAAACTCGACACTTCGACTTTAATTTTAGCTTCGACGCTTCGTTCGACGACCGAACGGGACATCGGCGGAAGCTTCGTCATCGGCAACGCCAAGGTTATTCCAAATCTTTCGGGCGTTTATAAAAAAGGTCAGCAAATCGGCATTTATATGCAGATTTATAATGCCGGAGTTGACCAGACAACGCTCAGACCCGCCGTAGATGTCGATTATATTTTAACGAAAGGCGGAAAAGAAGTTATGCGCCAGCCGGAAAATTGGGAAGGTTTGAGCGATTCCGGTCAGCGCCTGACGCTTGCCAGACTTTTGAATTCCGACCAACTCGCGCCGGGCGACTATGAAGTCAAAGTCAAAATCAAAGACCGTGTTTCCGGTCAATACAAAGAAGGCTCGGCGAAATTTTCGATAACTCAGTAAACATTTAGCGAATTGCCGAATCAAAGCCGCCGCTTTTTGCAAAAAGCGGCGGCTTTTTATTTTCCCGAAAAGTTATCGTACCAAAGCTGAAAAACCAGCAAAGTCCAAAGCTGTTTGTGATGCGAGGCGACGTTCGTTTCGTGTTCTTTAATTAACTCTTGAACAAAGTTTTCATCGAATAAACCCTGGTTTTTCAATTTGTCCGGCGCAAGCAAATCGTGCATCAGCGGATTTAATTTGCCTTTTAGCCATTCGGCAATCGGAACGCCGAAACCTTTTTTCGGACGCTGTAAAATCGTTTTCGGCAGCAAATCTTCGACCGCTTTTTTCAAAATATATTTACCTTTGCCGCCTTTGAGTTTATATTCCATCGGCAGTTGCGCGGCAAATTCCGCGATTCGCGAATCGAGAAAAGGCGCGCGAACTTCCAAAGATACAGCCATCGAAGCGCGGTCGACTTTCGTCAAAATATCTTCCGCCATATAAAAATTCATATCGAGAAACTGCATTTGCTCGATTTCATTCGCCGCGTCGCATATTTTCAATAAATCCTTTGCGCCTTTGTAAATGTCACTCGAAGTTTGCGCCAAAACATCTTTATTCAATAAGTCTTTTTGCTGATCAATCGAAAAGGAACCGAACCACGAATGATGCCGCGTTACCGTGTCGTATTTTGAGGCGGCGATGAATCTTTTCGCTTTGTAATCGAACGAAAGATTTTTGCTGGAAACCGGAAGATTATTAACAATCGGCTCAATCAGCCCGTTTCGCAGAAAACGCGGAATCGAATCATAGACACGCGCCATTTTATGCCCGAAATACATCGGATAACCGGCAAAAATCTCGTCGCCGCCGTCGCCGCCGAGCGCGACCGTGACGTGTTTTCTGACAAATCTCGATAACAAAAACGTCGGAATCAAAGAGCCGTCCGACAACGGTTCGTCGAGCCACGTTCCTATTTCCGAAATCAAATCCGCCGCTTGTTCGACGCTCAATTTGTCTTCGTAATGTTCGGTTCCGAGATGCGCCGCGACCTCGCGCGCAAACTTCGATTCGTCAAACGAGGCTTCTTCAAAACCGATAGAAAACGTCTTGACTTTTTCTATCGAAAACTGCGTCGCAAATGCCGCGACGGTCGAAGAATCGACGCCGCCGCTCAATAAAATACCGAGTGGAACATCGGAGACAAGCCGCATTTTAACCGCGTCAGCGAGCAGTTCGCGCAAATCGGACGCCGCTTTTTCAATCGTCGGCGGACTGCCGCTTTTATGAAAACTCAGATTCCAGTAACGGCGCGTTTTTATTTCGCCGTTTTCCAAAATCAAAAGATGCGCGGCGGGAAGTTTATAAATATTTTTGTAAATCGAAGCGGGCGCGGGAACGTAATCGAAAGAAAGGTATTGCCGCAGCGCGTCGGTATTTATTTCAGTTTTAACGGCGGGATTTTCAAGCAGAACTTTCGGCTCGGAAGCGAAAATCAACTTGCCGCCGAACACGCCGTAATAAAGCGGTTTCTCGCCGAATCTATCACGCGCTAATAAAAGTTTCCGTTTGCGCTTGTCCCATAAAGCAAACGCGAACATTCCGTTAATGTGTTCGAGCATCGCATCGCCGTATTCTTCGTAAAGGTGCGGCAGAATTTCCGTGTCGGTCTGCGTTTCAAATTGGTGTCCGCGCTTTTCCAAATCGCTGCGGATTTCGCGGAAATTGTAAAGCTCACCGTTCATCACGACGACGATTGATTTATCTTCGCTGTAGACAGGCTGTTCGCCCGTGTGAAGGTCGATAATCGAGAGTCGCCGCATTCCGAGCGCGATTGATTCATCAAGCCACAAACCTTCCGAATCGGGTCCGCGATGCTGCATCCGTTCGCACATCGCGTGCAGAACCGCTTCGCCCGTGTTCCGGGAAGGTTTATTTTCTAAATTTGCCCAACCTGTAATTCCGCACATAGAAAGCGAACAGTGAACAGCAAGCGTACAAAGCAGAACAAATTGCTAAACGCTTTTTGCTTACTGATTTTCAAATCCAATCTTCTCTCTTACGGTATAAATCGCTTTGTCCTGCGATTCGTGATACGTGCGCACAAGGAGTTCCGCAAGCAAACCCATCAAAAAAAACTGCACCGCAATGGCGAGCATCACGACGGCGATAATCGGAAGCGGCGTTAAGATAAACGAAACGCCTTCGACGAGTTTTAGAAACAATGCCCAAACTCCAGCAATCAAAGAGATAAAAAATGCCAGCAGACCGAACGTGCCGAAAACGTAAATCGGCTTCGTTTGATACGAAGCCATAAATTTGATGGTAATCAAATCGAATACGACTTTTATCGTACGAGAAATTCCGTATTTCGATTTTCCGGCGGTGCGGGCGTGATGGTCGACCGGTATCTCCGTCACCCGCGCTCCCGCCCAACTCGCATAAATTGGGATGAAACGGTGCATTTCGCCGTAGAGTTTGACATCTTGAATGACATCGCGCCGGTAGACTTTGAGCGAACAGCCGTAATCGTGAAGCGGAACGCCGCCGATTATTGAAATAATCCGGTTGGCGATTTGCGACGGAATTTTGCGCGAAACGAGTTTGTCCTGCCGGTTTTTTCGCCAGCCGGAAACAACGTCGTAGCCTTCGTTTAATTTCTCTAAAAGCCGAATAATATCTTTCGGGTCGTTTTGTAAATCCGCGTCCATCGGAATCAAAATTTCCCCGCGCGCCGCGTCGATTCCCGCCGACATCGCCGCCGTCTGTCCGTAATTTCGGCGCAGAGAAATTACTCGCACGCGCTCGTCGCCCCTGGCAATTTCCTTCAAAGTTTGCAGAGATTTATCGGTCGAGCCGTCGTCGACATAAATGACCTCTGCCGTTTTTCCCAAAGCGTTTAAGGCTTCGGAAATCTTGGCGTGCATCGGGCGCAGGTTGTCTTCTTCATTTAAAACCGGTAGAAACAGCGACAGTTCAGGATTATTTTTTTCAATCAATTGATTCATTCTCAAAATAAATTAACCACAGATTAACACAGATAGACACAGGTTATTTTTGGTTTTATCTGTGTCTATTCGCATTAATCTGTGGTTTCAATTCTTTTTTGCGACAATCACAATCGAAACGCCAAAGGGAAAGTCGAAATTCTTGAGCCATAATCTTTCCGCGCCGAAAAGTTTGCCGAACACGCCGTTAAGAGCCGAGATATTAACGTTATTTTCCGATTCCGGCTTGATTCCCGTTACTTTCATCAAAGTTCTGCCCGCCAGAATCGGCGCGAAAAACGTCCAGTTGGCGTAAGTTGCGCGCTCGATTTCAAAACCCGCATTTTCCAATCTTTCGGTAATCTGCTTTTTCGTATAGCGAATGCGGTGATTTGAAACATCATCCTGCACGCCCCACAGCCACATAAACGCCGGAACGAAAATCAGCGTTTTGCCGCCCGTTTTCAAAACACGGTACATTTCCGTCAGCCCCGCAACATCGTCGTCCAGATGTTCGACGACATCGAGCGCCGTAACGACATCGAAACTTTCATCGGCAAACGGCAACTTTTCCGCTAAACCTTTATGAACCGTTAAACCTTTCAATTTGCAAAACTCAAGCGCGTCATCGGAAACGTCGACGCCTTCCGCCGCGCCGAATTTAGCGAGCATTTCGAGATTGCCGCCGGTTCCGCAACCGACATCGAGAATTTTCGGATTTTGGATTGCGGCTTGCGGCTTGCGGATTATTTCACTTAAAAAACTCTCTAAAATCGCGCGCCGCCCGACATACCACCAATGCGAATCTTCGACGCGATTCATAATGGCGTATGTGTGTTCTTGCATTTCCCGCGGTAAAGTGGAACTCATTTCGGTTTCGGTAATTATTTCGGCAACCCTTACTATTAGTTGTCAGATATTAATTATTCTCACTTTAGACTTTAACATAAGGAGGCGAAATTTTCCGCCGCGTAATTTCGTAAACAAAAATTATCCCCACCCCGGCATAAACCAGCAAAAAAGGTCTTCCGAGCATTGTGTACCTCGTTTCCGCGTGAAATATAAAATGTATAAAAGTCAGATATAACGGAAACATCAACAAGAATACATTTACCCGCAGCCGATTTCTATTTACAAATATTCCCGTTAATATCAACGCCGCAAGTAGTAAATACTGAGCGATAGCGGCGGTGTGAAGCCCTTTAATCTGCAAATCCGGATTTCCGAAAGTCGAATCGCCGGACGCGTCTCCGACTCTCCAGAGATTATAAAATCTACCGGGTACAGCTTTTATGATTTGAGCGAAACTTAGTTTATTAAACTCTTCGAGCGCGGCATTTCTGAGTAACTTGTCATACATCATTTCTCCTAAAATTAATTTTTCGCCTTCTGATTTGTCCGAGTCTTTTAGCTGTTCCTCAACCGAGCCTTTGAGCCGAGCGTAGGTTTGATCTAGCTTTTCGCCGTCCGGCGATTGATTATACTGAAGAGCGGAAACATACAAACTCATACCGCTGCCCAAACCCAGAAAAAATTGATTTGTCAAAGCGAAATTTCTTATGCCCCAGGGCGATACGGTCAACAGACAACCGAATAACAAAGCGCCCGCCAGCGGCAGATGTGCTTTTATCCAATTTGTGTTTACGCCTTTTTGAATTAAAACGGCGGCGATCAGCAAAAAAGGAAATATCATCATCGACGGACGAACGAGAATCAATATTCCATTGACAGCACCGATAAACAGATAAAAAAGTATTTTATGTTTCCTGATGTCAGGAGCTTTTGTAATCAGGTAAGCGATTAAAACAAAAAGAGACGTCGAAATCGTTTCGGTCAACTGGAAAAAGGATAAAACGACGAAAGGAATGTATAAAGCGCAGAGAATCGCGCTGGTAAAGGCGACGACAGTTGAAAAAAATCGTTTGACAAACAAATATAAAAACACGCACGTCATCCACAAAAAAACAAAATTCAAAACCCGAACCGCCAGTAGCGAATCACCGAAAATTGTGTGAACGGCTGCCAAAAATAAAGGATAGCCTATTACCCTCCAAACCGTCGGATAATACGGCGGAGCGGCTGCTGTTGAAAACGAAGAATGTTCAATTAAATTTACCGCAAGTTGATGGTAAGTCACTTCGTCGTTCATAGATAACTTTGAACTCGAAATTCCCGATGTAAGAGATAAAGTGACAGCTTCTATAAATATAATCAGCAAAATCAACAAAACCGTAGTTATAAATGATGAGCGAACTCTCAAGACGCGTCTCCTCCCAGTTCAAATTATTTAATCGTATCTTACCCAAATCACAGCTGTCCGAAGCCGCACCACGAATTCCGGTTGTGCCAGATTATCTCGACCCCGCGCGCGTCGATTTCCTTCCACCAATCCTCAAACTCCGCGCGTGAAATATAAAACGCCGTCGGCGCGACCAAATGGTCAAAAACGATATTGTGTTGTTCGCGCCAGCCGAATGTGCCGAGATGATTGAGATAATCGTTGTAGAAAAGTTTGCCGGCGAGCGGCTTGAATATTGCGTTCGCGGGTTTGTAAATCAATTTTGAAGCGAGAAAAACGCCGAGCGTCGGGAGTTTTGAAAGCTGGTAAAGCGTCGGCTGCTTCATTTTCGACGTAAAGCTCGTGCGAATCGGGTTGATATAATTGGTAATCCATTCGTTATTTTCCGCGCCGTAAATCCAAGCCGAAATCGCGCCTCCTTTTTTGACTTTAGACGCGAGCGAGACGAATGATTTTTCCGGGTCGGGCGTGTGATGCAGAACGCCGACCGAAAAAGCGTAATCGAAAACTTTTTTAAAGGGAAGTTTGTATATATCGGCTTGCACGACGTGCGCGTTCGGCAAATCTCTGGTCGCTTGAAAAGCCGTCTCGACCGCCGCGCTTAAATCGATGCCGACGATTTCTTTCGCCCCCCAACTTGCTGCCAGACTCGTGTGTCTGCCTTTACCGCAGCCGCCTTCGAGAACGATTTTGCCCGCAAAAAATTCGGGTTTGACGGGCTGAATCCAGCCGAGAAATTGTTCGGCGTATTTTTTGTCTTCCTGCGTAAAATGCGTCCATTGCCAGCCGAAATTCGTCGCGGTTGCGGCTTTGTCCTGTTCGATTTTATCGAGGGCGGCAAAGCGCGGAACGCCGCGCTCGACTTTATACTCGCGCTCGCATTTTCTGCACGTTAAAACCGCTTCGATGATTTCCTGGTCCTCGTATTTGCTCGCGTAAGCCAGCAAAACGTCGCCGCCGCAGGTTGGACAGGCGAGAAGTTCTAAAAGTTTTTCTTTCATTTAATAACTGAATTGAAAGTAAAGTCGATAATTTTTCAGGAGAAAATTTCGCGCCTAATCGTCCAACTCGCGCTTTTCAGTTTGATATTTTTCTTTGAATTCTTCAAATTCCCGATGCGGAAACGGTTGTCGCCAGTTAAATTCAAATTCGTCGGTTTCGCGGTCGGCGTAAAGCTGATTAAAGGTTTCGGCAAAGGTTCGGCAAACTTCTCTGACATTTCCGTCGTGCGCGAAAAGCAGTTCGCGGTTTGCCGTTTCGCGCGTTTCGGTCGGATACTGATAAATTTCCAGCCGAACTTCTTCGCCGTTTTTGACGAATCTGAAATCGAATTCTTCCGGCTCTCGATTCCAATGCAGAAAGTATTCATTTTGTTCGGAATTTTCGTCGAGCAAAGCCGTTAAAATTTGCAGCAGTTCCGGCAGAGCGCGTTCGTGCGGCGCGTGCGCGGTCGTCGTGTGAAACTCGTGTTTGCCGTCGTCGAAACCGATGGACATAAAACCGCATTGCGGAGAATTGAAACTGACTTCGAGTTTTTCTGACATAGTTCTCAAATTACAAAATTTTATCGTAGCTTTAAGACTAAATTTACTCAAATGAAAAACCCGAACTTATTTTTGCATTTTAGTAAATCAACTCCGTAAACCTTGAGCTTTTAAAGAAATACACGTCGGCTAAACCGCTACCGGAGCGCTGATACGCGGGTGTGATTGATAATCTACAATTTCAAAATCTTCAAATTGATAATCGAAAATCGTTGCCGGTTTTCGCCTTATCACAAGCTGCGGAAGCGGAAACGGGGCGCGCGATAATTGTAGTTTTACCTGTTCCAGATGATTTAAATAAATATGGCAATCGCCGCCCGTCCAAACGAATTCGCCCGCATCCAAATCACATTGCCGGGCAATCATCTCAGTGAGCAGTGCGTAACTGGCAATATTGAACGGGACGCCCAGAAAACTGTCCGCCGAACGCTGATACAACTGGCACGATAATTTATTTTCGCTGACGTAAAACTGAAAAAGCAGATGACACGGCGGCAGCGCCATCTTCGGCAAATCGCCGACGTTCCAGGCGGAAACTATCAAACGGCGTGAATACGGATTCGTTTTGATTTGTTCGACGACATCGGCGATTTGGTTGATTGTATCTCCGTCGGCGGTTTGCCACGCGGTCCACTGAGCTGGATAAACCGGTCCCAATTCACCAGTCTCCGAAGCCCATTCGTTCCAAATCGTCACTCCGTGGTCATTTAAGTATTTGACGTTCGTCTCGCCGCGCAAAAACCAGAGCAATTCGTAAATGACCGAGCGCAGATGAATTTTTTTAGTCGTTACAAGCGGAAAGCCCCGCTGCAAATCAAACCGCATCTGCTGTCCGAAAAGACCGATTGTTCCGACGCCCGTTCGGTCTTTACGCTCCGAACCGTTTTCTAAAATGTTTTGTAAATAATCTAAATATTGTTTCATTATCTTTTTGCATAAGTAAGTCTGACAATTGTTCTCAAGTTTAACTTACGCATCTTCTTTTCTTCTAGTGGGTAATAATCTGTTTTGTCCGGTATCAACTTTCATCGGGCGTGTAAAATCAATCACTAAAATTAATATCTAAATGCATCTCCGGCTACAAATTCCGCGTATTTTTGAATTGTTAATTATCAACATCATTCTCATACTGCCGTGCCGATTGTCGTCAAAAAAAAACAAAATTGAGTAAATAAGAAAGTGAAACCTCCCGAATCGATATGTTTTTTTTATATGTTTTTTTACACGCTTTATCGAAAATTCCAGGCGGCGATGATAAATTCACGGTAGAACTCGGAAGAAATAAAACGCATCGAACTATTTTTGAAAAAATCGCTCACGAAAATGTCAAAGTTATAGGTAACGATAGTTTTAGTTGCCAAAGACTGGGGAAAATATTCGAGTCCGAAGTTGCTAATCATCAATTCCACTTTTCTTTTGCTGCCTCGATTACCGTTTACAAAGTATTTTTATTTGCCGAAAACTAAAATCACAAAACTATTCGGCACGATTAAGGGACGCGGGTGCGGACGTTCCGCGGTCGGCGCGGGCGTTTCGCCAAACTCGGCGGTTGCCAGAAAATTCGATGTGTTTTAGCGTCGAGAGCCATCGTTCTGGCTCCGCGCCGGGTTTTGACATTTTCCGCGACGCTGAATTTATCTTTTGAATCCTCACGCACGATTGTTAAAGTTCCCTCGCCGTTCGAGCTGAAAGCTAATTTCGCTTCCGGGTCGAAAGCTGCCGCGTCCGTGCCGTCTCCGGTCACCAAATCAGCTACGATTTTGCCGTTGTCGGCATTGAGGACAATCATTTTCCGGTTGCTGCAAACGACGAACAAACGGCGATTTTTGCGGTCAAGCGCTATTCCCGAAGGCTCTTCGCCAGGGGTGATTGACCAGCGCGATTTGACAACCAGATTGCGCGAATCGAGCGCGACGACTTCGGATTTATCTTCGATATTAACGAAAATCGTTCCCTTGCCGTCAGCCGCTGCAAACTCCGGTCTGCCGCCGAGAGCAATCGTCCCGGCTACTTTGCCGCTCTCCGCTTCGATGACGCTCGTGTCCGAACTGCCGCCGTTGAAAACGAAAACTCGCTTTGTCGCGAAGTCGTAAATAATCGTGTCCGGGTTTTTGCCAACTTTGACATCGCCGAGTTTTTTCAGCGTTTTCAAATCGAAAACAGACACGGAATTATCGCGTCCGTTGCTCGTGAAACCGCGTCCCGTATTGTCGGCGACCGCGATGCCGTGAACGCCGTTCGTATTCAGAATTTCGCCGACGATTTTATTCGTCTCCGTATCTATGACGACGACTTTCGTCGCGTGCGAAACATACAAGCGACGCGCTTCCGCATCGTCAAATAGATAATCCCAGCCGCCTTCGCCGCCGACCTCAATTTTATTCAATAGATGATAGCCGCTCGGAGTTTGCCTTTTAGGCGTAGCGGTTTGCGCGGCGGACAGCGTTGCGCCTAAAACAACGAGAAAAAGAAGCAAAAAAAGTTGTCTGGTTAAAGTTTTCATATTTTTGTTTATTTTTATTTTTTAGACTGCAAATGTAACATTTCCTTGTTATCAAAATCTAAGTCGAATTATTTCATATTTGCGCTGGATTTCGAGTTCTGCAAAAGAGCGTAAACCGTCGGCGGAACAATTAGCGACAAAACGAGCGCGAAGACGAGACCGCCGATGACGGCAATTGCCAGCGGCTGAAGCAGTTCTGAACCCGCGCCGATGGCAAGCGCGCGCGTCAGCATTCCTCAAATCACTGCCAGACTCGTCATCAGCACGGGATGAAAACGGCGGCGACCGGAGGAAACAATTAGGACTTTGGTTAGATTATCGCCTTTCGGATGTTCCTCAACTGCATCGAGCATCAGAATTCCGTTTTTTGTCACGATACCGACGACCAAAATCATTCCCATAAAACTGACGACTTTTTGCATCGTTTTCGTGACGAACAAAGCGAGCAATACGCCGCTGAAAGCTAAAATCGCGCCGCTATTGTTGCTTGTAACGAGCGGTTCGAATTAAATCATCTTTCGTAAATCTTCTGAGATAACCGACGCGAGCGGTCAATTCTTTGGTTATTCGGCGGTCGAGTTAAATGCTGTAGCGAACGCTGCGCGGCATGCGCAGCGGTTCGGCAATTTGATTGTCGAAGAAGCAGCGGCGACCGCCAAGCACGGTCGTGCCGTCGGCAGCAAAATTTGTCACGAGGCGTTCGGGAACCTGTTCAAATTCGGCGACTTGATTCGGTAAACCTTTGCCGACGAAATTAGCAATTCGCGCGTCGTCTTCGACCAGTAGAATTCGCATAAATCTATAAATTTAACCCTTTAAAGACTAACAGAAGATTAATTTGCGCGGAAAATAAAATATTCTGAGAATTGGTAGCTGTGAAATACGAAAGTTTGAGTTTAGATGAATGATATTGACGCGGAAAACCGCCGCGCCGATTTTGCGCCTTTTACTATTTTATATTCGGCGGCTGCGCATTTTTCGTGCGGACGGAAATACCTTCGTCAGCGACTAAAAAGACACGGCGCGCGTCATAAGAAGACGTATTGGTCGGCAGATACGAAAGCAAATAACGATTTTTTTTCAGCTCGTCGCAGATAAACTTGGCGGCGGTTTGCGCTTCGTCAATCGAGAAAACTTTCCCGCCCGTGCCTTCTGCCAATTGGTTGATAACTTCGGGAGATTTCGGCTGATTGCGGCGATACGCGCCGCCGGTGCGGTCGGGAATTTGCAGCGCGTAAACGGTGATATTCTGATTTTGCAGCGAACCCAAAACTTTATCAAAAGAGGTTTTGCTTCCTCTATCTAAACCGTCGCTGATTAAAACGACCACCGTTTTTCTCGTTCCGGGCATTAGCGGAGCTAAAATTTCGCCGACCGACGCGTTCAGAGAATCGAACAAATACGGATTTCCCTGCTTGCGAAAAGTGGCGAGCGAGGTTTCCAACTTTTTCGTGTCGTCCGTCCATTCTTGGATGATTTCGGGTTTTTCATCGTATCCGACGACGAAAAGCTGGTCGCCTTCAAAAATTTCGTAGGCAAATTCCATCGTCGCCTTTTTCAAAGTCTCGACATCAGCCCGCACGGTCTGCGAATTGTCAATCAACATCAGAATTTTGGCGGGCGAAGGGTCGAAACTGAAATTTTTTATTTTCTGCTCGATGGAATTTTCATAAAGAAACAAATTTTCGGGTTTTATCGGGTCTTTTGAAGCGTTCGTGCGCGACGCGGTAACGCTGATAATCGAGCCGTCCGCGTCGCTGGTCGCCCGCGCGCTGTGTCCCGATTGGGCATTCGCAAAAGCGGCGAATGCCAGCAAAATCAAACTCGCCCGCAAAATTTTTCCAGCCGAAAACTTCATTTAGCCAACCTCAATCTTTTTTTACAACGGATTCCTTTTTAGAATCGTTTTTAGAATCGCTCGCGCCGTCGCTCGTCTGCTTTGATGCGGTTTCTGTCTTGGCGGTTGATTCAGCAACGGAAGTTTTTTCGGTTTTTTCGGCTTTTTCGGCTTTGTCAGTCTTTTCAGACTTTCCCGCCCCGGCTTCCTTAGTTTTATTGGCGTAATCGGTGACATACCAGCCCGCGCCCTTAAATTGAAAACCGGAAAGCGACCACTGTTTTTCCAATTCGCCGCCGCATTTTTCGCAAGTTTTAAACGGCGCGTCAGAAATTTTCTGCATCTTTTCAAAATGCGAGTTGCATCTCAGACACTTGTATTCGTAAATCGGCATAATATATTTTTTGTTCTGCTCTTGAGATGAATTATAGAAACTGCCATTGATGAAAAGCAAATTTTGCTAGTCTATTTGCTCTCCAAATGCTAAAATTCTAAAAAAACAAGGAGATTCCGGTTGTGAAAAAAATCATTCTAATGGCAATGCTGCCCGCTTTATTAGCCTTTTCGATTGATGTTCCGGCTCAAAAAAAAGATTCGGATAATAAAATGCCGATTCAAACCGTTTCGTCTGTCGATTTGAAACGCTATACGGGAAAATGGTACGAAATTGCGCGTTATCCGAATAAATTTCAAAAGAAATGCGTCGGAAATACAACGACGACTTACGCGCCGAAAGCCGACGGCGGTTTTTCGATTCAAAATCAATGCGTTTTGAAAGACGGAACAATCGGCAAAGCCGACGGTGAAGCAAAAGTTATCGATACGACCTCAAACGCCAAGTTTAATATGAATTTTGCGTCAAAATTCAAGTCGTTTTTGTCTTCCGATTGGGACAATTACTGGATTATCGATTTAGACTCAGATTATCAATACGCCGCCGTCTCTGACCCGAAACGCGAGAATCTCTGGATTTTGAGCCGCACGCCGGAACTGAAAGACGCGGTTTATCAAAACATTTTACGGCGCGTTGAAAAATTAGGTTTTACACCGGGAAAACTGACGAAAACTCCGCAGAATCTCGAAGTTATCAAAGGCGAAGTTATCCAAAAACAGTAGTTTTATTTATTTTAAGGTAAATTAAATGCAGAGACAGGCGCGAAGCGAGTGTGTGAAATGCAACTTCACACTCGCTTCGCGCCTGTCTCTAAAACTCATTAAAACTAAACAAAAACTGTGAAAACTTCATTGGAAAACAGATAGCCTTTTTTCGTCAGTTTGAGGCGGTTTCCAGAAATTTCAATCAATTCCGCTTCTCGAAAACGCTGCAAATCTGCGGCATATTCTTCGGTCAAATCCACGCCGAACCTTTTTTTATATTCGTCCAAGTCAACTCCTTCGCTCAGACGCAAACCGAGAAAAACCATTTCGGATTTTCGGTCGATTTCAGTTTGCTCGACGACGGGCGAAAGATTTTTTTCAACCGTTTCGACATATTTCAAAGTGTCGCGCTCGTTTGCCCGACGCATTTCTTGCCCGTCGAAAGAATGCGCCGAACAGCCGAAACCGAAAACCGCGTCCAAAGTCCAATACTTCGAGTTGTGTTTTGACTGAAAATTCGGCAAAGCGAAATTCGAGATTTCATACTGCGCGTAGCCTTCGGCAGATACTTTTTCGAGCATCAATTCATACATTTCCGCGCTCAAATCTTCGTCGGGCAGCGGTTGTCTTTTCGAGCGAATTTGCTCGGCGAGCGGCGTCGATTCGTGAATTTCCAGAAGATACAGCGAAAGATGTTCGGGTTTCAGTTTCAAGGCTTCGTCCAAATTTCGTTCCCAATCTTTTAGAGTTTGACGCGGAAGTCCGGCGATTAAATCAAAACTCACGTTGCCGAAATTCGCGCGTCTCAAAAGCTCGATAGTGTCTCTGACGTCCTGCGCCGTATGCTTTCGTCCTAATCTTTTAAGTTCCGTATCATCAAAAGTTTGGGCTCCGAAACTGGCGCGATTGACGCCGGAAGATTTGTAAGATTTCAGCGTTTCAAGCGTCACGGTCGCCGGATTCATCTCCATCGTAATTTCCGAATCTTCGGCGACGGAAAACTTTTTGTAAACTGCGTCAAGAATTTTTTCGAGTTGTTTGGCGCTTAAAAGCGAAGGCGTACCGCCGCCGAAATAAATCGTGTCAATCGTCTCTGCTGACGAAAAGTTTTCGATCTCTTTGGTCAACGCAGAAACATAGCGTTTGACCGTTTCGGGATTTTTGTAAACATCCGTCGCAAAATCGCAATACGAACAGCGCGAGCGACAAAAAGGAATGTGAAGATAAACACCTGCCAGCATTAAAAAAATTTACCACAGAAAAGCGGGGAAACGTAAAATGGATAATGGAAAATGGATAATTAAGAATTCATTTCTGACATTATCCGTTATTCATTTTTCATTATCCGTTTTACGTTTCTCCCAACTGTTTTTTGAGCGAGTTTTGCCAGGCATTTTCGAGTTCGGCAATTGATGCGGAAACGATTTCAGAATCGTTTATTTTAATCCGAAAATCTTCGCCCGCAACTCGTCCGATCATCTCAAACGGGCAATCATTTGCTTTGGCAACCGTTTCAATCTCGCTCAATTTGTCAGCCGAAAAACTAATCACAATTCGCGAAGGCGTTTCCGAGAAAAGCAAACTCGCGTTTGATAAATTTTCGTTTTTCAAATGAATTTCCGCGCCGATTCGTTGGCGATTGAGCGACGAAAAACAGCTTTCCGCGATTGTTACGGCAAGCCCGCCGTCTGCGCAGTCGTGAGCCGATTTTAAGAGATATTCGTCGGCTAATATCAGGCAGGTTTTCTGCACCCGTTTTTCCAAATCCAAATCGAGCGCGGGAACTTCGCCCGATTCGATTAGCTCGTCGGTTGAAAATCCCAGAATTGTTTGGGCGAATTCGCTGACGCTCAAATCATCATTGGTTGTGCCGAGCAAAGCAATCAAATCCCCTTCGTTTTTGAAGCCTTGCGTAATAATCTTGCGCGTATCTTCAATTAAACCGACCATTCCGATAGTCGGCGTCGGCAAAATTCCGCGTCCTTCGGTTTCGTTGTAAAAAGAGACGTTGCCGGAAACGACCGGCGTTTCAAACGCTTCGCAGGCTTCTTTGATTCCGTCAATCACCTCGGAAAAACTCCACATCACTTCGGGGCGTTCGGGTGACGCAAAATTCAAACAATTCGTGACCGCAATCGGCTTCGCGCCGACGCAGACGACGTTTCGCGCAGATTCGGCGACATTCAGTTTCGCGCCCATCCGAGGATTGACGGCGACAAATCGCGCGTTTCCGTCCAGACACATCGCAACGGCGCGCCGCGTTTCCTTAATTCTGACAACCGCCGCGTCCGCGCCCGGCAAAATCGCCGTATTCGTCCGAACCATCTGGTCATATTGCTGATAAACCCAATGTTTCGAACAAATATTCGGCGAAGCGAGAAGCGTTTTCAACGCCTGTTCAAAGTTCAAGACTTCAAATTCAAAGTTCGTTCGGAGTCGAGCGTTTGACTTTGGACTTTGGACTTTGAACTTTGAACCATCCATCAGTCGCTCGTATTTCGGCGCTTCGTCGGTCAAAGCCAAGACCGGCAAATCGGCTTTGAGTTCGCCGTTATGAAAGATTTTTAAGTTGTTTCCCTCGACGACCTTGCCGACGACCACCGCGTCCAAATCCCATTTGTTGAAAATCTCGACAATCTGCCGCTCGCGCCCGCGATGAGCGACAATCAGCATTCGTTCCTGCGATTCGCTCAAAAGCATTTCATACGCCGTCATATTGGTTTCGCGCTGCGGGACAAGCGTTAAATCAATTTCCAAACCGGTTCCGGCACGCGCCGCCATCTCGACCGAGGAAGAAGTTAAACCAGCCGCGCCCATATCCTGAATGCCCGCAATCGCGCCCGAACGCATCGCTTCGAGACACGCTTCGAGCAATAATTTTTCTAAAAACGGGTCGCCGACCTGTACCGTCGGACGTTTTTCTAATGCTTCGTCGTCAAATTCGGCGCTCGCCATCGTCGCGCCGTGAATGCCGTCGCGTCCCGTCTTTGCGCCGACATATAAAACCGGATTGCCGACGCCCGTCGCTTTGCCGAAAAATATCTGGTCTTTTCTGACGATGCCAAGCGCGAAAGCATTTACCAACGGATTTAAGTTGTAAGCATCGTCGAAAACAACTTCGCCTCCGATGGTCGGAACGCCGAAACAATTGCCGTAATGCGCGATTCCTGCAACGCAGCCTTTCAAAATCGCTTTATTGCGGTTAGCGTGTTTTTCGTCCGTTAAATCCCCGAACCGCAAAGAATTCATCGCCGCAATCGGACGCGCTCCCATTGTAAAAACATCGCGCAAAATTCCGCCGACGCCCGTTGCCGCGCCTTGAAACGGCTCGATAAAACTCGGATGATTGTGCGATTCGACTTTGAAGGCGACGCACCAATCGTCGCCAATATCGACGACGCCCGCGTTTTCGCCCGGCGGCACAATCACGCGTTCGCCAGTCGTCGGCAGGCGTTTCAGATGAACGCGCGAAGATTTATAACTGCAATGCTCAGACCACATTACGGAGAAAATTCCGAGTTCGGTAAAATTCGGCTCGCGCTCTAAAATTTGTTTGATTTTTTCGTATTCGTCTTGAGTTAAACCATGTGACGCGATTATTTCGTTGGTGATTGGCGGTTGATTCATCTATATAACTCTCTCGAAAAAAAATCTCGTTTAAAACAAAAAAGAGAGTTTATGCGGTTCGGACTCGTTTTTCAAATCCGTTTCGATAAACTCTGCTCTAAAAATTCTGTTTGAACGCTATTTAATGCGAACGATTTTAATTATTTTCGTGAAGCTTCGCGGGTTTGTTCGACTGTTTTTTCAATCTCCCCCCGCAGAATTTTTGGTAAAACTTTGCCCTGCCTGAAATAAACCGATTCGCCTTTCCGGTTAAAAAGAATCGTGAACGGCAAACCGCCTTGATAATTTTTTGAAATCGTCGCAATCGCCGCTTCTTCGTCTTCGGTTTTGAGCAGAAACGCCGGCATCTTTGCTTTCATTCCAGCGAGAAATTTCGGCACGTCGCGTTTTATTTCGGATAAATCATCCAATGACACGACGATAAAATCTATTTTGTCGGCGTAATCCGTATTAATTTTGACGAGTTCGGGAAATTCTTCGCGGCACGGGTCGCACCACGTCGCCCAGAAATTGACGAGCAGCGGTTTAGCGGTTTCTCCGTCGCGCTTGAGCAAATCTTTTAACGCTATTTCGTCGATTTGTGTAACTTTTGGAAGATTTAAACTTTGCGCCGTCGCCGAAATTTTGACAGTCTTTTTGGTTACAATTTGTCTTTTTGCCGACTTCGGCGAAGTTTTTCGCTTTTGGGCGAAACTTTGAACGGTAAAGATTTGAGCGAGAATCAAAAAGAATCCCGCCAAAATCAAAAATTTTGGCGCGCGTGCGCGGTTAAGTAAATAATTCATTGTTTTCTCGCAGATTATTGATTGCCGACCCGTCTGATTGAACATCCGAAAGCGTTTGCCGTAGTTTTCGCAACGGTTTTGCCGCTCAATGTTTCGTCGATTGCGGCGCGCAGATAATCGGTCGTCACATTTTTACCCGAACGGTCGTTGTCAAATGCGCCGTAATAAAGCAAAACATTTTTCGCGTTGAAATAAAATGTTTCAGGCGTGACATTCGCGCCGAAACGGTCGGCTAAAACATTATTTTTATCAATCAGCACGGGGAATTTATAATTTTCAGCAGCGTGTTTTTTGACGGTTTCGGGCGATTCAGTCGAGTTGGAGTTGATGCCGATGACGTTAATGCCTTTTGCTTTGTAATCGGCAGCAAGCTTCGAGATTCTTTCGTTATAACCTCTGACGACCGGACATTGCGTCGAAAGAAAAACGAGAATCGCGCCGTTTTTGCCTTTCAAATCTTTAAACGATTGCTCTTTGCCGTTCACGTCGGAGAGTTTGAAATTATCCAAAGTCGAGCCGACCGCAAAATTGTCTTTCGCGCTTACATTGGCAAAAGAAACAAACGCGGCAATTGCGAAAATCGCTGTTATTAAAAAACTTATTCGTTTCATTTTTGTAAAACTCCTTTTCTTTTTTGTTTAGATGCAGATTTAATAATACATCTTCGTTACCAACAAACGATGAAAATTTTATCAATTTGCGCTTAGCCGAAAAGACGCGGCAGACGATTATTCAAATTTTTCGGCAGTAGAATTTCCATAGCGTCGTCAACCGTCACGATTCCGGCGATTTCCCCTAAATCGTCAATGACCGGAAGCGCGAGCAGATTATATTCGGCGATAGTTTGCGCGACATCTTCCGCCGAATCATTCGGATGCGCGAACTGAAATTGTTCGCGCATTACGTCGGAAAGCGAATAAGTCGGGTCGGCTAAAATCAAGCTGCGCAGCGAAATTAAACCGACGAGCTTCCAGGAATTTTCCTCTTCGACAATATAAAGGTAATAAATCATATTCGGCGTTTCCGCCATTTCCCGCAGCCGCGCGATTGTCTGCCCGACTGTTAGATTTTTCGGAAAAGCGACGAATTCCGTCGTCATCAAACCGCCTGCCGTGTCTTTGTCAAACGGCAGAAGTTCGGCAACATCGGCTCTTTCTTCAACTTCCATCAAATCAAAAAGTTCCTGCGCCTTTTCGTCCGACATCTCGCCGAGAACGTCAACTGCATCGTCCGGCGACATTTCTTCCAAAATATCGGCAGCGCGTTCCTCGTCCATTTCTTCCAAAATACGCGCCTGGTTTTCCGTCGACATTTCTTCCAGAGTGTCGGCGGCGATTTCGTCGTCCAAAGATTCGACGATTTCCGTGCGGTGAATCGGTGAAAGAGATTCGGCGAGCTGCGCAATTTCGACCGGATGCAGCCGCGAAAGTTTGTCTTTTGAAGATTTTAGCTGAACGGTTGCCATCGCCGTATCGGTCGCCAGATAACCGACATCCGCCCAATCAATAACTTCGACGATACGGTTGCTTCCGTAAAAACCTTTTGGCATCAAACGCCTGAGAAATCCCTGCAAACTCACGTCCGCGCCCGTTACGCGCCAAACACCCGCGACTTCGATAATCTGCACGTCGTTGACACGCACGACGCGCTTTCCGTCAACGTCAATCAACTGATTATCCAAAACGTCTTTCGCCAGCATAACTTCGCCTTTGCGCCGCGAAAACGGACTCAAATCAATTATTTCCGAACTCATTCTCGCGCCTCTTTCACTCAACTCGGAAATTTTCGAGCGCGGAATAAAAAATAAACGGCGGCGATAGCGGGCGACCAGTCCGATGACCAGCGGATAATCTTCTTCGCCGTAGCGCACGAGAACATCTTTGATAACAGCAATTTTTTCGTTTTCGGCATCGAAAATCGGGTGTCCCAAAACCTGAGATAGATAAAGCATAAACTAAAAATAAACGATGTCGGCAAAAGGTTGAAGCGCGGACACGAGAAAAGCGATTAAAAAAAACGGCGACCGGATAGATTAAAAGTTGTTTAAAAATGTTCAATTTTTTGGAACTAGCTGGATTTTCGGCTTTTATATCAAATGGACGCATAAACTTGCGGCAATCTCCAAGCAAAAAATCCTATCGGAAACAAAATAAATTTCGGGTTATGAAAAAGGTTCTACTTTTCGGAATACTATTATCTTTATCGGCGACGGCATTCGCCCAGACGCGCTCGCGCGTGTTCGACAACTTCGATACAGAGCGCGGCGTGCAAATCAACGCTCCAAAAATTGCGCCGATAATAGATTCTAAAAGCAAGCCTCTCGTAAAAAAAATCGCGCAAGTTTCGCCGGTCGTGCAAAATAATCTGAGCGCAAAAAATAACTTTAAATTAATCGGTTTTTCAAAAGTTTCGATGTCGGCGGGGAAAAATATGGGCGCTTTTACGACCGGCGATTCCCAAATTGATTCGTATATTGTCGATTCGTGCGTACGATACGGCATCGACCCGCTTTTGATTTACGCGCAGATGCACCAGGAATCGACGTTCAAATTAAAAGCGACATCTTACAAAGGAGCGCGCGGTTTGATGCAGTTGATGCCCGGAACGGCGATTCGGTTCGGCGTCAGGGATATTTATAACCCGCAGCAAAATATTGAAGGCGGCGTCAAATATATGCGCTGGCTGCTCAATTCGTTCGGCGGCGATGTCGCGCTGGCGCTTGCCGGTTACAACGCGGGCGAAGGAGCGGTGATGAAATACGGCAACCAAATTCCGCCGTATCGGGAAACACAGGAATACGTTCGACGCATTACCGCGCGTTACAGTGAAATTACCAGCCCGAATTTAGCGAAAATCGTCCGCAAAGTTTCAATCGTGCAGGCGGTCAAGCTCGAAAAGAAAGAATCTGCCGCGCTTACCAATTATGAAAAAAGCCCGCTGGCGATTAAATTACCGGACGGCAGAATGCGGCTGGTCAACCAATAATTTTTTTCTCCTCTGGTCTGATGCAGACTTTGCGGCTGAGAATTCTCAGCCGCGTTTTTTTGTGAGAAAAGAGCGATTCCTGTATGCTAAATAGGTTTAAGGTTCAAGGTTAGAATTTATGTTGAACTTTGAATTAATTTTATGTTTTGCACAAAATGCGGCGCGGGAAATTCAGACACGGCGGTTTACTGCCAGAAATGCGGCGTGCTGCTCGAAGCCGAAGAAGAAACGCGGATTGCGCGTCCGGCGAAAACCGCGCCCGACAAACAGGAGGAATTGGAAAGACAGATTTTTTCGATTCATCCAACGCTGACGTTCGTTAAAATCGGTTATGGTTTGGCGGCGTTTAGCGCACTTTTGCTCGTCGCAATTTTTGGCTTCTTTAGCCAATTAACCGGTATAAATATTTCTGCCTGGTTTTCGGTTATCGTCGGTCTTTCTCTGCTTTTGATTCCGGCGTTTTATCACCTCAAGCAAAAGCTCGTTCGCTATACTTTGACCGATTCAAAAATCGAAATCGACGAAGGATTTATTTCCTCGACAACCAGAAACGTGCCGCTTCGGACAATTCAGGACGTCACCGTATCTGCGACGATTTTGCAGAGAACGCTCGGTTTCGGCAATCTCGTTATCGAAAACGCGGGCGAATCCGACGGCAAAATCGTTCTGCGCAATATCAATTCACCGAAAAAACACGCCGACGTTTTGCTCAAACAAATGCGCCGTTTAAATAAATAACGCAAGTTCCAATTAAGAAAAAATAGTTGCAAAGAGGCGCAAAAAACAAAAAAAAAATTATTTCTGATTATCTTTTTGCGAATTTTGCGCCTTTTTGCGGCTATTTTTTGCTGATGCTTAACTCACATTAATTAAAAATAAATTGTCGGAGACCGGCAGCTAAATTATGCTTTGGGCAGTTTTACTGTGAATTTCGTGCCGTCGCCGGAATTCGATTCGACCTCAATCGTACCGCTGTGAACTTCGACGACTTTTTTGACGATTGCCAAGCCCAAACCCGTCCCGGTTTCTTTCGTAGAAAAATACGGCTCGAAGATTTTCTGCAAATGTTCTTCGTCGATTCCTTTTCCTGTGTCTTTGACTTCGATTTTTACATTATTTTCCAAAGTCGAAATCGTGATATTAAATTGTCCGCCCGTCGTTTCCATCGATTGAACGGCATTGATAAATAAATTGTTGAAAACCGAACGCAAAAATTCCGCGTCGCCCGAAATCTGCGGCACATCTTCGCATTCGACGAGGCTGATTTTGATGTTTTGTTCTTCGGCTTGCGCTTCGACGAGCCGCAGCGAATCTTCGATGACTTTTCGCGCGTCGAGCGGATGCAAATTCGGCGTTGCCGGGCGCGAGTAACTCAGAAAGTCCGTGATTTGCCGGTTGATTCTGCCGACTTCGGTTTTTAATTGGGCGGTTAGTTTCTCGAATGTCGCGCGTTTTTCTGCCTCTTCCGGCGCAAACTTCGAGCGCAGATGGTCGAGCGATAAATTGATGTAATTCAGCGGATTACGGATTTCGTGCGCGATTGCCGACGCGAGCCTGCCGACGACCGCCGATTTTTCCGCCTGCTGCAATTGCGATTCCAGCTTTTGCGCTTTTTCGAGTTCGGCGGTCATTTCGTTAAATTGAGCGGTCAGCTTTCCCATTTCATCATTCCGATTTGCGCCTTCGACGCGAAAACTCAAATCGCCTTCGGCAATTAATCGCGCAGCGTTCGATAAATTGGCAATCGGACGCGTAAATCGCCACACGAGAAAAATCGTAATAATCGTCGAAAGCAAAAGCACCAGAAGCGTGTAAATCAGCGGACGCGCGGCTTTACCGGCGATTTCCCGGCGGTCGCTTTTGAGAATTACCATTACATAAAAACGTCCTCCGCTGGTTTCAATCGGAATCGCGTGCGCCTCGCCATCGGTATTTTCGTTTTCGGTAATTTTCGCATTCGGAAATTTGTCGAGTTCTTCGCCCAACCGCTTTCCTTCGAGCAAAGGCGGCAAATTGGTCAATTCACTCAAGCTGTGGTATTTAGTTTCGTTGTTTTCATCGACAAACGGGAGATATTCGTCGCTCAAACTGTCATAAACCTGCCATTCTTTATCGATAACGATAATATCTTTGATGCGTTGCGTGGTTTTTTCATCAAAAAACGGCTGACCTTCGCGCTCGACGAAAGTTTGCAGACGGTCTTTGGAAACGATGCTGTTAAAGCCGAGCGCGATTCCCGCCACCAAAGCCTGCTCCTGAATTTTACGAAAATCGTTGTTTTCAACCTGAGTTTTAAGATTCAAATAATACTGCACGCCGAGCGTGGCGACGAGAAGAAACGCCAGGATTATCAGCAGTTTGCCGCGAAATGTATTAAAGAAATTCACTTTTATTTTCAGTCCTCGTTTATTTTTTTACTTCCGCCAAAATTTTTTCTTGCCGTTTCGCAGTTTTGAATGTTATAGTTTTGGTTAGCTTAAACGCAAACTTTTCCGCTCGGTTAATTTGTTTTCAAATCAAAAAGCGGCAAACTCTCCGGTAGATAAATCAAAAAACTTAATATAAACGAGGTGGCGATGACCCGACTTTCCGCAAGGCTTTTGTCTTTAAATATTCTATCCGCTTTTTTGTTTTTCCTTTTGCTCTCAGCAAATACGCAGGCGCAGACCAGAAAAATTTCACCCGCTTCAAAAAACAAACAGCAAGTTTCAACCCGCACAAACACCGCTGATAAAAATTCCGTCAAGAAAGATTCCGCATCGAAAAAAGGTTCGGTATCGAAAATTGATTCGGCGGTAAAACCCGTCAAAAACGACAAAAATAATCAAGTCGAAACGAAACGTCAGGCGGAAGATAAATGGCAGGCTAAAATTCGCCAAGCCGAAGAAGAACGGCGGCGCGAAATCGAAGAGGCGCGAAGAAGCGAGCTTGAAGACGCGCGTCGGCAAGCGGCGCTCGAAGAAAAACGCCGCCGCGAGCAGTCGATTCGTGAAGCGCGAGCCAGACAAATCGCTTTCGAGCGCGGTCTGCGCACCGAAACCATCGAAAATATCGCGCTGGACAACGCGGACGGAGAAGATTTGGAAGTGCGCCGCGCCGCCGTGAACGCTCTCGGAAATCGCGCCGGAACAATCGTCGTGCTTGAGCCGCAGACGGGAAAAGTTTTGACGGTCGTCAATCAAAATTGGGCGATTCATAAAGCATTTAAACCGTGTTCGACCATCAAACTCGTGACGGCGGTCGCCGGTTTGAACGAGCACGTTATCGACGAAGGCGGCAGCATTCGCGCTCGACATTTTCCGATGGGTTTAAACGACGCGCTCGCTTTTTCAAACAATATTTATTTTCAGACGGTCGGCGCGGGTTTGGGAAACGGCAAAATGATTTCATACGCGCAGACGCTCGGACTCGGACAGCCGACGGGCATTAACGTCGCGGGCGAAACTGCCGGAAAATTGCCGTACGGCAACGGCAACGCGCGAATTTATTCGCACGGCGACGATTTTGAAGTCTCGCCCTTGCAGCTCGCCGTGCTGGTATCCGCCGTTTCCAATCACGGAAAAGTTATCGTACCGCACGTTCCGCGCTCGGATTTTGAACGGGCGAACTTTCGCGGCAGCGTGCGCCGTCAAATCAATCTTCCGCAGACATCGCTCGAAGGAATTTTGCCGGGAATGGTCGGGGCGGCGGCTTACGGAACAGCCAGACACGGCGTCGATTCTTCGATGGGCGTGGCGGGCAAAACCGGTTCGTGCATCGCGGACGGCAGTTGGGTCGGGCTTTTCACGTCGGTCGCGCCGGTTCAGAATCCGCAATACGCCGTCGTCGTCATCACGCGCGGGCAATCCGAACGCGGGAAATATGCCGCCGCCGTCGCCGGAAAAATCTATCAAACTCTGCGCTCGCGCATTCGTGAAAAAGGTTTCGAGAACGTCGCCAAAATCGCCGCCGAAGTAAAACCGCAAATCAACGCGAAAGTCTCCGCCCAGATAGACGAAATCGCCGGCGAAGATTCCGAAGAAGGCGACGGCGCAAAAAAACCGGCGGCGGACGAACAGAAAATCATCGTCGGACAGACGACGCCGAAATTTACCGCACCGAAAGTCGATGAAAAAACGGCGGTTAAGTCCGGTTTGCAGTCTCCTAATTTGTTTCCGACTGTCGTCATCAACGTCAAACGAGCCAAAGACGACTCGAAGCGTCAGCGCATCGTATCGAACAAATAACTTCAGTATTTACAAAAAGTAGAGTTCAGATAGAAAAATCAACTCCTTGAAATGCCGTTTCGCAAACGGATGTTTCAAGGAGTTGATTTTTTGCCGCCCATTTTGGATTTCACTTGACACGACGCTCGAATTTACGTGATTATCTAACTTTCAATCAGTCGCGTGAAAGTTTTGCCGATTTAATTTCCGAGCGAAATTTGTCGGCTCGAAAAGTGAAAAGTGGCAACTCTTTTTTTGGACGTTTCATCAGAGTTTCGCAAAACACGGAACTCCCCGGTTTGTTCCGAACGGTTGAAAAATTTTAGACAAAATACGCTTGGAGGAGATATTTTAATGAAAACCATTTTTAGAGTTTTGATGCTTGGGACGATGATAACGGCAACCACTGCCGTTTCAGTTTTCGCGCAAGATGTTTGCGCCGAAGTCGAGGCGAAACAAGCCTTGTACAAACAATTTACAGATAATTACGCCGGAACGCTCGACCAGAAAGAATCGGCTGTTCAAGCCGGAGAGCAGTATACTTCAAAATACGGAGCCTGCGCGGAAGATAAGGCGATTGTCACTTATCTCAACACAAATCTTCCGACGATGAAAAAGTTTATCGCCGCTAGAAAAACGGGCGATGCGTTAGCGGCGCGAAACAAAGCCTTTGATACGGCTGTCGATGCCGGTAATGTCAATGATATATTCTCTACCGGGAAAGTGATTCTCGCTCAAGAGCCGGATTTTCTCGACGTAACTCTCGCACTTGCCAACGCCGGTTTTGACCAGATTGAAAAAAATCCGACGGTCAACACTTATAACGACGATGTTTTAAATTATTCAAGAACCGGCATTCAACAAATCGAAGCGGGCAAGAAATCCGTCACCGAAGGCTACGGAGTAAAAAGATATTCTTACAAAACCGACAAATATGCGGACGGCAAAAGCAGCGCGCTCGGTTCGCTGAACTATAACATCGGTTATATTTTGTATTATCGTCAGGGCAAAGATAATCCGGCGAAGAAAAAAGAAGCGCTGCCTTATTTTTACAAGTCAACGCAGTATAACGCTTTCAGCAAAGTCAGTCCTCTGGTTTATCAAACTATCGGCGCGTCTTATTTAGACGAAGCAATTCGTCTGGACGCCGAACGCACCAAAGCACTGCTGGCGGCGGGCAACAAAGATACGGACGAAACATTGTCGATGTTGGGTATGCAGAAAGGCTATGCCGACCGCGCGATTGATGCTTATGCGAGAGCTTATTCGATTGCTAAAACAGACCCGAAAAACAAGCCTTATGCTGACGGTCTGTATGCTAAATTAAAGCAGTTATACGGTTTTCGTTATGATGGCAAAACTGACAATATAGACTCGTTTGTGGCAACCGTTATGAATAAACCGTTGCCCGACCCGGTAACGGAAATCACTCCGGTTAAAGTAGAACCGGCAACCACTACTCCTACGACGACAACAACGACTTCCGGCGCAGCCAAACCGGTGATGACGAGCGATGACAACACCTCGGCAAGCTCATCGTCGAATATGGGAAAAGCGACAACTACCAAAGCCGCCGTAACTAGTAGCAGCACGACCAAAGCGGGCGGAACGACAACGACTACCAAAACTAAAACCGTAGTTAAAACTCCGGCGCCGAAAAAGAAAGGAACTCGTTAATTTATTTAACTCGAAAATGGTTTCAAAAAGAAAGTCGGACGCAAAATTCAATGCGTCCGACTTTCTTTTTGGCGGCAACATCCTTAAAATTAGCGTTCTATGCCGGAAAATCTCGCAAATTTGGAAAGGCTCATCGGCTATCGATTCCAAGATTTGGCTTTGCTCGAACGCGCCGTCACGCATCGTTCCTGGGCGAGCGAGAAAATTCCCTTCGGCGATGAAAAGGAAGTTCGCCGTCTGCAAAACGAATCGCTTGAATTCGTCGGCGATTCGGTGCTTGGTTTAGCGGTCGCCGAACAACTCTGTATTCGTCACCCGGAAGTGAGTGAAGGCGATTTGACATTGATGAAGCATCGGCTGGTCAGCGCGGAAACGCTGGCGATGCTCGCCAAAAACTTGGATGTGGGAAAGTTTATGCGCGTCGGGCGCGGCGAGGAAAAAACCGGCGGCAGGCGCAAGCTGGCGCTTCTGGCGAACACTCTGGAAGCAATTATCGGAGCGATTTTTTTCGACAGCGGCTACATCGCGGCGCGGGCTTTCGTCAATCGAATATTTGCCGCCGAGATGCGCGTCGCCTCGCCGCAGGCTTCGCTCGATTATAAAACTCTGCTGCAGGAAACTTTGCAGGCACAGAAACTCGCCGCGCCGATTTACACTTTGGTCAAAACCGAAGGTCCGCCGCACGAAAGAATTTTTCAAGTCGCAGCCGTCTGGGAAAACGGACGGGTCGAAGGCACGGGCAGTTCAATCAAACAAGCCGAGATGACGGCGGCGAGTCTCGTTTTGAAGAAACTAAACAAATTGAAAGCCGAAAGCGTAAAAGAAGTTTAGAATTCGTTCTTTTGAAGTTTAAGTAACGAACAACTTAAATTTACAAGATTTGCAATACTACGGATAGACACGGATGCACGCAGATGTTTTTCGACAAAGCAAAATCTGATTTCCAATTATTTCTTATCCGAGTGCATCCGTGAAAATCTGTGGTTAAATATGTTTTGGTTTTGCCTTATTAAATTAATTATTTTATGAACGAAAAAGAAGTTGTCAAAACGCCCGAAAACAAATTGCTCGGACCGCCGAAAAGCATTGCCCGCGAGTATTTTGAATCGTTTGTCGTCACTTTGGTAATGGCAATTTTCGGAATGACGTTTATTCTGCAAGCCGTCACCGTTCCGACCGGTTCGATGCAGAATACGATTCTGGTCGGCGATTATTTGCTGGTCAATAAATTCATTTTCGCGCCGAGCGGCAGCCCGCTTCCGTTTTTGCCGCAGCGCGACATCAAACGCGGCGACGTGATTGTTTTCAAATATCCCGGTTTTCGCGACGACCCGAGCAAAGAACATCCGGGAATCGTGCCGTATCAGGTCAACTACGTTAAAAGAGTCATCGGTCTGCCGGGCGAAACCGTCGAATTCCGTGACAATCACGTTTACATCAATGGACAGCTTCTTCCCGAACATCGTCTCGTCTCGGCGAATCCGTATGTCGAAACCGCCGCGAAAAACACCGATGTCGAGCCGCGCCAATCCGGTGAAACTTACGATGTGATGTACTCCCAAAGATCAATGGATGCCGTCAACCGTCACGTTTCGGTAGTACGAGATGATATGAGTTTCGCGGTTGCCGGAAAAGTGATGAAAGTTCCCGAAGATTCTTATTTTGTGATGGGCGACAATCGAGACAACAGCGAAGACAGCCGTTTTTGGGGCTTTGTCGGGCGTAATTTAATAGTCGGGCGCGCAATGTTCGTTTATTGGTCGTGCGACAAAGCCGCGTCGGGCGGAAGTATGCTCGGCTGCGTGACAAGTCCGCGCCTCGACCGCATCGGGAAAATGATTAAATAACGGATAATGGATAATGGATAACGGATAATTAAAATTTGTTTCATTATCGGTTATCCGCTGCTCAAATGAATTTTAAATTTAACGAAGAAGTCGCCGACGCTTTGCAAATGAACAAGCCGGTTGTCGCGCTTGAATCAACGGTCATCGCTCACGGTTTGCCGTTTCCGCAGAATCTTGAAACCGCGCAAAAGTTAGAAAGAATCGTCCGCGAAAACGGCGCGATTCCGGCGACGATTGCGGTTTTTGACGGCGAATTTCGCGTCGGCTTAAACTCCGAAGAAATCGGGCGACTCGCTACTGACAAAAACATCCGCAAAATTTCGCGGCGTGATTTGCCCGTCGCCGTCGGTAAAAAATTAAACTGCGCGACGACGGTTGCGACCACCGCTTTTATCGCTCACCGCGCCGGAATAAAAGTTTTCGCGACCGGCGGAATCGGGGGCGTTCATCGCGGATTTTCTCAAGACATTTCGGCTGATTTGCCGGAAATGGCGCAAACTCCGATAACAATCGTTTGTTCGGGCGCGAAAATCGTTTTAGACTTGCCCGCGACGCGCGAATGGCTCGAAACTTTCGGCATCACAATTTTGGGTTTCAGGTGTACGGAACTGCCTGCGTTTTATTCACGGACGAGCGGTTTGACGGTTGATGAAACAATTGAAAATGCGCGGGAAGCGGCGCAGATTGTCCGGGCGCGCGACCGGTTAAATTTGCCGAGCGCGATTCTTTTAACCGTTCCAGTCCCGGAAGAATTTGAGATTGAATCGGCAGAACTCGAAGAAATTCTGCGCGACGCGCTCGCGTCAGCGGAGAAACAAAACGTCAAAGGAAAGGAAATTACGCCTTTTCTGCTTGCTCGAATGGCGGAACAAAGCGCGGGCAGAACGCTCGCGGCAAACATCGCGCTGCTTGAAAACAATGCTAAAATCGCCGCTCAAGTCGCCGTCGAATTAGCCAAAGACCGCTGAAATTTTTCAAACATTAAAACTTTCCGATATTTAACTGGCAATTTTCACCTGACCTTCGCAATTTCATCGAATCGTGTCGTATATCTGCCGCTTCTGTGCTGCGATTTGCCGCGCCACGCGCCGCAGTTCGCCGCCGCAAAATGAATCGTGTCGCGCCCGAACTTGCGGTTTATCTCGTCGACTGCCCGCGTCACTGATCGAAAGCGTTCCCATTTTTTGTCGTCAAACATTCTTTCGGTCAATTTATCAGTTGGAACGAGTTCGCTTAAAATAACGCCCGCTTTGCGATAATAAAAACCTTTCCGGTAGATTTTTTCGAGACACGCGAACGCCCATTTTTGCAGTTCGTAATCGGTGTCGGTCGGATAAATCGAACTATGCGTCGCGGCGTTTGAATACACTTCGGGCTGCGGATCAAAACGGTCTGTGCCGATAAAAACCGTCACGGCGTTTGCTGCTAAATTGTTTTTTCGCAGTTTTTCAGCGACCCGCGCGAGAAAAACCGCGACCGCTTCACGAAGCTGGAAAAAATTTTCAATCGTTCGCCCGAAACTTCTCGAACAGGTTATCGAACGCTTTGGCGGCGGACACAAATCGAGCGGCAGACAACTGACGCCACGCAGCTCCAAAACCGTCCGCGCGCCGACGACCGTCAAACTTTTTCGCGCCCGCCGCAAATCCATTGCGCGTAAATCAAACGCCGTATTGACGGCGCTATCTTTCAGCTTTTGCGACGAAGCCGAGCCGATGCCCCAAACGTCGGCGACATCGGTTTTCCGGAGCGCCGCGTCAAGGTAAGGCGAGCGGTAAAGGTCTAAAATGCCGTCGGCTTTCGCGCTTTTTTTGGCGATTCGATTGGCTAATTTCGCCAGTGTTTTCGTTTCGGCAATTCCGATTGAGACCGGAATTCCCGTCCATCGCTTGATTTTTTCACGAATCGAAAAGCTGATTTCGTCCAAATTGTCACGCTTTGTATCGAACCCTAAAAACGCTTCGTCGATTGAATAAACTTCGACTTCGGGCGTAAATTCGCGCAAATTTTCCATCACCCGCGCCGACATATCGCCGTAAAGCTCGTAATTCGACGAAAAAATTTCCGCGCTGTTTTCGTCGAGCAGATTCTGCACTTTGAAGAGCGGCGCGCCCATCGTCACGCCGATTTCTTTTGCCTCGTCGCTCCGCGCAATAACGCAACCGTCGTTGTTCGACAGCACGACGAGCGGTTTTTTATGCAGCTTCGCGTCGAAAACTCTCTCGGTCGAAGCATAAAAATTGTTGCAGTCAATTAAAGCGAAAGCGTTTGTCATAAAAAATGGAAAATGGAAAACGCGAAACGGAAAATGTGAAAACAATTCTTTTATTTTCCATTTTCCATTTTCCGTTTTTCGTTTTTAATGCGGCTGGATCGAATAAAGCACGCGTCCCCAAACTTCAAAATCCATTTCTTCGGTAACGGCAATCGGCGCGTAATTTTCGTTTTCCGAAAGCAGCCAGATTCTACCGTCGCTGCCGACCGAAAGACGTTTGACGCACAATTCGTCAAAAATTCTGGCGATGACGATATGTCCGTCGTGCGTTTCCATCGCGCGGTCGACGACGAGCAGGCAATTCGGAAAAATTCCGGCGTTGCACATCGAATCGCCGGTCACGCGAATATAAAAAGTCGAGACCGGATGGCGAATCAATTCGCGGTTCAGGTCGATGCGACCTTCGATGTAATCTTCCGCCGGCGACGGAAATCCGGCACAGACGCGAGCCGAAACCAGCGGGCGGGCGATTTGCGTCAGTTGCGAAACGCGGTATATTTTTATCGTCTTTGTTTCTCGAATCATACTTCTTAAATGGTTTTGTGTTTTATGTATGAGACACTGTAACCGACTTTTATTTCAAATAGCAAGGTTTTCTAAAAAATTCTGCTTAAACGTTAAGCAGTCAAGTGCTTAACACACAACGTCTTATAGCTGCAAGACGTTTGTCAACAAACGCTTTTTAATTTTTCAAAATGAAATTTGGCTTAATCGCCGGAAACGGCAAATTTCCCTTTCTCGTTGTCGAAGGCGCGCGCAAACAAGGCGTGTCTCTGGCGGTCGTCGCCATCCGCGAGGAAACGGACAAACGCATCGAAGAGATTGCCGAAAAAATTATCTGGATCGGCATCGGACAACTCGGGCGAATGATTTCCTTTTTTAAAAAAGAAGGCGTGACGAAAGCGATAATGGCTGGACAGGTCAAGCACGTCCAGATATTTTCCGGCGCGTTTCCAGATTGGCGAATGGCGAAAATGCTCTACAATTTGCCGCGGCGCAATACCGATTCGCTGATTGGCGGCATTGCCGACGAACTCGCTAGAGACGACATCGAACTGATTGATTCGACTTATTTTATTCAGGATAATCTGGCGAGCGAAGGCATTTTGACCGAACGCCGACCGGACGAAACCGAGCGCGGAAATATTGAATACGGCTCGCGCGTGGCAAACGAAATCGCGCGGCTCGATTTAGGTCAAACGATTGTCGTGCGGGCGAAAGCGTGCGTAGCAATCGAAGCGATGGAAGGCACGGACGCGGTAATCAGACGCGCCGGAGAATTAGCGAAGGGAAAATTAACCGTGATAAAAGTCGCCAAACCGAACCAGGATATGCGTTTCGACGTTCCGGTCGTCGGTACGCCGACCATTGAAACAATGATTGCGGCGGGCGCAACCTGCCTTTGTCTGACGGCGGGAAAGACGCTCATTTTTGACCGCGAAGAAATGCTTGCGCTCGCCGATCGAAATAAAATTGTCATTGTCGGTATTCAAAGCGAAACAATTTCAACTAACCTTGCGTAGAAACAAAAGACAAATTCACATCAAGAGACACAGAAAACACAGAGTTTTAAGAAAATTTTAACTATAGATAAACACGGATTTTTATTGATTTCATCAGGTAAATTAAGCCGCGAAGACTGCTTTATCCTGTCTAAGTTTTCCTCTGTGTTCTCTGTGTCTCTACGGTGAAAATTTTGGAGAAAAAATGAAAAAAAATTTACTTGCGGTATTTATATTATTAACCTTTGTTTTTCAGTCGGCGGCATTAGCGCAAAAGTCAACCAAAGCAAAATCTCCGGCGCGAAACGCGGCGGAAAGCATCACGGCGGCGCAGCTCAAAGATTATCTTTATTTTGTCGCCTCCGACGAAATGGAAGGACGCGACACGCCTTCGCGCGGGCTTGACACGACGGCGAAATTTATCGGCACGATGCTTTCGCGCTGGGGTTTCAAACCGGCGGGCGACGACGGAACTTTTTTTCAAAAAATCGCTTTACTGCGCGAAATGCCCGACGCGGAAAATTCTAAATTGAGCGTCGGCAGTCAAACATTAAATTACAGCGAAGATTATTTTCGCTTGAGCGGAAGCTCAGACAATCTGATTTCCGCTCCGCTCGTCTACGGCGGCAACGGATGGTTCGTCAAATCGAAAGGTGTCGATGCTTTGCGAGACGTTGACGCGACTGGAAAAATCGTTGTTTTATACAGTGACGGCGTGCCGAATCGGTTTTATGCAACTCCGCTTCCGCAAAGCGTCGCGCAGACAGATTTGACCGGCGAGCGCGGCAAAGATTGGGTTGACCCGTTGACTTACGCCAAACAAAAAGGCGCCGCCGGAGTCATTATCGTCGCCTCAAACGCGGCACAGACCGATTGGAAAAGGCTTTCGACTCCGCCAACCGTACAAAGAGCATTCGTCGAAAAATTTCGCACCGAAGTTTCCTTGCCGACCGTTTTCGTGTCGCAAAAGGTCGGCGATATGTTGTTTGCCGACGCTGGCAAAGCACCGTATAAAATGACGGGTGAAGCGCAGAGTAATGCTGCATTTGCTTTAAATAATAATCAACCAATCAGCTTCCGCGCTGCTGTTAAACGCGAACGAGTTTTCACGCAAAACGTCGTCGCGCAGTGGGAAGGCAGCGACCCGATTTTGAAAAATGAGATGGTCGCCGTCGGCGCGCATTACGACCACATCGGAATCAGCCAAAATTCGACGAATCCAGATAAAATAAACAACGGCGCGGATGACGACGGTTCGGGAACGGTTTCGGTTCTTTCGATGGCGGAAGCCTTGGCAAAATCCGGGAAACGCCCGAAGCGTTCGATTCTGCTCGTCTGGCATTGCGGCGAGGAAAAAGGTTTGTGGGGCAGCCAGTATTTCAACAAATTTCCCACAGTCGATATAAAAAAAGTCGTCGTTCAGCTCAACATCGATATGATTGGGCGCAGCCGCAAGCCGAACGACACGAATCCGAAAAACGCCAATCTTTCCGCTGAAAACGAAGTGTTCGTCATCGGCTCGCAAATGATGAGTTCAAAGCTCGGCAATGTTACCAAATCAATCAACGATTCATATTTAAAATTAAATTACGATTTGAAATATGACGACCCGAAAGACACGAATCGTTTCTTTTTCCGCTCAGACCATTTCAACTACGCGGTCAACGGCATCCCGATTGTCTTCTGGTTTGACGGCGTTCACGAAGACTATCACCAGCCGGGCGACGAGCCGCAAAAAATTGACTACAACAAAATGCAAAACATCGCGCGGACAATTTTTCTAACGATGTGGGAAGTCGCCGATTTGCCGCAGCGTCCCTCGGTTGACAAACGGCTTCCGCCGGAACTGACGAGAAGATAAAATTTGACTCTTTATTTTATAAAAAAGCGAATAATCGGTGATGAAAATTCACCGATTATTCGCTTTCATTTTGTCTGATAGAACATTGAATTTTGATGTTATAATCAGCGGCAAGAGGTAATTCTATGACGAAAACAGTAAGCATCAGCGAAGCGCAATCTCAACTACAAGGTTTGCTTGCTCTTGCGCGCAACGGCGACGAAGTAATTATCGAAGAAAATGGCGAGCCGCTCGCACGCCTTGTGCCGATTGAAAAGCCGAAAGAACAAAAAAAACGAATTGCAGGTTTGGGCAAAGGAACAGTTTGGATGAGCGATGATTTTGATGATGAATTGCCCGATGAATTTTGGGGTTTCGACAAGGAATTATGAAGTTGCTTTTAGATTCTCATTCATTCGTTTGGTGGCGCGATGAACCAGTAAAACTTTCGCCGACTGCTTTTGCCGAAATTTCAAATCCGATTAATGATGTATTTTTGAGCGTCGTTACTGTTTGGGAATTGCAAATAAAAACTGCTCTCAATAAATTCACAATCAAAGGCGGATTGGAAACCGCCGTCAAAAATGAACAGCAAAACAACAGCTTTCAAATTTTGCCAGTCAATCTCTCACACGCTTTGTATCTGGAAAATCTGCCGCCGCATCACAAAGACCCGTTTGACAGATTGCTGATTTCACAGGCGATTGTCGAGAATATGATTTTGGTTAGCGCGGACACGAGTTTTGCTAAGTATCAAGTGAATTTATTGTGGTGAAATTATTTCGGAAAATAAAAAACTATGCCAGATCCTTCTTCAATAATTGCAACATTAGCTGCTATCAAAAACTCAATGGATGTAGTGAAAGCTGTCAAAGAAGCTGACTATGACCTTGATAAAGCAATCTTAAAGGAAAAGATTGCTATCTTGGTTGACTCATTACTTGAAGCAAAAATAGAAGCAAGTGAAACTTTAAATTTAATTCAAGAGAAAGAAAATAAAATTTCTAAACTCGAAAAATTATTAAAATTCAAATCCAAACTTATTCGGCATCAAGGTAAGTATTATGAAGCAGACAAAAGTGGGAATATAAAAGGCGAGGCTTACTGTTCAAAATGTTGGGAGGTTGATAATTTAGCTATTCATCTAAAACACATCAAAGAAGATTATTTTATTTGTTTGAACTGTAAAAATGTATTTGGCGATTTGCCAGAATCTATGAAAATAAAACCTGCCACATCAACTTCTGTCCCTATACGTTGGTAGTTTCTAGCTGGTTAATCTTCGATAGATATTCGGCATTCTCTCCGGCAAAGAAAGCACATCGTCAATAATCGTATAGCCGACATCGCCGTATAAATCTTTTAATTCAAACTCCGAATCTTTATCAACCGTAATGCAAAACGGCGTGATGCCGCTCATTTTCGCTTCGGTCAAGGCTTCGCGCACGTCTTCGCGGGCGTAACGCGCGTCGCCGTAATCGTGGTCGTAAGGTCTGCCGTCGGTCAGGATTATTAAAAGTTTCGTGCGCGAATCCTGGCGCAGTAATTTCGCCGCCGCGTGGCGAATCGCCGCGCCCAAGCGCGTGTTGTTTTGAAATGTGATTCCGCCGATGCGTTTTTCGATTTCGTCCGAGTATTTTTCGTCAAAATCTTTGACGACGTAAAATTTTACGTTGCGTCTGCCTTCGCTTGTAAAACCGTTTATCGAATAAACATCGCCGACGGCTTCGAGGGCTTCGCTCATCAAAACTAAACCTTCTTTTTCGATTTCGATAATCCTTCTGCCCGGATGCGTGTAAGGCTGAAGCGGATTGCGCGTGATTGTCCGCGCGGTCGAAGAAGATTGGTCGAGCAAGATTGAAACGGCAACGTCGCGCTGTTTTCGCAGACGCTTTGTATAAATTCTTTCCGATTGCTGACCGTCGGCTTTTTTATCTACGACATAATCAATCAGCGCGTTCAAATCGTAATCTTCGCCGTCTAATTCCCGGTTGATTTTTGTTAAATTTTCCGGCTTCATCAATTGAAATTGATGACGAATCGAAGAAATCACGCCGCGATAACGGCTGCGGGCGAGTTCGACAAAATTTCTGTCGCCTTGCCTGACTCGTTTCTCGATTACGCGACACCAACCAGTGCGAAAATCCGACAAATCCTTGTCCCATTCGTCGTAAGCAAAAGCCACGTCGCCCGCTTCCAAAGGCTGTTCCGGCATTTCGTTATGCGACCAGGCTTCCGCGCCCTGCAGATTGTCCGGCTCGCCGTCGTCATCGTCGCTGTTCCAGGCGTTGAACAAATCGCGCACGTCTTCGTTTTTCTTCGGCTTTTGCTCGCGCCTGACCTCAGATTCCAAAACCGAGTTTGCCGAGTTTTTGTCTTCGTATTGATACTCGCCCTTATCGTCCTCCTCGTTTTCGTTGGCTTCCGCTTGCTGCTGTTCCGCCGCGATATTTTGAAAAAGCGTATAAACGCGGCTCGTCGCCACAACAGCGTCGGCAACGGTTGCCGATGTTTCGGACAAATAAGATTCGATGACCGTTTCGATTTCCGACACGATCTGACCATAAAATTGTCTGGCATCTTGGCTCGCGCCGCCGCACAAAGTTATTTGAAACAGCAGTTCAAACGGAACTTGATACATCGGCAAATCGAAAATATACGGGCGTTTTTCTCTTAAATGTGATTGCATCAAATCCAAATCTTTCCGCAAACCGCGATAAGTCTGGCGCAGGCGATTGTCAATTCTGGCATTTTCCATCGTGCCGAAAATCTTTTTCGCCAGCGACGGTTCGGGAAAAACCTGCAAAACCGTTTTGTAGTCGGAGTTTTTCGGTAATTTCTTTTTCGCTTTTTTGAGTTCAATCGCCGTCTCCTCTTCTGACAAAGAGCGTTCGCCTTTTTGCACGTCTTCGATATAACCGGCAAGCGAAAAAGCGTCGGTTTGCTCGGCGGTCGCTTCGTAAAGCGCGGCGAGTTCCGTGAAAGCGGCTCGCAAACCGTCCGAATCTTTTTCGTAAGTTCCGAATTCGATTTGTCCCGCGCCGTGCGCCGCCAGAACTTTGTAGAGCCGAAAATCCATTTCGTCGTCGCCGAATTCAGCGACGGTTGACGGCAGATAAATCGTTTTGCCGTCGCCGATGCGCGATTCTTGCAGCATCGCAGTCAGAGGCGCGATTTCCACTTCCTTGCCGGTCAAGCCTTCGATATAAATTCTTAAAACGGTCTGAACCGTTTCGAGCGGCAAGCCTTCCTGCGATTCTCGAAGAAGCGCGTTGCTGTTTCTGGTTTCGAGCGCGAAGTAACTTTTCCGCGCCTTCGCGTTTTCGCCTGCGTTTTTCGCCAAACCTGTTTCAACCCATTCTTCAAACTGCGCCAGCGGAACTTTTTTCAAAGCGGTCGGGCTGGAACGAAACGCGGCGAGCGCGGATTCGGCGTCGGTTTCGGCGATTTTGTTTATGAGATGCAAAACTTTTCGCGTCAATTCGACGATTTCCTCTTTTTTCCGCAAAGTCAAAAGATTAACGAAAAAATTCGGGCTGGCGCGAATAAACGAAATCAAAATCGCGTTGCCGCTGCGGGCGATTTTGAGTAAAACTTCGCGCCAATCGTCGAAAACATCGCTGGCGCGACGCATCACGTCGCCGCCGGCGCTCGTGAAATGAAGCGTGACGCTGCCGCCGAATTCGAGAAATTCTGCTGCTTTACTCGTCAACTCGATTGCTTGCGCGGCGGAAAGTTTTTCCAGCGCAACGGGCAAAATCTGCCACAAATCCGCTGTCATTCCGCCGGTTCGATTGGCAAAATGCGCGGCGAGCGCGACGACCGATGCGGCAACTTTCGTTTTGTCTTCGCCGAATTTCCCCAAAATTTCGGCAATCTTCGGAGTCTTTTGCAGAAAATCCGCGCTGTGTTTGGCGGAGCGATTGGCGATTTCCGAGGCGAGCTGCAAAATGTCCGTGAAAAGTTTGTCGTCGTCAATCGCTTTTGCCAGAGTCGGAATTAGCCGAAAAGTTTCCAGAGAAATCGAACTCGACAAAACAAGCTGGCGCGTGCAGATTTGAAAAACGAGCGGACGCGCCTTTTCTGGAACTTTCTTTAAATCGCCGATGCCGCTACTGAAAAATGCCGCGCCCGCGTCGGCGCTGGTCATTGCCAGTCGCCTGCCCATTTCCGCCCAGTGGCGAATGTCTTCGGCGCTCAAAATTTTGGCGGCTTTCGGCACAGCTTCGACAAACTCGCGGCTGACTCTCAAAGAGACGCCCGCCAATGCCGCGCTCATCTCCAGCGCGATTATCTTTTTGTCGTGCGGTAGTCCGCCCAATCTTCTCGCTAAATTCGTTAAGGTTTGCTTTTTGGAATTTTGTGTTTCGTTTTCCGTTTCCGCCATAATTTTAGTGTAAGAAATTCGGCGGAAAAGTGGAAATGCGAAAATTTTTTGATAAGCTCGCGCACTTTGCCGCTTGCAATTTTTTTTGCGCTATGGTGTAAATATAAAAACCGATGAAAATTTTTACCAGCCACATTTATCATCTGCATCACGCGCACCGCCGACATCATCGCGCGAACTAATTTCCGTTTGTTTTCTTCTAAAATTAGTTTTTATAAAACGCGAACCTGAAAAAACCTTTCGGTTTCTTTTATATTTTTATGCAGCAATTAAAATTAAAAATCGCCATTCAAAAATCCGGTCGCCTGAGCGAAGATTCGGTAAATCTCCTTAAAACGTGCGGCATCGAACTCGACAACGGTTTGGGCAAGCTCAAATCGGCGGCGCGAAATTTCCCGCTCGAAATTTTCTTTCTGCGCGACGACGACATTCCGCAATACGTTGCCGACGGCGTGGCGGACATCGGCATCGTCGGCGAAAACATTCTGGCGGAAAAACAGCGCGACGTTAAAATCGTCGAAAAGCTCGGCTTCGGCAAATGCCGCCTGGCACTGGCGGTTCCGAAAACATTCGATTACCAATCAATCGAAGATTTGCGCGATAAACGGATTGCCACGAGTTACCCGAATATTTTGGGAGATTTTTTCGCGCGAAACGATGTCGAAGGCGAAATTCACGTTATCAGCGGCTCGGTCGAAATCGCGCCTTCGATTGGTTTGGCGGACGCGGTTTGCGATCTTGTCAGTTCGGGCAGCACGCTTTTCACCAATGGTTTAAAGGAAGCCGAAACCGTGATGTTTTCCGAAGCCGTTTTGTTTTCGCGCCGCGATTTAGAAGATCAATTGCAGCGGATTTTAGATAAATTTTTGTTTCGCGTCAAAGCCGTCAAATCGGCTCGGCAAAACAAATACATTTTGCTCAACGCGCCCGATGAAACATTGCCGGAAATCACGCGGCTTTTGCCCGGCATCAAAAGCCCGACCGTGATGCCGCTCGCCGAAAAGGGCTGGAGTTCGGTTCATTCAGTGGTCGCCGAAAAAGATTTGTGGGAAATCGTCGAACAGCTTCGCGATAAAGGCGCGGAAGGAATATTAATTTTGGCGATTGACCAGATGATTAGCTAAGAGTCATAAGCACGAGGATTTATCAGATATAATCAATTGTTCGCGGTTTTACAAATTTTATGAAAGTAATCCGTTATCCCGAAAAAGCCGTCTGGCATGAGATTTTAGCGCGTCCGGCGTTCGATACGAAAAGTCTGGAACGCCACGTTCAAAATATTTTGGATTTCGTCAAAAAAGACGGCGACGCCGCAGTCAGGCATTTTACCAAAGCGCTCGATAAAGCCGACATCGAAAACTTTTTAGTAACGGGCGAAGAATTTGCCGAAGCCGAAAGTCTCGTGTCGGAGGAATTAAAGAGTGCGTTAAATCTCGCTAAATCGAACATCGAAAAATTTCACGCGGCGCAGAATGAAGAACCGAAGATTATTGAAACCACGACGGGCGTTTTCTGCTGGCGCAAATCCGTGCCGATTGAGCGCGTCGGGCTTTATATTCCGGGCGGAAGCGCGCCGCTTTTCTCGACCGTTCTGATGCTCGGCGTTCCGGCGAAGCTCGCGGGCTGCCGGGAAATCGTTTTGTGTTCGCCGCCGCAACCCGACGGCAAAATCAACGCGGCGATTCTTTATGCGGCGCAGCTTTGCGGCATCGAAAAGTTTTTCAAAATCGGCGGCGCGCAGGCAATCGGCGCGATGGCTTTCGGCACGGAAACCGTTCCGCACTGTTTTAAAATCTTCGGTCCGGGCAATCAGTTTGTCACTTCCGCCAAACAGCTCGTTTCGCAGTTAGGCGTGGCGATTGATATGCCCGCCGGACCCTCGGAAGTCGCGGTTTTGGCGGACGAAACCTGCGTTCCGTCGTTTGTCGCGGCTGATTTGCTGTCGCAAGCCGAACACGGAGTCGACAGCCAGGTTTTGCTGGTGACGACGAGCGAAAAAGTCGTCGAGGAAACGAATCGGGAACTGGAAAAACAGCTTGCCAATCTATCGCGCCGCGAGATTGCCGCCAAAGCGCTGGAAAATTCCAAAGCGATTCTGGTCAGAAATTTTGCCGAAGCCGTCGAGCTTTTAAACGAATACGCCGCCGAACATTTAATCATCGCCGCGCAAGACGCCGACCGAATTGCCGGGGAAATCACGAATGCCGGTTCGGTTTTTATCGGTAATTATTCGTGCGAAAGCGCGGGCGATTACGCTTCGGGAACGAATCACACATTGCCGACCGGCGGTTTTGCCAAAGCATTCAGCGGCGTGTCGCTCGACAGTTTTACAAAGAAAATCACGTTTCAAAAATTAACCGCCGACGGCATTAAAAATCTCGGCAAGACGATTGAAATAATGGCGGAAGCCGAAGGTTTGGACGCGCACAAAAACGCGGTTTCACTTCGCCTTGAGAAATTAGCCGCCGATTGATGCGAGGCAGAGTTCGATATGAGTTTCGATTTAGAAAGTTTAGTTCGTGAAAACATCAAACGCTTGGAGCCGTATTCTTCTGCCCGCAAAGAGTTTAGCGGAGCGGCGCAGATTTTTCTTGACGCCAACGAAAACAGTTTCGGCTCGCCTTTGAAGCAAAATTTCAATCGTTATCCCGACCCGCTGCAATCGAAAATCAAGGAAATCATCGCCGGAAGACAGCAAATAAAACCGGACGAAATTTTCGTCGGCAACGGCAGCGACGAAGCGATTGATTTGTTGTTTCGCATTTTCTGCGAACCGAACGCGGACGAAGTTATCGTCAATGTTCCGACTTACGGAATGTATCAGGTTTCAGCCGACATCAATTCAGTTCGGGTCAAAAATATTTACTTGAACTCGGATTTTCAACTAAACGCGCAAGCCATGCGAGAAGCAGTCAATCGCTCGACCAAGTTGATTTTTATCTGTTCGCCAAACAATCCGACCGGAAATTCAATGCATCGTGAAACAATTTTAGAGATAGCCGAAACTTTTCGCGGAATCGTCGTGGTCGACGAAGCGTACATTCATTTTTCCACTGAAAAGTCGCTCGTTTCCGAAATAAACGATTTCCCGAATCTGGTGGTTTTGCAGACGTTTTCAAAGGCTTGGGGTTTAGCCGGCTTACGCGTCGGTCTGGCATTCGCGCATAGCGAGACGATAAAACTTTTCAATCGTGTCAAGCCGCCGTATAACGTCAGCCAAATCGCTCAGGAAGCCGTTTTACAGGCGCTCGCAAACGAATCGGAAGTCGAAAAGACGATTGCCGAAATCATTGAAGAACGCGAAGAATTAATTAGCGAATTAGAAAAACTGTCTTTCGCTGAAAACATTTTTACTTCGGACGCAAATTTTGTTTTAGTTAAAATGATCGATGCCAATGCGGTTTATAAATTTTTGCTAAACGAAAAAATCGTCGTCCGCAATCGCAGCAACGTCGAGCTTTGCGCTGATTGTCTGCGAATTACAATCGGAACGCCCGGTGAAAATAAAAGTTTAATGAATGCAATGAAAAAGTTTGATGCGCAAGACGAGCAAGCGCGATTGTCAGCAAAACACGCGATAAAAAATTGAGAAATTATATGAAAAAAGTTTTGTTTATCGACCGCGACGGAACTTTGATTGCCGAGCCCGCAGATTTTCAGATTGACAGTTTTGAAAAGCTGAAATTTCTGCCGCAGGTTTTTACTTTTTTAGGCAAAATCGCCCGCGAAACCGATTACGAACTCGTAATGATAACCAATCAGGACGGCTTGGGAACGGAAAGTTTTCCCGCCGAGACGTTTTTTCCGGTGCATAATTTTTTGATGCAGACATTTGCCGATGAAGCGATTAACTTTGCGGACGTTTTCATCGACCGAAGTTTCGCGCGCGAAAACCAGCCGACGCGCAAACCGAACACCGGACTTTTGACGAAATATCTGACGGGCGATTTTGATTTGGCGAATTCGTTTGTCATCGGCGACCGGGAAACCGATGTAAAACTTGCCGAAAATCTCGGAGCGAAAGCGATTTTCATCAAAAATCCGAATTTCGCGGCGCCGGAAAACAGCGAAAACATTGCGCTCGCGGCAAATGATTGGCGCGAGATTTACGAGTTTCTCAAACTTCCGCCGCGCAAAATCTCGTACGCGCGGAAAACGAAGGAAACCGATATTTTAATCGAGCTTAATCTCGACGGCACGGGCGAGGCGAAAATTTCGACCGGGATTTCCTTTTTCGACCACATGCTCGAACAGGTTGCAAGACACGGCGCGCTTGATTTAAGAATCGAAGCCGATGGAGATTTACACATCGACGAACATCACACGATTGAAGATGTCGCGCTCGCGCTCGGCGAAACGTTCAATCTCGCTCTGCGAGACAAGCGCGGAATGGCACGTTACGGTTTTACGCTGCCGATGGACGATTGTCTGGCACAGGTCGCGCTCGATTTCGGCGGGCGCAACTGGATTGTCTGGGAAACGGAGTTTAAGCGCGAAACAATCGGAAAAATGCCGACCGAAATGTTTTTCCACTTTTTCAAGTCGTTTTCCGATAAAGCCTTGTGCAACCTGCACATCGGCGCGACAGGCACCAACGAACATCACAAAATCGAGGCGATTTTCAAAGCCTTTGCCAAAGCGATAAAAATGGCGGTCAAGCGCGATATTGACGACGTGAATTTGCCGAGTACGAAAGGAAGCCTTTAGATTTTATATTTTAAGTTTTTAATTTATGCTAGTCGCCATCGTTAAATACAATGCCGGAAACGTCGAATCGGTTACCAACGCGCTCAAAAGATTGGGCGTCGAATCGGTGGTTTCCGACGACGCGGAAGTTTTGCAAACGGCTGATAAGGTTATCTTTCCCGGCGTCGGCGAAGCATCGACCGCAATGAATTACCTGCGCGAAAAGAATTTAGACGGAGTTATCAAATCGCTGAAACAGCCGGTTTTCGGCATTTGTCTCGGAATGCAGCTTTTGTGCGAATCTTCCGAAGAAAACGAAACGAAATGTCTGGGAATTTTGCCGTCTCGCGTCCGCCGATTCACGACGGGAAATTTTAAAATTCCGCAAATCGGCTGGAATAACATTTTCGCGCTCGAGTCGCCGCTTTTTGCAAATATTGCGGAAGATTCTTTTGTCTATTTCGTGCATAGTTTTTACGTTGAAACAGGCGCGGAATCAATTGCCGCCTGCGATTACGGCGTAGAATTCAGCGCGGCGGCGCGGCACGAAAATTTTTACGCCGTGCAGTTTCACACGGAGAAATCGGGCGCGGTCGGCGAGAAAATTCTGGAAAACTTTTTGAAGATTTAAATGATTGAAATAATTCCCGCGATAGATTTGATTGACGGCAAATGCGTGCGCTTGTCGCAGGGCGACTTTTCGCAGAAAAAAATCTACCGTGAAAATCCGCTCGAAACGGCAAAAGAGTTTGCCGCCGCCGGACTCAAACGCTTGCATATCGTCGATTTAGACGGAGCGAAAAACGGCGCGGTGACGAATTTGGAAGTTTTGGAAAAAATCGCCCGAAACACGAATTTAACGATTGATTTCGGCGGCGGCATCAAAACCGACGAAGACATTCAAAGCGTTTTTGACGCGGGCGCGAAAATAGCGAGCATCGGCAGCGTCGCGGTGAAAAACGAAGAAAAGTTTTTTCAGTGGCTCGAAAAATACGGCAGCGAAAAAATAATGCTCGGCGCGGATGTCAAAAACGAAAAGTTAGCGATAAACGGCTGGCAGACGGCAACGGAAATCGAGATTTTATCGTTTTTGAAAGATTTTTTCGACAAAGGCGTTAGTCAGGTTTTCGTCACGGACATCGGCAAAGACGGGCTTTTGCAGGGCGCGGCAAACAAACTTTACGAAAAAATTCTGGCGAGTCTGCCCGATTTGAAGTTGGTAGCTTCGGGCGGCGTGCGTTCGATGCGCGACGTTGCGGAACTCGAAAAAATCGGCTGCGCCGGCGTGATTATCGGCAAAGCGTTTTACGAAGGAAAAATTACATTGAAGGAAATGATAGATAATAAATGATAAGTAAATGGACACAATTATTTTAATGAAACCACAGATTTACACGGATAAACACGGATAAACCAAAACAAGATAAATATAATTTTGTGTCGCGGCTTAAACCAAAACATTTTAAAGTAATTACTCATCATTGAAATAAATGCTGGCAAAACGAATAATTCCGTGTCTCGATGTTAAAGACGGGCGCACGGTTAAAGGAACTAATTTCGTCAACTTACGCGACGCGGGCGACGCGGTTGAACTCGCCAAAATTTACAGCGCGCAGGGCGCGGACGAACTGGTTTTTCTCGATATTACGGCAACCGTCGAAAAGCGCAAGACTTTGGGCGAACTCGTCAAAAAAGTCGCGGCTGAGATAAACATTCCGTTTACGGTCGGCGGCGGCATAAATTCCGTCGAAGACATTGCGGTTTTATTAAAATCAGGCGCCGACAAAGTTTCGATAAATACCTGCGCCGTAAAAAATCCGCAAATTCTGCTCGACGCCGCAAAAAATTTCGGCTCGCAGTGCGTCGTTGTGGCGATTGACGCGAAAAAGGTCAATCTGGATTGGAAAGTTTTCCTTAACGGCGGACGGACGGCGACGGATTTGGACGCCGTCGAATGGGCGAAAAAAGTGGTCGACCTCGGCGCGGGCGAAATTTTGCTGACTTCGATCAACGCCGACGGAACGCGCGAAGGTTTTGAAATCGAATTAACGCGCCGAGTTTCCGAAAGCGTCAATGTTCCGGTCATCGCTTCGGGAGGAGCGGGAAAAATCGAACATTTTGCCGACGTTTTTAAAAACGGAAAAGCCGACGCCGCGCTCGCCGCGAGCATTTTTCATTTTCGGGAAATCGAAATTCAGGCATTGAAAAATTATTTGAGAGAACGGAATGTTGCAGTCAGAATATGAAAATCAATTTTGAAAAATATGCCGACGGCTTAGTTCCGGCGATTGTTCAGGACGCGGACACGCAGAAGGTTTTGATGCTCGGGTTTATGAATCGCGAAGCGTTTGAAAAAACAAAAAATACGCAAAAAGTCGTGTTCTTTTCGCGCACGCGCCAAAAACTCTGGACGAAGGGCGAAACGAGCGGAAATTTTCTCGGCGTCCAAGAAATATCGCTCGATTGCGACGCCGACACGATTTTAATCGCCGCAATTCCAATCGGCGCGGTTTGTCACACCGGCGCGGACACTTGTTTTAATGAAAAAAACGAATCGAAAAACTTTCTTCTGAAACTCGAAAAAACCATTCAAAACCGGCGTGAAAACTTTTCGGAAAGCTCTTACACGGCAAAACTTTTCGCCGCCGGAATCAACAAAGTCGCGCAGAAGGTCGGCGAGGAAGCCGTCGAGTTAATTATTGAAGCAAAAGACGATAACAGCGAATTATTTAAAAACGAAGCCGCCGATTTGCTGTATCATTTTTTAGTTTTGCTGTCCGCTAAAAGCGTTAGTCTCGACGAAGTTACCGAAATTCTCAGGCAGCGTGAAAAGTAGATTTTACAGACTTTAAAACATTCAGAAAGGCAATTCCGTTCCGGCTGATTACCGGAATTTCTCAAAATCGCGGAATTTTATTGACGCGTTTTTCGGGCGTTTTCGGCGTTTGTGATAAAATTGCAGTTCGCCGATGTTTTTGCCGAATTCAACCAAATTTTTTGCCGGTTTCATAATGCTTTTCGCCGCGTCCTGCGGTTACTGGCAACGCAATCCCGATCCGACACCTGCGCCTTTTATCGCCGATGAAGTAAAAAACGGAATTCCCTTTGCGTCAAAAGAACCTGAAGTTTATCAAGCGGAAATAGTTTTGACGAATTACGCGGGCGGCGAAAAATCCGAGCGCGTACTTTTTACGGCGCGGCGCGGCGACAAACTTCGCTTCGATTGCGAAAATAAGATTTCCTCTTTGCAGTCGGGGGAAGACATAAGATTTTTGATTTACAACGGCAAAAAAATTTACGCTGAAAGTCAAACAAATTCTGCTGCGTCCGGCGATGTGGTGAACGCGGCAAAGGATTTTTTGACCGTCGAATGGCTTAACGAAAAGCACGGCGCGAAATTTGAAAATCTCGGCGCGGAGAACGGTCTGACGAAATATTTGGTGAGTTTGGCAGATGCGCCGAACAAAAATTCGGAGACCTTTATTTTCGTCGACGAAAATCTGAAAATTCCGGTCAGACAAGAGTTTTACACAATAAGCGGCGGACAGAAAGTTTTGGTCTTTTCGATGGAAATTCGGAATTTGCGACTCGAAGCGGACGATAAACTTTTTGAATTGCCGAAAGATTACCGTAAAGTTTCGTCAAACGAATTTCAAAAAATAATTAGGCAAGAAAAGATTAAAAATCAATGAAACGGCAAAGGTTTTTGACATCGAATAAAATTCGATTGCGAGGTCTTTACCGATTTACGCAAAGTTTTAGAGAACTGTAAATCTAATCATTTCAACGAATTTATGGAAGAGTTAAAAAAATTCGCGCACTATTTCAAACCTTACAAATGGCAAGTTGCGAGCGGCGTCGCCTTTATTTTATGTTCGATGTCTTTTGGACTGTATGTTCCTTATTTGATCGGAGACGCGATTGACGATTTCAAGATGAGCAGTTGGAACGGCAGCTTGACGGTCGAGAAAATTTCCGTTCACGCCGCGTTGATTTTAACGGCGAGTTTCATAAGCGGAATCTTTTTGTTCTGGCAGCGCAGACTGCTTATCAATGCTTCGCGGCACATCGAATACGATATGCGCCGCGATTTTTATGCCGCGCTCGTCAATCAGCCGCTCGAATACTTTCAAAATAACCGCGTCGGCGACCTTATGGCGCGCGCGACCAACGATTTGGGCGCGATTCGGCAAATCGTCGGACCGATGATTTTATATTCGTTTCAAGCGATTTTCGCGCTGGCGATTGTCTTGCCGGTGATGCTTCGCGTCAACGTCAAACTCACGCTGCTGCTGCTGATTCCGATGCCCTTCGTGTCGCTGACGGTCAAATTTTTGGGAGCGCAGATTCACGTCCGTTTTGAAAAAATTCAGGAATTTTTCTCGGATATTACGGCGCGAGCGCAGGAAAATTTGACCGGCGTCAGGGTTATTCGCGCTTATGCTCAGGAAGATGCGGAAATCGAAAAATTTCAGCAATTGAACCGCGAATACGCGAAAAGAAACGTCGCTCTCGTCAAATTCGGTGCGGCGATGCGTCCGCTGCTGTTGTTTTTTATCGGTTTGGGCTTTGTCATAATTGTCGCGGTCGGGGTGCCGATGGCGGTGCGCGGCGAGATTACGGCGGGCAATTTTACGGCGTTTATTCTTTATTTGCAGCGAATGATTTGGTATCTGATTGCGCTCGGCTACGTCGTCAACCTCTACCAGCGCGGGACGGCGAGCCTGAAAAGATTTAACGAGATTTTGGAAACCGTGCCGACGATAAAAGACGCGCCCGACACGAAAACGCAGCAAAATATCAAAGGCAAAATCGAATTTCGCAATTTGAATTTCGCTTATAATGGAACGCCCGTCTTGCAGAATATAGACTTAAAAATCGAGCCGGGCGAAACCGTCGCGTTTGTCGGCAAAACGGGCAGCGGAAAATCAACTTTGATAAGTCTAATTCCGCGCCTCTTGGACGCGCCCGAAGAAATGATTTTTGTCGACGACGTACCGATTCGTAAATTTCCCCTTGAACAACTCAGAAAATCAATCGGTTTCGTGCCGCAGGAAACTTTTTTGTTCAGCAATACGCTGGCGGAAAATATCGCGTTCGGTGTAGAAGTCCAAAGTCCAAAGTCCAAAGTCCAAAGTCAAGACAACGGACAACCAGCGAAGAATGAAGACTCAAACCAATCCAAAATCCAAAATCTAAAATCCGAAATCGAAATGTCTGCGGAAATTGCGGCATTGGCGGACGACGTTAAGGATTTTCCATACAAATACGAACAGCTTGTCGGCGAGCGCGGCATCACTTTGAGCGGCGGGCAAAAACAGCGGACGGCGATTGCGCGCGCCGTGATGCGCAATCCGCGCATTTTGATTCTGGACGACAGCTTGTCGGCGGTTGACACTTACACGGAAGAAAAAATTTTAAACGGTTTGCGCGACGTCCGCCAAAACCGCACGACTTTAATTGTTTCGCACCGCGTTTCGACCGTCCGCGACGCCGATTTGATTTGCGTTCTCGACGGCGGCAAAATCATTGAACGCGGAACGCATGATAATCTTATTGCACACGGCGGCGAATACGCGGATTTGTATCAACGCCAGCTTCTCGAAGAAGAATTAGAAGCGACAAACTAGAAAAACAAAATCAAATCGAATGTCGAACAAAGTTAATGCCTATCAATAATTAAGTTCATAAATTCTCTTTTCATCTTCTCTAATTAATGGCTCACAAATAATTTTTGCGCTCAGGGAACTATTTTGCGAGTTATGGTGTCTAAGCAGAAAAGCCCGCGGATTTTTTTGTAAATTAAAACAAAAAATTAGGAGAAGATTATGCAAAAACTTACACTTTTGCTGGTGGTATTGTTTTGTTCGATTTCTGCTTTTGCCCAAACTGAAGGGACGCTCGAAGCCTTTGGCAAAAACGGCAAACCGCTCGGCGCGAGTCCGCTCAAGCACACTTCGGTCAAAGCCGACATCAGCGGTTTTCTTGCCCGCGTGAAGGTTACGCAGGAGTTTGAAAATAACTTTAATCAGCCGATTGAAGCCGTCTATACGTTTCCTCTGCCGGAAAATTCGGCGGTTGACGATATGACGATGCTCGTCGGGACGCGCACGATTCGCGGGAAAATTATGCGGCGCGAAGAAGCCCGCAAAGTTTATGAAACGGCGAAAACCGAAGGGAAAACGGCGAGCCTTTTAGACCAGGAACGCCCGAACGTCTTTACGCAAGCCGTTGCCAACATTTTGCCGAATGAAAAAATTACGGTTGAAATTAGTTATGTTGAAACTTTGAAATACGAAGACGGCGAATATGAATTCGTTTTCCCAATGACGGTTGCGCCGCGTTATATTCCCGCGTCAGTCAAAGATGCTGCCAAAATTTCTCCACCGGTTGCCGCGACACGCGCCGGACACGACGTTTCAATCGAAATAAATCTCGACGCGGGCGTCCCGGTCGAAGCGATTCGCTCAAATTCACACGAAATCAGCATGCTGAATTTGAGTCCGAACACAGCGAAAATTTCTCTCAAAAATGAAAACGAAATTCCCAACAAAGATTTTACTTTGCGTTACGACGTAACCGGAAAACGCATCGAAGACGCGGTTTTGACGCATCGGGACGAGCGCGGCGGATTTTTTACGCTGATTTTGCAGCCGCCCGACAAATTTGCAAGCGAAGACGTTACGCCGAAGGAAATCGTTTTTGTGCTTGACACAAGCGGTTCGATGTCTGGTTTTCCGATTGAAAAAGCTAAAGAAGCGATGAAATTGTCTTTTGATAACCTTTATCCGAACGACACTTTTAATTTGATAACTTTCGCAGGCGACACGGCGATTCTTTTCGACAAACCAGTTCCCGCGACGCAGGCGAACATCGAAAAGGCGCAAGCGTTTCTTGCGTCCAGACAAGGCGCAGGCGGAACGGAAATGATGACGGCAATCAAAGCCGCGCTTGCGCCTTCGGACGCGCAAGACCATATTCGCGTCGTCTGTTTTATGACCGACGGCGAAGTCGGCAACGATGCGGAAATCATCTCTGAAGTGCAGAAACACAAAAACGCGAGAGTTTTTTCATTCGGCATCGGAAGCTCGGTTAATCGTTATTTGCTCGGCAAAATCGCCGAAGAAGGTCGTGGCGAAGCCGAATTCATCGCTTTAACGGACGACGGTTCAAAAGCGGCGAAACGGTTTTACGAGCGCGTCAGAACTCCGCTGCTGACCGACATTTCGATTGATTGGAACGGCTTGCCCGTTGCGGACGTTTATCCGAATCGCATCGGCGATTTATTTTCGGCAAAACCCGTGATTCTGCACGGACGCTACACGAAAGGCGCAAGCGGCACGATTCGCCTGAAAGGAAAAGTCGCGGGACAAGATTTAGTGCGCGAAATTCCTGTCAATTTTCCCGAAATGGAAAGCAGAAATGACGTGTTGGCGACGCTCTGGGCGCAAACCAGAATTGACGATTTGACGAGGCAGGATTATCAAGGCGTTCAGGACGGCAAAGCGAAAAAGGAAGTGCAGGACACGATTACAAATATCGGGCTTGAATACCGCCTTTTATCGCAATTCACTTCGTTTGTCGCGGTTGAAGAAAAAGTCGTGAATTATCAAGGAAAACCGAAAAGGGTTGATGTTCCGGTTGAATTTCCAGACGGAATGAATCGTGAAACCACTCTAGCTGGTGTGAATGAAACAGTAGATATTTCAAGTTCAAACGCAACTGTTAATGTAACGTCAAGTTCGGTAAGTTCACTCCGGCTAAGAAGAAGTACTGTTTCCTCAGGAAGAAGAAACAAAAAATCAATTAGTTACGGACGCGGTTCTGGAAGCGGTGTCGGATACGGCTCTGGAAATGGTTCTGGAAATGGAATGGGCAGCGCACCGCCTCCGCCCGCAAAATCTATTTCGGGCGGCGTAGTGAACGGAAAGGCTCAGAATTTGCCGAAACCGCCTTATCCACCGGCGGCTAGAGCAATTGGGGCAAGCGGTGCGGTCAGCATCCAGGTTACGATTGACGAAAGCGGCAACGTGATTTCCGCTTCGGCGGTTTCCGGTCATCCGCTGCTCCGCGCGGCGGCGGAACAAGCTGCGCGAAACGCGAAATTTGCGCCATCGCTGCTTTCGGGACAACCCGTTAAAGTTACGGGTGTCGTCGTTTATAACTTTACCGACCCGCAAGAGCCGGAAAATATAAATGTTTCAATCGGCGAAATTCGTCCGCAAGCCGATGAAGAAAAATCGCCGACGCAGGTTACGCTCGAAGTTTTGAAACAGCAAATGCTTGCCGAAAAACTTCACGTTTGGATTTATGCGCTGGTCGAGTGCCTGCAAAAAGGCGAAACGGTGCAGACGGCGAATGAAGTAAAATTTGTCAGAGACGGAAAAGCCGATGTGCGCATTGAGTTTTTTAATAAAACGCCCGAAGCAGTCGCGCGATTAAAACAACTCGGCTTTGAAGTTTTGGAAAACAAGCAAAGTAAGATTATCGTCGGCAGAATTGCAGTCGAGAAAATTGCGGCTGTGGCGGAAATTGCCGAAGTGCAGTATATTTTGCCGAAGATAAAATAGTTTGCAGCGAAAAGAACAATAAAATACGCGGGTTAAAGAAACCAAGATAACCGAAATTTTGTTTAATCCGCGTATTTTATTGATTCAAATCAAGCTTCGTAAAAAGCCTTTTTCTAAGAATTGTAAAGATAAGGCGGAGTTTACAAAAATTGTTCAACGTTCCGTCGAAAGAATTACACAAAGCCGAGTTTGTTCAATTTCTCCATCGTTACTTCTTCGACTTTCTCTTGCGTCCTGCCATAAAGCATAATTCTCTCGACGTATTTTGCAATCACGTCGGCTTCCAGATTGACCGTATCGCCGCTTTTGAGCGCGGAAAGATTTGTCGATTCCCAGGTTTTCGGAATAACGGCGATTTCAAAATACTCTTTCGCCAGATTTGCAATTGTCAGACTGATTCCTTCGACTGAAACCGAACCTTTATAAACCAGATACTGCGCGATTTCCCTCGGAAAGCCGATTCTGACCGTCCAAAAATCTCCGTCTTGTTTCGCCGCTAAAAAATTGCCGGTAGCGTCGACGTGACCTTGCACGATGTGTCCGCCGAGCCGCGTCGAAGGCGTTACCGCACGTTCCAAATTAACTTTTGAGCCGAGTTTCAAACTGCCGAGCGTCGAGCGATTCAAAGTTTCGCGGGAAACGTCTGCGGCAAAAGAGTTTGGCGTGAGTTCAACCGCCGTCAGACAAACACCGTTGACCGCAATCGAATCGCCGTCGCCGGAATCTTTGGTTGCGATTTGCGCGGAAAATTTCATTTTTGCCCCGCCGGCGTGCTTTTCGATACTCGAAACCTTTCCTAATTCCTCGATTATTCCAGTGAACATTTTGTGTTTTATTTAAGCAATTGTAGATGTAAATTAAGGTTACTTTATCACTCCGTAACGTTTTATCTAAACGAGCGACAAATAATTTTTCAGATGCCGGCGAGCGGTTCAAATGTTTTACGCTACGTTTGACGAGAATTTATTTAATTGCTTATGTCGTTTTAAACACCTTCGCCCGGGAAAAAACTTGTTGATATTTTTATGCGAAATTGGTATTATTGCTTTGCTTATCCGAAGCCCGCCTGAATGAAAACCAAATTGAGTACAGCAAATGCCTTCAACTTTTTAGCTGAAATTATAGCTGAAAATCCGCTGTCTACCGGTAACTATTCGGAACCTTACTATCCTACATTTAAAAATTCTGCGGAGATACGACCGTCTGGTAAAAGAAAGTACAGCGTGGGCAATTGCAATGCTGCAAACCGCTCTAATGTTCGCGAAAAATAAATTGCTTCGGCTTCAACCAAATGTAATTGCCAAACGTCTAACTCACAATGTAATCGGGTAAAACTTTATTGCCCACCGCGATTAAAAATGGTTTAACTCTAAATAAAAAGTTTTTTCCCACAAATATTTTATGTTAGAAAACTCTGCCGGACGTTTGTTTTTTTTGTGGCTCTCCTTTGCTTTTATAATCGTCACATTATTGTTGGGCTTGAAATGGCTGCCATATTCGACGGTTTCAATTTCGCATTTTTCAATCGAAGCGGCGCGCCGCCAGCCGCATCCGACACCGAACTTTAGCGTAGGCGATATTGAATGGAACGTCGAACAATATCGCGCTGCGCCGGAACTCGAATCTTTTCGCAGTTTTTTTGAAATCAATTGTAAAGGGCTAAAAGGTCTCGATGCTTCTATTTGCCTTTCCGATAAATTCCTAAAAACGATTCCGTTCGGCGAACCTCAAACCGAGATGTATCTGAGCAATTATTCGCCGGCGGAAGACCTCGAAAAACATTTGAAAGGTTTTCCCGGTCATTGTGTTACTTATTCGGCTTTAACCGCGACGGCTCTTTTGTCGCTCGGTATTCCGGCGAGAGTGGTGCAGATTATTCCCGGCTCGGCAGGCGGTCATAACGTCATCGAAGTTTGGGACGAAAAAAACGGTTGGATTTTATTTGACGCTTTAAGCGGCAGCGCCGTCTCGGACGATAAGCATCTCGTTTCCGCTCTCGAATCGCTCGAGACATCAAAACCGCTTCACCGCGTTCGTGCCGAAAACAAAGGAGACAGCAACGGCTATTTGAAAGAATATTATAAGGATGAAACCGTCTTTAGCGGCGCGATAATTTATCCTGAGCCGTATCTTTACACGCGGGTCGGTGAAAAGCAGAGCTTGCCTTTTTTCAGAGGTAAGTTTGCCGGTTTCGGTAAAAACTTTTACTTTTTAGGAACAGCGCAAAATATTCTTTTAGGCGGAATAATAATCAGTTGCCTCGCTTTTCTGTGGTTAGCCGCGAGCATTATCAATTATTGCCATTTTCCTTCAAAACAAAAGGGTTTAATGTTTAAAGCGAAGCCAATAAATAGGTTCGCTCAAATCGCATTCAATACTTACAATAAGAGAAGTAACCGATTAAAGACTTATTCGGCTAAAGAGGCAAACCAACAATCTGAGATTGTTTCACCAACCAATTAAGTGGCGCCGCCATCTGGCAGACCTGCAAACGATGAAGGATTTACAAACGGCATAACACCTCGACAAATTGCCTTTGCCTGAAAAGCGCCGCTCGATTTTAAAATATTAAGGTCTTTAGTTGTTTAAAAACGAAAGGCTTTTCACTTTATCGGCAGTGATAAGGAGTTAGTTAAATAGGCGGGAAATCTTATAACTTTCAGCCCGAAATTTTGATTGCCAAAATATTCTTTCTGCAACGGCACGGCAGAGGCGAAGCATCAGAGACAGTAAAAATTTTTGACAAAACTTAGAAAATACGTTATAAAATTGAAATCCCATAGGTCTATTCTTTCAATATCACTCAATTTATTTGAATACCTATGTGTTAGAAAACGACGTTATTTCGGTTTTGTTCTGACGGTCGAATCCGGTGTTCTACAGCTCGGATTTATATTTGTTCTATAAGTTCCTTACCGATTAAAAGAGGTTTTTATGTATTTTATTGATTTTCGTAATAAATCCGGTTTTTCCCTGTTAGCATTTGTTACTATATTGCTTTTTGCCGTCTCAATTACATTCGGCGCAACTATTTCATCTGCCGCTTCTTTGCACAAGAATGACGACGGTCAAACAATTTTAAGCTCACCGTCAAACCAATCCGAAAAAACTGAAATCATTGATTCGCCGATTTTCGACCGATTCAATGCGTGGGTTAAATCTTA